>Ga0209483_1001570_pt1 | contig 17060 bp, 16 predicted proteins | sample NGEPerA_FD_184508 | JGI IMG/M metagenome (GOLD analysis project Ga0209483, IMG submission 184508) | Arctic peat soil microbial communities from the Barrow Environmental Observatory site, Barrow, Alaska, USA - NGEE PermafrostL2-A... | ecosystem: Environmental > Terrestrial > Soil > Wetlands >... | reverse complement strand
ACCTGGTGTTGGGCCGACTCGATCTTGCGTCTAACCACCTGAGTGACGCCGGCAACGAGGCCGCCGAAGCCCTCAAGCTGCAACCCACCAGCCAGGCGGCCCAGGAACTGTCCCGGCAGGTTCAGGCCAGGACAGGGCATTGAAAGCGGGGCCTCACCACGGGCCCCGGAGTGTGCTATTAACTATTGCGCGGGCAGTCCTATAGTTAGGAGCAGGCTCCAGAGGAACAAGCCATGCTACAGCGCACACGCGGTTTCGCACTCCGAATTGCAGTTGGCCTGGCCACAGTAGTTTTATGGGGAACTTCAGGATTCGGTTCTCCGGCCCTCGCGCAGCAACCTCTCGCGCAGCAACCCGTTGTCGACAAGTTCGTCCTCAAAGACACCGTTCAACCCGTCACCCAGGGTGAACTCACCCGCGCCATCGATCGCGCTAATAGCGACGGCGCCCAGGCGCTGCTGATCGAAATCGATACGCCGGGCGGTCTGCTCGAGTCGATGCGCGCTATGGTTGCCGCCATGCTGGCCTCGCGGGTCCCGGTGATTGTGTATGTGGGCCCCTCAGGCGCGCGTGCCGGATCGGCCGGCTTCTTCCTGCTTGAAGCGGCGGACGTGGCCGCCATGGCTCCCGGCACCAACGCCGGCGCGGCTCACCCGGTGCTCGAGTTTGGCGGTCAGCCCGACGCGACGATGAGCCAGAAGATCGAAAACGACGCCGAAGCTTTTCTGCGTTCTTACGTAACCCGGCGCAACCGCAATGCTGAAGCTGCGACAGCAGCCGTTCAATCCTCCCACTCCTACACCGCCGAGGAGGCGCTGAACCAGCACCTCATCGACCTGATTTCAAACAGCGACACGCAGTTGCTCGCCTCGCTCGACGGCCGCGAGATTACTCGCCTGGACGGGACCAAACAGACACTCCACCTGGCCGGCGCGCGCATTGATGTGGTGCGTCCCTCCATGCGCGACGAACTGCTGGGCTGGCTCGTCGACCCAAATATTGCGCTCTTGTTTCTGGTTGGCGGAGCACTGCTCATCTACCTCGAATTCAACTCGCCTGGAACCATAGTTCCCGGCGCTCTGGGCACCCTGATGGTGCTCCTCGCGATCTTTGCGCTGAATCTGCTGCCCATTCGCTATACGGCCGTCCTGCTGCTTGTGGCGGCATTGGTTCTGCTGCTGCTTGAAGCCAAGTTCGGCGGCCACGGCGTGCTGGCCATCGCGGGCATAATTTGCCTGACCTTTGGGACGCTTACGCTGGTTGCCGCTCCGGTGCCGGAGATGCGCGTGACGCCGTGGGTGGCCTTCGCCGTCAGCGCGGGATTCGGGGGAATCACGTTCTTCCTTGTGCGATTGGCGGTGCGAGCCCGCCGCAGGAAAGCCCTCATCGGCGCCGACGCAATGGTGGGTTGCAAAGCCGTCGCCATGGAGCCGCTCACTCCCGAAGGTCACGTGCTGGTCGAGGGAGAAATCTGGCGCGCAATGGCCGGCGAACCGCTGCCTCAGGGCGCGAATCTCCGCGTGGTTAGCCACGAACAGATGCTGCTCCACGTGGCCCCGGATTCGACCTCCCGCGCTCCGGAATCCACTGTATAAGCGCTCTCGCCGAAATTTCGGTTGGAGTACAATCCGTGCTGAGTGAGGGAAGTCAAATGTCAATTGCCGATCTGCCCATGCCGACACTGATTCTTGTCGCCATCGTCGTCCTTTATTTACTCAACTCCATCAAGATTCTCCGCGAATACGAGCGCGGGGTCATCTTCCGCCTCGGCCGCGTGCTGGGAACACCCAAGGGCCCCGGCATCATCCTTGTCTTCCGGCCCCTGGACCAGATGGTCCGCATCTCCCTGCGCCAGGAGGTGCTGGAAGTTCCGCCCCAGGACGTAATTACCCGTGACAACGTCACCATCAAGGTGAATGCCGTGGTAACGCTCTACGTGGTCAATCCCAACGACGCCGCCATCAAGGTGGTCAACTACGTCTACCAGACCTCGCAGTTTGCCCAGACCACCCTGCGCACGGTGCTGGGCGAGGTGGAGCTCGATACGCTTCTCAGCCATCGCGACCAGCTCAATCTCAGGATTCAATCCATCATCGACCAGCGCACCGAGCCCTTTGGCGTGAAGGTCATTTCTGTCGAAGTGAAGCAGGTGGACCTGCCCGAGCAGATGCAGCGGGCCATGGCCAAGCAGGCCGAGGCGGAGCGCGAAAAACGCTCCAAGATCATCCACGCCGAAGGCGAGTTCAGCGCCGCCCAAAGGCTAGTGGATGCCGCCGCCCTCCTGGCTACTGAGCCCATGACCATTCAGTTGCGCTACCTGCAGACCCTCACCGAGATCGGCGTCGAGAAAAACACGACCATCGTCTTCCCGCTACCCATCGAAATGATGCAGATGCTGAACAAGATGGGAGCCTCGGCCAAGGCGGCTGCCGACAAGCCGTAACTCAGAGGACAGTGCATGAGGGGAGTATTCGAAGACGAGGAGCAAGAGCAGGATCAACCCCGGCGCGACACTGAACTCACGCTGGGCGCGGGCACGCTCTGGCTCATGTTCCTCAGTTTTTTGCTCATCTGCGGGCTCTTCTTCGGCCTGGGTTACGAAGTAGGCCATCGCCGCACCCAGCCCGCGTCGGCGGCCGGCCTCGAGCCCTCGACCGGAGCACAAACGTCCCTGGAGGCCAACGGCTCGCTGTCCAAGCCCTCGGCCACCGCGCTGGCCCGCGTCGAACCGCCAACCCAGAGCGCTATGCCGCAGGCCGCAGATTCGCAGCCCGGCGCCACCGGCCAGCCTCAGTACGCGGCAGCAACGCCGACGGCGGCCCAACCGGCTTCCAATCCTGCGCCGTCACCTGCCGGACAGCTCCAAGTTCGCCCTGCCCTCTCCCAGCCAACGACTGGGCCGCAAGCCGCCTCCGCGTCGGCCGTGCATCCGGCACTTCCTCCGGCGGTTCCGCTCATAGTGCAGATTGCCGCCGTCTCCCACCAGGAGGACGCTGAAGTGCTGGCCGGCGCGCTGCGCAAACGCGGGTATGCTGTGAGTACCCGACGCGATCCCGTGGACAATCTCATCCACGTTCGCATCGGCCCGTTCAACAATCGCGACGAAGCCAACCGCTGGCGCCTCAAGCTGCTCAACGACGGCTACAACGCCTTGATCCAGCCGTAGACTGACTTGGGTTGCTCCAGAGAATCTTAGCCATCATTGAAGTGTGGGAAGCAAGAATCTAGCTCCGCATCCACTCCGGCAGTCCCGAGCCAATCGCCGCCCGCACCGCCGCCATCAACTGCTCACGCGTTTCAAAATCGTGCGGGTAAATCGGCGCATGAAAAACAAAGTGCGCCGTCCCCGGCTTGATAGCAAAACTGCCTTTGGCGAGCAGCGCCTCCGTCCCGTAGATTGACACTGGAATGCAAGGTGCGCCGGTCTGCATCGCCAGATAAAACGTGCCTTTCTTGAACGGCAACATGCGCCCGTCCTTCGAACGCGTGCCCTCGACGAACGTCGTAATGTGGACGCCCTTTTCCAGGATCCGCCTGGCCGCGACTACGCTTTCCTGTGCGTTCGACGGGCTCCCTGTGCGGTCCACGGGAATGAATTCGCCCAGCTTCATGCAGTAGCCGAAGATTGGAAGGTTGAATACAGAGCGCTTGGCGAAGCCGGCCGTGCGTCCCGGGATCCGTGGAATCAGGCCCGGCGGATCAAGGTTCGACACATGGTTGGCCATGAAGATGCACGCCTGCCCGGCGGGAACATTCTCCCGCCCCTCAACCCGCACGCGGATGCGGCCCGCGCGGAAGCCGGTGCGGACGATAAAGCAAGTCACCTCGTAGAGCGGACCCACGTTTCCTGTAATCACGGCCAGCGGAATGAAGATCACCGCCGAGGGAATGCTTAAAACGAGAATGACGACAAATACAAAAAGCGAAGCGATCATGAGGTTTCCGTAAGAGATCTGAAATTCGTTGCGCCACGGCGCTGCATACTTCTATGTTCGCATCCACTCCGGCAGTCCGGAGGCGATGGACGCGCGAACCGCCTGCGTGAGGTCTTCGCGATTAGTAAACCTGGCCGGGTCGATGGGCGGATGAAAGACCACATACGCTGGTCCGGGATGCATGCGCAGGCTGCCCTTGCGCAGAATCTTTTCTGTGCCGTGAATCGAGACCGGGATGCACAGCGCACCCGCGCCAATGGCCAGGAAGAATGGGCCTTTCTTGAAGGGCAGCATGCGGCCGTCCGGTGATCGGGTGCCCTCAACAAAGGTGGTAATGTGCACCCCCTTGGCCAGCACACGCTCGGCCGCGGCCACGCTCTCTTTTGCGGCGGCCGCGCTGCCGCTGCGGTCCACGGCGATAAACTCGCCCTGCCGGAAGCCGGTGCCGATGATCGGAAGCTGGATGAGCGAGCGCTTCATGAAGGCTGAGGTGCGGCCGGGAATCAGAGAGACCAGCGCGGGCGGGTCGAGATTCGAAACATGGTTCGACATGAAGATGCACGCGCGGTCCCTGGGCACGTTCTCGAGGCCGGTGGTTTTAAAGCGCACGCCGGCCATCCAACAACTGCTGGCGAGCATGAAGCGCGTTCCTTTGTAAAGCGGCATCACGTTGCCCGTCAACCAGCACCAGGGAATGAAAAGGAGTGCGGTGGGAATCCCGAGGACGACCATCGTTGTAATGAAAATAATTGAAGAAAGCATAAGGGTCTTTCTGATCAGCTCGTTTCGAGCTTGCGAATTACATTTGGAATAAACCGGGCCGACTTCACCTGCAAACGCCGTGCCCCATCCTTTCTCCTTTTCTCTGGAGAAAGGGTGGGAAACCACAGCCCCCAACGGGTCCCGTTCATCGGGCTCGGCTCAGGAATGGAGTTCCCTGAGCCGCGCTGGCAGTTTCTCATAGATGCCGTCGAATCCGCCATTGGACAGAATCGCCACCACGTCGCCGGATACGAGCCTCGGCGCGATTCCATTTACGATTGCGTCCGCATCGGGAAGCAGCTCGGCCTTCGCGCCGTCAGCATTGAGCGCATTCACCACGTCTTCAGGATGCAGCCGTTCGGCGTCGGGAATGCGTTGCTGCTGATACACGCCTGCAAGCACCACTTGATCGGCCAGCCGCAGGCTTGCCACAAGATCAGCTTCGAGCACCTTGCGTCGCAGCGTATTCGAACGCGGCTCCAGCACCGCCCAGAGGCGCGACTGCGGATATACCGACCGAAGTGCCCGCAGCGTCTCGCGAATAGCCGTGGGATGATGCGCGAAATCTTCGATCACCGTGATGCCGTCGATCTCCGCGCGCACTTCAAGACGCCGTTTCACGCTCTTGAAAGTTTTGAGGGCGTCGCAAATCGTTTCTTTGCTCACGCCCTGCCCAGAGGCAAGCGCCGCCGCGGCCGTTGCGTTGAGAGCGTTGTGCTCGCCGGCCATGCGCATCTCGAGCTCGGCCCACAGCACTCCGCCATGCCACACTTCCCAGCGCGTGAGGCCATTTTCATGGCGAAGATTATTGAGGCGCCAATCGGCGCTCTCTGAAAAGCCGTAACGCTCCACGCGGCACAACGCATGACTAATGCACTCCGTTACGTTCTCGCTGCCGTCGAATGCAACAATCAGGCCGCGGCGGGGTATGAGGTTCACGAGCCGCTTGAAGGCTGTCTTCACCGCTTCAAGATCCGCGTAAATATCCGCGTGATCGAATTCCACGTGGGTCAAAATCAGCGCGTCGGGAAAGTAGTGCAGAAACTTCGGCCCTTTGTCGAAGAAGGCTGTATCGTACTCGTCGCCCTCAAGGATGAAGGTGCGCGTGGGCCGCAGTTGAAAGCTCGATCCAAAGTTCTCCGCCACCCCGCCGATCAGAAACGAAGGCTCCAGCGCCGGTGTCTCGCGCGAGGCAACCTGATAGATCCACGCCAGCATGCTGGTCGTTGTGGTTTTGCCGTGCGTCCCGGCCACCACCAGCGACTCGCGGCCCACAAGAAATTCTTCGCGCAGCAGCGCGGCCATTGACGTGAATGGAATGCGCTCGTCCAGCACCCGCTCTATTTCGGGATTGCCGCGCGAAAGCGCGTTGCCGATCACCACCAGGTCCGGCTTTGAATCGAGGTTTGCTTCGGCGTAAGGCTCCAGCACCGGAATCCCCAGCCCGCGAAGTAGATCGCTCATGGGGGGATAAGCAGCCTTGTCGGAGCCCGTAATGCGATGCCCCTCCAACTGCAGTAACCCGGCCAGCGACGCCATCGCCGTTCCACAAATTCCGCTTAGATGAATGTGTCGCATCCCCAGGTCTCGCTCCGCTAGCCTCTAACTGCGGGTGCCCCATCCTTGCGACGTCCTTGGTCGCAAGGGTGGGTACCGCAAACCCAAACCACGCCGTCTTTCTATTCCCTATTCTTTCCCACCGCCGGTTCAAGCAAATGCAATTGTGTCTCATCGCCGACTTTCAGCTCTGCCTGAACGCCGAAAGTCAGCGTCACATTCTGGCGCGACACATGGCCGCTGCGCAGACCGATTGCAATCGGTCCGTCGAAGTCGGCAAGCGCGCTCAGAATCGCTTGATCCAGCATTTCCGGCGCAGCACCCGGTGAAACGCAATCAACCATCTCTCCAAAAACAATTCCGCTCACGCCCGCCAGCTTGCCGGCAACGCGCAGTTGCCACAACATGCGATCTACCTGGTAGGGCTTGGCGCCAACGTCTTCAAGAAACAGCAGCGTGCCTTCGGTTGTCGGTTCCCAGTCTGTGCCCAGCAGCGAAACCAGAATGCTGAGGCAGCCGCCATAGAGAACGCCGCTTGCCGAGCCCGGCTTCAATACGCGCAGCCCCTCCGCGGCGCCCACGCTGTAGGGCTCGCCTTCAAGCGCTGCCTGAAAGCTGGGCAAATGCACGCCGTCTTCAAGATAGAAATCCGCAGCCGCCATCGGCCCATGAAACGCGGGCAGGCCAAGTTCGTCCAGCAGTCGCAGTTGCACGCCGGTCAGGTCGCTGTATGCAAAGAACGGCTTGGGATGCTCGCGGATCAGCTTCATATCCAATCCACCGAGCAGGTAATTGGAGCCATAGCCGCCGCGCATGCACATCACCGCGCTCGTCGCTTCATCCGCGAAAGCCGCATTCAAATCGGCCAGGCGCTGTTGAGCCGTTCCCGCAAAATAGAGCGGCCCGCGTTCGAGCGCAGACGCACCAAGGCGAGGCTCAAGACCAATGCCGCGCAGCGCCTCCAGTCCGCGTTGCACACGCTCGGGCTGCGCAAATGAAGCCGGCGCAATCACGCTCACGCCAGCGCCCGAACGGACGGCCGGAGGACTCAACAAGCGTGTAGTGCGTTCAGTCATCATTAGAAAGCCTCGCCGCGCGCAATCAGAGCCGCCGGTCCGGTCAGCCATAACTCAGTCCCCGGCCCCTCCCAGACTACGGTCTGTGATCCGCCGGGAGCCGCAACATAAAGCGGTGAAACGCAGCCGCTGAGAGCGATTGCCGCCGTGGCCGAAGCTGAGCTGCCTGTACCGGACGATGTGGTTGGCCCCACGCCGCGCTCGAAGATGCGAATTTCGATCTCGTACTTGTTCACGATCCGCACAAATTCTACGTTGGTCTGATTTGGAAAATCGCGATGCGCGCAAATCTCCGCGCCGATCTCGTGCCACGATGTGTCGTTATCATCAAACGCATCGATATCCAGCACGATCACGAAGTGCGGATTGCCGGTCGAAACCTCGACGCCGGCAATCTCCATGCCGCCCGCCAGCTTTATCGTTCGTCGAGCAAAAGAAGGAACGCCCATGCCGGCCGTCATCTCCACTGTGAATCCAACGTCCGTTTTCACGCCATTTACGTGGCACACGCGCACGCCGGCATCGGTCGTGATCTCTACCTCGTCACCCGGCTGCAAGCCGCGTTCGCACGCCATCCATGCAGCCACGCAGCGCGTTCCGTTCCCGCTGATTTCGGCCACCGACCCGTCTGCATTGTGCAGGCGAATGCGGCCCGACCTTGGACCGGTCCACTCAAAAAACTCCACGCCGTCAGCGCCCACGCCGGTATTGCGCGCGCAAAGCCGCCGCGTCAAATCAGCCCAATTGCAGCCGTGTGCCGCCTCTTCCGTCACGATAAGAAAATCGTTACCGCAGGCATGTGCTTTCGTAAAGGGGATCAATCTTCCTCCATATCATGGAATAAAAACTGTCCATCGATAATCGAATCAGCGCCGGGGCCCCGTCCCTGGGGTCACTTCCGGTGAAAGGCCGGGAAACCGCAGTGGCCAGGTCGCACAGTTGACCGTCTTGCCCGATGCTATCACCGCGAATCCCGGTTCGTTCCGATTTGCGGCACCGGCCAACTCCCCGGATTATCGGCAACATAAAGCGTTCCCGAAGGCTGCCCGTTGGCCGTGAACCTGCGAACCGCCCTCAGCCCCTCGGGATGCGCCTTCACAGCGCTGTCCACCGCATCGCCGTCGAACGCCAGCACAATCCCCGCATGGGCCGCCGGTGCCTTCAGCGCCGTGCCCCAAATCTCCAGGTCCGCCTCGTTGATTGTCTGCCGCAACCGAATCCCGGTGAGCGCCACAATCTCCGGATCGACCGAGGTCTCCATCAGAATTGCAGCGCCGGGCCGCTGGTCCAGCATCGCACGCAGCACCGGCGGAATCGCTACCTGGTAAGGCCGGTGCGCCGCCATATTCTTTGTGCCTTCCACGTAAGCCAGCGGTCCTTCGCGCACCACTTTCCAGGCATTCAGAGCCACCAGCGCGACCAGCACTCCCACAGCGTACTTCGCCAACTGCGGCTTGAACTCCCTCACCGCGCCGATAGAAAAGTTTGCGACAAAACCTAGGCCCAGCGCCAGCGCCGGCAGCAGTTCCATTCCGTATCGCGTGTTGTACCAGGAGTGCGGCCACCATACGGGAAGAAAAATCGGCACCGAACTATAAGCCACCGAATACGCGTAGAAGGGAACCGGCAGCCACAGCAGCATCGCCCAGGTGAGCGCGCGGCGTCGCGCAATCATCCACGCCCACGCCGTTCCCAGCACGCTCAGTGCAAGCATGGAATTGCCCCAGGCCGCGGCGGTAACATCCAGCTCTGAAACTTTCATGAAGAGCAGCAGACCGACCCACGGATTGTGCCAGCCCGGATGCGGCGGACCAGCGCCATGCGAGGCCGTGCGCAGCTCAATAGCCTTGGCCGAATAAGGTCCGCGCGCAAATTCCAACCAGTCGCCAAACGTCGCTGCGTTGTATATGAACCACGCAATCGGCGCAGCCACTACAAGAGCGCTTGCCAGCCAGAATGTAGGTGAGCGAAGTTGCCCGCGCTTGAGCAGCACAAGCCCAATGCAGGACCAGGCCAGCAGAGCCATTACCCAGCCGTCGTAACGTGTCAAGATGGCCGCCACCAGAGCAGCCGCAATCCAGCCGAGCAACTGCTCAGCTCTGTGCGCATCTTCATCGAGGCACGTCCGCCACTCCACCAGCCACACCACAATCCAGATCATTTCGCACACAAACAGCGGCTCGGTCATCGCCGTCGTCTGCAGATAAAGCATGTTCGGATTGATCGCGAAGAAAGCCAGCGTGAGTGCAGCGGCAGCGGGCCGAAGCCAGCGCCGTGCCAGCCGATAGATGCCTGCGCAGGCGGCCACGTAAGCCAGCGCCGATGGAATGATGCCCGCAATCCCGTTCGCCCACCAGCTATAAACCTGGACGAAAGGAAGAAGAAGAATGTGCGGCAGCGGCAGCCATACAGAGCCAAGTTGTGAGAGCCGCGGCTGGTGGCAATCCAAGACCCGCCGCGCAATGTGCATGTGGGCAACAGCGTCGCCCCAGTTCAGCAGCGCTCCGTTCCGCCAACTCCACGCCACTGCGGCCAATGAAGCAGCAACCGAGCAGAGCAGCACGGCCAGCCACTCCGTGCGGGAAACGGCTGCGCGAGAATTGCTTTCATCAGTCAAGGTGAGTCAGCTCGCGGAATTGCGTGAAGCGGGCGTCGATCTCCTTCCGGGTGAGCTGCGCAATGCGCTCGGTGCCAAAGCGCTCTACAGCAAATGAGCCCATCACGCTGCCGTAGAACATTGCGCGGCGGAAGGCGCCCGGAGTGAGTGTTTCCTGCGAGGCGAGGTAGCCGAAGAAGCCGCCGGCAAAGCTGTCGCCCGCACCGGTCGGGTCGACGACTTCTTCCAGTGGAAGCGCCGGTGCTTTGAAAGTTTTCGAGGCTTCGCCGTCCGCTCCGGCACGATGGAAGAGCGATGCGCCGTACTCGCCGTGCTTGACCACCAGCAGACGCGGCCCCATTGCCATGACGGCGCGTGCCGCAAGTACGATGTTGTTGTTGCCCGCCAGCATGCGCGCTTCGGTGTCGTTGATGAGCAGAATGTCCAGACCCTTCAATACTTCAAGCAACGCAGCGCGATGATCCTTGATCCAGTAATTCATCGTGTCGCCGGCCACCAGCTTTACATCCGGCATAGCTTCACGAACGCGCCGCTGCAATACCGGGTCGATGTTGGCGAGAAATAAGAATTGCGAGTCGCGATAAGCGTCTGGAATCTTCGGCTCAAATGAAGCGAAGACATTGAGATCGGTCTGATGAGTTTTGGCCTCGTTCAAATTCTCGAGGTATGAGCCTTCCCAGAAAAAGCTCTTGCCGGGGGCACGCTCGATGCCGCGGATATCGATGTTTCGCTTGTTGAAGACCGCTTCCTGCCTGGGGCCGAAGTCCTCGCCCACCACGGCGATGACGCGCACATCGGTAAAGAAGCTGGCCGCCAATGAAAAGTGGGTTGCCGCGCCGCCCAGGCAACGCTCCCGGCGCCCTGCCGGTGTTTCAATCGAATCGTACGCAACGCTGCCTACAACGGTAATCGCCATTCAATATCCTCTCGTGTTTTTAGGTTGAGTCACTAGCTCACTGGGTGCCCCATCCTTTCCGCGTTCTTTGCGGAAAGGGTGGGAGGCCACGTCAGATCGTTAACCCGTTACCACCCCATATATTTGCCGAACAGCAGCTTCAGCTTTTCCTTTGCTGCAGCGGGAATCGCATCCGCCTGCGTCAGCACCGCGAACCTGGCCGCCGAAGCGCATGCGCATGTCCGCTCCTTCGGCATCGCGGCCACCGCAGCCTTTACCACCTTCGCCGCGTTGTCGGCATTCTTGTGCAGCACGGCCACAATCTCTTCGATGGTCACTGCGTCGTGTCCTTCGCGCCAGCAGTCGTAATCTGTCACCATGGCCACGGTCGCGTAGCAAATCTCCGCTTCGCGCGCCAGCTTGGCCTCCTGCAAATTCGTCATGCCAATCACGTCCGCGCCCCAGCTGCGGTACAGATGCGACTCCGCCTTGGTTGAGAACTGAGGGCCTTCCATGCACACATACGTGCCGCCCAGCTTGCCCACTACGCCCACTGTCTTGCAGGCCTCGGCTGCGGCCTCGGCCACCGTCGCGCAAACCGGATCGCCAAAGGCCACGTGGCCCACAATGCCCTCGCCGAAAAATGTGGAGATGCGATGGAACGTGCGGTCGATGAACTGGTCGGGCATCACAAAATCGGTGGGCTTGTGCTCTTCCTTCAGCGACCCAACGGCAGAAGCCGAAAGAATTCGCTCGACGCCGAGTTTCTTCATCGCATAAATGTTGGCGCGAAAATTCAGCTCCGAGGGCAGAATGCGGTGTCCGCGCCCGTGCCGCGCCAGAAACGCCACCTTGCGGCCTTCCAACTCGCCCAGTACAAACGCGTCCGACGGCTCGCCAAACGGCGTTTCCACGCGCTCTTCATGCACATTCGTGAATCCGGGCATCGAATAAAGTCCGCTGCCCCCGATAATGCCAATCTCCGCCTCAGCCAATGTCCGTTCCTCTTTCCGCGTGTTGTTTTCAGGAGCGCGCGCTCTAGTCCCTAGTCCCTAAGTCCCTGGTCCCTGGTCCCTGGTTTCTTCACCGCAGATCGATCAGCTTGATCGTTTCCATGAACACATCGCCGTCGATGGTCAGGCTGTGCGCGCTGATTTTCTCCATCGTGTCCTGGGCGGTGTGGTGGTAGCGGTTGTCGGGGCCGTAGTCCAGGTCGATCACATCGATTGACGGCACGCCGCGCTCCACAAATGGCAGATGGTCGTCTTCCACCGCCATGTCCTGCTTGAAGAAGTAGCGATCGTAGCCGAACTTCTTCACGGCCTGGCCCATCAGCCCGACCAGCCAGCCGGTCGAGTTCGATTCACGTTGAATGTCCAGGTCCTTGTCGCCAATCATGTCGGCCAGCATAAAAGCCTTGATCTGCGCCAACGTTCCGTCCCGTCCCCAACGCGCGGCCAAGTGGCGGCTGCCGTAGGTCGAGTCGGAGCGCGACCAGGCGTTGATCGCTTCTTCCCCGTCGAAGAAAACCAGCCACACCGAGTAGCCGTCCAGCTTCTTTCCGCCCGCAGTTTCGGCGTGAAGGCGGTCACCGATGGCCATCAGCAGTCCGGTGGTCGCGGCGCCGTCATTGGCGCCCACAAAGCCGATGTTTCTGAGTGGGTAGTTGGTTTCGTAGTGCGTGCCTAGCAGGATGACACCGTTCTTTTTGCCCGGATAGCGCACGATGAAGTTGCGCATGGGCACCGTGCCAATGGGTGTGCCGGCTGTGAAGGTGTCCTCTTCAAGCTGGTCGTGGTTGCGCTGGAAATGGCTGCGCAGAAACTCTTCGGCCTTCACATGTCCGGGGCCGGTGGGCCAGCGCGGGCCAATGGCTACGAATTCGCGCGCGTATTCAAGCGCCTTGGCGCCGTCGAAGTGCTGCTGCGCGTTTGCGGCGGTAGGGAAAAAGGCCAGTGCCGCGAAAAGAATGACTAAGGCCTGTGAGATCCCAGGTCTCAAGTTCGAGACCCGGGGCGCACAAAAACGCCCCGTGCCCCATTCTCGCGACTTTTTTTTGTCGCAAGAGTGGGAAGCCTCAATTCTCAAATCGGCCCCGCTCATCTACGCGCTCTCCTTGGCCTCTTTGGCCTTCCTTCTGGAGGGATGCACCCACCACGCCACGCCGATGCCGACGATGTAGAGTCCAAGCATGGGAACTGCGTAAATGCACATGGTGCTGGGGTCAGGGCTGGGACAGATGACAGCCGCTACAACGAAGACCGCCAAAATCGCATAGCGAATGTTCTTCCAAAGAAAACGTGGGCTCACGATGCCAAAGAGGGCCAGGAAGAAGATGAGGATGGGCAACTCGAAGCTGACGCCAAGGCCAAGAATGATCGACAGGAAGAAGCCAGTGTATTCCTCGATCGTGACCACGGGATTGAACTTGTTGCCGAAATCGAGGATGAGGATTTTCAACGCGCCGGGCAGCACCCAGAAGTAGCCAAACGCCGCGCCGGTGAGAAACAGACCTACTGTGGCGGTCATAAAGGGAACTACAAACCGTTTTTCCTTCTGATACAGTCCCGGCGCAATGAACAACCACACCTGGTAGAGGATGAAGGGCGAGGCCAGAATCGCTCCGCCGATCAGGGAAACCTGCAGGTACAGGTTCAACGGGTCCATGGGGTGGGTGTAGTTAAGCTTGATATGCAGTTTATCCAGCGGAGCCTGCACTAAGGCGTAAAGCCGCTCGTGGAAGACGTACGCAATGATGAAGCCTAGGAAGAGAAAGATGGCAGCGCGAACGATGCGCTTGCGCAACTCGTCCAGGTGCTCCATCAGGCTCATGCCGGGCAGGTCTGCGCGTTGCGTCACCGCCGCCCGTGCCTTGCCGATTGCGTCCACGGGATCAACCATTGTGGGCCGGCTCCGTCTCCGCGCTTGCCTGTTTCGCTTCGGCTGCTTCCACAGCGTTCTCTTTCTCTATCGAGGTTTCTTCTTGAATCGCGGCTGGCGCTTCGGCGGGCTCCGCTACTGCCGCCGCAGTTTCAGTGCCGCTGCCTTCCACTTCCGCAGCCACGGCCGCCTTCTCCGCCTCGCTTGTTTCGTTTGCGGGCCACGCCGCGGGAACCGGCTCGCCGGTTGAAGGCGGCTGAATGCTCGGATATGTCGCTTCGGCCTGCGCCTGGGCTTCCGCCACTTCGCCGTAAGTACCGCCATACGGGTAGGAACTATCTGTGGGAGCGGCTTCGCCAGAACTAGCGGGTGCCCCAGGTCCCGCTTCTGGGACCTGGGATTCGATTCCCGTTCCCAGTTGCGCGGGTGCCGCAGCCGCCAACTGGCGCTGCCGTTCCTCTTCTTCCTTCTTGCGCCGGTCGGCCTCCTCAGCGTTGCGCAACTCCTCTTCCATCTGGAATTTGAAGTCGTTTGAGGCCTTGCGGAACTCGTACATCAGCTTGCCGATCTGTCGCCCGATCTGCGGCAGCCGCCGCGGTCCAAAAACCACCAGCGCCATCACCATCAGGATCAGAGAGTCCGCCATGCCCAGATTGGCGACTTCGATTGTTGGAGGAATTCCCATGAAGGACAATGATACCTGCCCGTGCTTGGCGCTCACAAACGCGGTGGTTCCAATCCCGAGACTGAACGGGAAATGTGCTCAACTGCAGCCGTTTTGCAGGCCCGTTTTTTGAATTGCCCCAACGGCGAGAACAGGCGCAGGTTTGGGTTCACACTCGCGCCTGCGTTAAACTAGAAAGGATTGGTGCGGTTGCCGCCGGTTTAACCTATTTTGCATTCCGCCGGCTTCCATCCGCATCCAATCGCATGAAAGGGCTGCAACAACCCCGTGGACGGGGATCCCTTTGAAGCTGTCGGCTTCAACGCCGATAACTTCAATGGTTTCAGCGCATCCACTGCATGCCTGTTAGCTTTCAACAACCCCGCCCGCCGTCCCCAAAAAAGGATGTGCAGGGCTGAAGGCGGATTAAAGTGAACCTGATAACTGACGAAGAGACGGCGGCCTCGCCGCAGGCCGTTAGCGCCTGCAGCCGCGAAGATGCATGCACCCTCGAAAACTACCTGTCGCTTCCTGACGACTCCATGGACGAGCGAATCGCAGCCGCGCGCGCCAAACTGGGCTCGACCACCATCCTGCTCGGCCACCACTACCAACGCGACGAAGTCATCCGTTTTGCCGACTTCACCGGCGACAGCTACAAGCTTTCCAAAATCGCCTCGGAGACCGATGCGAAGTACATCGTCTTCTGCGGCGTCCACTTTATGGCTGAGAGTGCCGACGTGCTCGGCCACGATGGCCAGCAGGTAATCCTGCCCGATCTCAACGCCGGTTGTTCGATGGCCGACATGGCCGAAATCTCCCAGGTGGAAAACTGCTGGGATGCGCTCGAGCGCCTGGGCCTCGCCAGCGAAATCGTGCCGATCACTTACATGAACTCCACCGCCGTCATCAAAGCCTTTTGCGGCGAAAATGGCGGTCTCGTCTGCACCTCTTCCAACGCCCGCGCCGCCTTTGAATGGGCTTTCGCGCGTGGTAAGCGCATCCTTTTCCTTCCCGACCAGCATCTCGGCCGCAACACCGGGCACGCCTTGGGCATCCCCCTGGACCAGATGACGGTCTGGGATCCGTGGGCGGTGCAGCTCGGCACAAACAGCGGCGGCCAGACGAAGGAATCCCTCGCCGCCAGCCGCATCATTTTGTGGAAGGGCCACTGCGCCGTCCATCAGCGCTTTCTCCCCGGCCACGTCGACCAGGTCCGCGCCAAGTATCCCGGCATCCAGGTCATCGTGCACCCCGAGTGCCGCTGGGAGGTCTGCCAGAAGGCCGACGCGCTTGGTTCCACCGAGCGCCTCATCAAGATTGTTGAGGACGCCCCCTCCGGCTCAATGTTCGCCATCGGAACCGAGATTCACCTGGTCAACCGCCTCGCCCGCCGCTTCGCCCCGGAAGGCAAAAAGATCATCACTCTCGACGACACTGGCTGCCTCTGCACCACCATGTACCGCATCAGTCCGCAGCATCTAGCCTGGGCTCTTGAGAACCTGGTCGAAGGCCGCGTCGTCAACCGCATCCAGGTGCGCCCCGGCGTCAAGCATTGGGCCAAAGTGGCGTTGGATCGGATGCTGGAGGTGGGGAAATGACAGCTTTTAGCTTCTAGCTGCTAGCCACTAGCTCCGAAACTCGAGTCGAGGCAGATCCAACGCGATGCGGGCCTGAATCATTGCAGTGCCGGCCCGCAGTTAAGCAGCTAAAAGCTGGTAGCTAGAGGCTAGAAGCTGTTTCGCGGTATCCTATACACAGGTATTCCCCCATGAAGACCTTTACCATCGACGAAGCGCAGTCCCTGCTCCCGGTTCTCGAGTCGCTGCTCAAGCGCGCCATTGAGGGCAAACAGGCTGCCGAACAGGTCGAGTCAGAGCTCTCCGAACTGGCCCGCCGCATCTATCTCTCCGGCGGCATGAAGGTGGATTCCAATAGCGTAGCCAGGCAGCGTGCCGACATGGACGCCCACCTGAAGCTCGCCCGCGAGAGTATCGCAGAAATCGATGCCATCGGCGTACAGGTCAAGGATCTCGAAGCCGGCCTGCTCGATTTTCCCTACCGCCTCGACGACCAGGTGGTGCTGCTCTGCTGGCGCATGGGCGAAACCGCCATCGAGCACTGGCACACCGTCGACTCGGGCTTTCAGGGCCGTCAACCAGTCGACGAACGCTTCCGCCGCAAGTCAACTTCCGGTGGTTCCAGCGAGTCCGGTAGCCGTCCCAACTAGGCGCCGTTTATCTTCTAATTTCCGTTAAACCGATTCTGAGGACCAGGATCCATGTACGTCTCCGAGCAGGAAGTCCGCGCCGTCCTCACCTACCAAGCCCTCATCCCCGCCATTCGCCAGGCTCTCATCGACTACTCCGCCGGTCTCGTCGAACAACCTGCACGCACCATCCTTCGCGCCGGCAATGCCGACGACTACCACAACGGCTGGTTCGCCGTGATGCCGGTTATAGCCGGCGACGTGATGGCTGTAAAGACAGTCACGTTTTTTCCCGGCAACGACGAACTCGGCCTGCACACGCACATGGCGGTCATCGAGTTGCTGCGCCGCTCCACCGGCGAGCCCCTCGCTGTAATGGACGGCCGCCTCATCACCGAGATGCGCACCGCCGCCGTCTCCGCCGTCGCGCTCGATGCTCTCGGCTCGGCCCAGGTGCGCAGCCTG
>Ga0209483_1001569_pt1 | contig 17065 bp, 16 predicted proteins | sample NGEPerA_FD_184508 | JGI IMG/M metagenome (GOLD analysis project Ga0209483, IMG submission 184508) | Arctic peat soil microbial communities from the Barrow Environmental Observatory site, Barrow, Alaska, USA - NGEE PermafrostL2-A... | ecosystem: Environmental > Terrestrial > Soil > Wetlands >... | reverse complement strand
CCTTTGGGAAATCCCATGCAAGATCAGACAGCATACCCTTAAATACGTTCACTTTATTATGCAGAAGTCAATAGGTGGATAAAAACTAGAATGTCCATGTCTGGCAAAATGTGAATATGCAAATGTGCCAGCCGCAATAATGAGGTAACTGATAAGATATGGGATAAAATTTTTCATAAGCGTGTAATGCTGCCTAACTTCTAATTAGGCCGCAGCGCGTGCAAGACCCCATGCATGACTAACTTTATTAAACGTGGCATTTGGCATCGGGTTCTAAAAGCGGGCGGTTGAATTTTTCACGGTTTTTCCAGAGATTTTATGGCTGCTCCTTTTCATGGGCGCTGTGCTTGAACTTGAGCTTGACGGTGTCCTGCAGGAAGCCGAAGAACCCTCGTTTCTTCTTCTCCTGGACGATCTCGATGCGTTCGCACTTGTGGCTGCACACACGGCAGAGGTAAAGCGGCTGGCCGCCCCGGCGCTTCATCACATGGACGCAGGCGTTGCACATCACCTCGGCGCAGTGAGTGCATTTGAAGGTGATTTTCCGGTCGGGATGGCGGGCGCAATGGAGTTCGTCGCCTTGCTGGATCACCTTGGGCGGCACAATTTCCGGCTTGATTTCCGGAATGGCGATGGTGGCGTCTATGGATTGGACAACTAATTGCACGTCGCCCAGTCTTAATTCCTGGCCGGGCGCGAGCCACGCTTCCTTGACGGGTTCGCCATTGAGAAAAGTGCCGTTGGTGGAATTGCAGTCGCGCAGATAAACGCCGTCGTTGGTCAGCGACAGTTCGCAATGCAGCGCGGAGATGGTATGATGATTCAGGTGCTGCTCGCAGTCGGGGTCGCGCCCGACGTGGTTGACGCCCAGGTGCAATTCCAGCGCCTGGATTCCCAAGCCTTCGGTTTTGATGATTAGTCTGGCCATAAACTCCCGCGATTTCTAACTTAACAGAAAACTGCGCCGTTGGCCGCCCAATGTCCAGATGAAAAAGCGAGAAGGGATGAATTGATCTGCCATTTTTTCGGAGCGCCGATTGTCTCAATCCGCAGCGCGTGGCTGGTCGGATGCGCTTGAAAAACAGTGTGGCGAGGTCTGGCGGCGTGCTGCGAGTTGGGACAACTCGCGCTCCGGTTTTCAATGCAGCGGATTTTGGGCGAAGGCAAATTCCGCGACGATTTTTCCGCCGACGAGATGCTCCTGGATGATGCGCTCCAAAACGGCCGGCGTGCAACTGTGATACCACACGCCTTCGGGATAAACGACGGCGATCGGCCCGCGCACGCAGACGCGCAGGCAACTGGCTTTCGTGCGGTAAATGAGCGGGTTCGGCCCGACGAGCTGGAGTTCCTTCAGGCGCGTCTTCAAGAAATCCCACGCGGTCAGCGAGGTTTCGCGCGGACAGCATTTCGGTTCGTCCGCGTCCACGCAAAGGAAGATGTGGCGGCGGAATTTTTCGAGGCCGAGGTTTTCCACGGCGGTCTGCAGTTCGGTTTTCATATCATTCTCGTTTTCATCGTCATTTTCGTCCTCGATTTATGATGAAGAGGATAAGGATGACGAGGATTATTACCGGAAAAATGTCAGGCCCATCACGCCGCTGACGGCGACGAGGGCGCCGATGAGCGAACGCCGCCCGATTTTTTCGCCATCCACGAGGCGCGTCATCGGCAGCAGCACGACCGGCGTGGTGGCGATGATGGCGGTGACGATGCCGGCGCTGGTGGTGGCGAGCGCCCATTGCATGGCGGTCACGCCGAGCGTCTGGCCGGCGAGGGCGTTGGCCAGCACCCACGGCCAGATGCGCCGCCATTTTTCGCGCGAGACGGCCAGGGTTTTTTCCTCGAACATCGGGCCATGGGCGCGGGCGGAGCGCCATTTCACGGCGAGCAAAATAAAAGTTGGAATCAGAATGCCGCCGAGCACGCGCTGGTAGCCGGTGGTGCCGGCGTCGGGATAAACGCCGGCGGCGTGCGCCACTTCAAAGGCCTTGCGGATGAGCACCGCGCCGAACGCGGCGCCCGCGGCGCTGAACAGGCAGGCGACGACGCCGATTTCCAGATCGCGCCGGGGAATTTTCAAATGGTCCCCGGGCGCGAGCGCGATGGCGACGCCGCCGAGGATGACCGCGATGCAAAAAATTTCCGGCAGGTTTAATTTGGTGCCGAGCCAGAGCCATTCGATGAGCGCGGCGAACGGGGCGGTGAGGCACTGGCAGAGCAAAACGGTGCGGCGGCTGCCGAGCCGGGGCAACGCCTGAAAATAGGCGGAGTCGCCGAGGCCGATGCCGAAGAGTCCGCTCAACATGAACCATTCGGGCGCGCCGGCAAAACCGGTGCCAAAAGTGTAGGCCCAAATTGTGAGAAAAAGGGTGGCGAGCGCGATGCGCCAGAAATTGGCCTCGGCCCCGCCGATTTGTTTCGCCGTGCGATAGCCGCAGACGGCGGAGATGGCGAAGAGCAGGGTGGTGAGCAGCGCGGCGAGCATCAGGGTTGCTCGTAAGGTTCGTCCGGCGCGGCTTCCACGCGTTCGGCGTCAACCTGGACCCCGCTTTCTTTCAGGATTTTTTCGATGTCGGGAGAAATCCAGCGCCCGCGATGACTTTTTTTCGCGGTGGGCTTGACGCGGTAACGTCCGAGTTCATCGCCTTCGAGAAGGTTGCGCTCTTTCATGCGTTGAAGGATGGGCTTGGCCCAGTTATTGTCCTCCGCATACCGTCTTTTACCGCCCGCCCGGCGGCAGATTTCCTTGGCGCTGACGAATTCCTCGCCCCAGGTCTTGAGGTATTCAAAAATTTCGCGTTCGTCCGAGTCCATGTCCGCAGCCTGCACAAAATCCGCCATCAAGTCGAGGAATTAGCGACTGTCCGCTTGCGTTGCCGCGCGGGTTGCCAATAATCATGGGACATGAAAAAAGAAACCGCCACGCGGTTCAGCGTTTCGCTGCCGCCCGCGCTGCTGGAGCAACTGGACGAGATGACGCACGAAAAAGGCTACGACAACCGCTCGCCCGCCATCGCCGACATGATACGCGCCCAGCTTATCGAGCATCGCCAGAAATCCGACCATGGTGAAATCGCCGGCACCATCACGCTCGTCTATGACCATCACAAGCCGCATTTGCAGGCGGGCCTCACCGACATCCAGCACGATCATTACAACGTGATTCTCTCCACCGTCCACGTCCATCTGGATCACCACAACTGCCTGGAAGTTTTGATCGTGCGCGGCAAGGCCAGCGTCATTCGCAAGATTGCCGATGAACTCATCGCCGCCAAAGGCGTGAAGCACGGGAAACTTACAGTGACCACGACGGGAAAAGATCTGCCGTCATAAGACGTGTTTGAAAATTTGCACAGGCGGCGGCAGTTCCGGCCGAAGCGCGCCGGACTTTTTAAGCCGGTTCCGGGAAGTCATTGATCTCTTTTCATTGAGCCTCGCCACTGCGGCTCCTACCATTTTGAACCATGAGCCGCGATGATTGGGAGCAACGCTACCAGACCAGGGACATGTCCTGGGACAAAGGCGCGCCGTCGCCGGGCCTGGTGGATTTTCTCGCGGCGCATCCGGATTTGAAACGGGGAGCCGTTTGCATTCCCGGCTGCGGCACGGGACACGATGTCCGTGAATTTGCGCGCGTGGGATTCGACGCCTGCGGTTTTGACATCGCGCCGAGCGCCATTCAATTGTGCGAGGAGAAAACCCAAGCCGCCGGCTTCACGGCAAAATTCCAGCTTGCGGATTTTCTCCGCGCCGCGCCGCCGCAGAAATTTGACTGGTTGTTTGAACACACGCTCTTCTGCGCCATCCAACCCAATGAACGCGACGATTACGTCCGCGCCGTTTTGCGCTGGCTGAAGCCCGGCGGAAATTACCTGGCCGTGAATTATTTTATCACCGGGGACAACGACGGGCCGCCGTGGCCGACGACGCGCGCGGAGCAGCTCGCCAGATTTTCGTCGCACTTTGACTTGCTGGCCGACTGGACGCCGCGCTCGTATCCCAACCGCGCGGGCCGGGAACGGATGTTCTGGTGGGTCCTTGCGGACGGCCACCATGCGGACGGACACCATTGATAAAACCGGCAGAAAGATTATCATTTGAATCATGCTTGAAGATCGCGATTACATGCGCCAGCCGGAATATAAAGGACCGCGCTGGCGGCCGAACTTTCGTCTGCGCTGGTCGTGGACGCTGGCGCTGCTGGTGGTCAACGCCATTGTTTTTGTCGTTGAATTGATTGCCCTCGGTTATCCACCGCGCTTTCAGGAAGGCAATCCTTTTGCGTTAAGCGTCGAGGGCATCAAGCACGGTTACTACTGGCAGTTTCTGACTTTCCAGTTTCTGCACGCCGGCTTTCTGCATATTTTGTTCAACAGTTGGGCGATTTTTATCTTCGGCCGGGAAATCGAACACGAGCTTGGCCCGGCCAAGTTTTTGACGCTGTATTTCTGCAGCGGCGTGTTTGGCGGCATCGTGCAAGTCATTGGCGGCAATTTCTGGCCGCCACATTTCGGAACGGCGGTGGTGGGCGCGTCGGCGGGCGCGATGGGTTTGATGGCCGCCTTCGCCCGGCTTTACCCCGAACAGCCTTTGACCATCTTTATTTATTTTTTTCCGGTCACCACCCGGGCAAAATACCTGCTCTGGGGCGTCGCGTCGCTGTCGCTCGTGGCCCTGCTGTTTCCACAATCGCCTTTCGCCCTGGTTCTCGGACGGGATGTTTCCAATGCCGCGCATCTGGGGGGCATGGCCATGGGATTTATCTTTGTCTGGTTCGTTTTGCGGGCCAGATCGTCGCGGCTGGCGGAAACATTCCGTCCGGCCAGAAAAATTCAACCATCCGTTTCGCCGCGCGTGCCGCCCGGGAAAAATCCGGAGGACGAATCTGTCGTGGACGAGGTGGATCCGATCCTCGACAAAATTTCCGCGCACGGCATCCACAGCCTGACGGCGCGTGAACGTGCGATTCTCGAAGCCGCCCGCAAGAAAATGGCGCAACGCTGACGGACTCATTCTGTCTCATGCCTGCCACCAATCTCCGCCGCCAGGCGCTCCAGCGGCTCGTGCTTTGCACGCTGTTCTGGGCGTTGAGTTTTCCGGCGATGAAGACGCTGACGCTGGCGCAGCAGGCAATTTTGCCGGGAACGGGAAGCTGGTTCATCAGCTCCTTGAGCGTCCTGTATCGTTTCCTGCTTGCGGGCGGGCTGCTGCTGCTGGTTGCGTTTGCCGAGGTCAAAACCATTTCGCGCCGGGAAATCGAGCAGGGGCTGGCGCTGGCCGGGTTCACCTCGGCGGGAATCTGCCTGCAAATGGACGGGCTGGCCTACGTTTCCGCATCCACCTCGGCGTTCCTGACGCAATTATACTGCGTGCTGATTCCGCTGTGGGTCGCGGTCAGCCGCCGCCGCGCGCCGTCGTTGAAAATCATTTTATGCAGCGCGCTGGTGCTGGCCGGCATGGCGGCGCTGGTGAATTTGAACTGGCTCGCCCTCAAGCTGGGACGCGGCGAAATCGAGACGCTCGCCGCCTCGGTGCTGTTCGCCGCGCAAATCCTTTGCCTCGAACACCGGCGCTACGCAGCGAACCGTCCGCTGTGTTTCACCACCGCGATGCTGCTGGCCGCCGGCCTGCTCGCAGTGCCGGTTGTGCTGGCGACCGCCCCCGGTGCCGCCGCCTGTCTTCGCGTCTACGCCTCGGTTCCGGCCGGCGGGCTGATGGCGGTCATCGTGCTGTTCTGCACGCTGGGCGCGTTCGTCCTGATGAACCGCTGGCAGCGCCGGGTCACGGCGACCGAGGCCGGGCTGATTTACTGCGCCGAACCGGTTTTTGTCAGCGTGCTGGCGCTTTTTTTGCCCGGCTGGTTGTCGCATTGGGCCGGCGTGAACTATCCCAACGAACAGGTCAGCGTCCGGCTGCTGCTCGGCGGCGGCCTGATCACGGCGGCCAACGTGCTGCTGCAATCAAATTGGCCCGGAACGAAACGGGTTGAACACTGTAACGAGCCGTAGTTCGGGCTTTTTAATTTTTAATTTTTCATTTTTAATTAAGCCATGATTACGCGCTACTCGCGCCCCGAAATGCGGGCGATCTGGACGGACGAAAACAAGCTCAAGCTCTGGCTGCAAATTGAACTGCTCGCCAGCGAAGCTCTGGTGCGGGAGAAAATTGTCCCGGCCAAAGATTTCACGAAGATCAAGGCCGGCTGCGACAAATGGTTCGCCGACCTGCCCGGCCTCGTCGCGCGGCAGCGCGAATTGGAAAAAGTTCTCAACCACGATGTCATCGGTTTCACCACCGCCGTCGCGGAAAAAATCGGCGACGACGCGAGCCGCTGGTTTCATTTCGGCCTGACGAGCAGCGACGTCGGCGACACCGCGTTCGCCGTGCAGATGACGCAGAGCGCGGACATTTTGGTTGCCGACGTAAAAAAACTTTTACCAATCATCGCCCGCCGGGCGAAGGAACATAAATTCACGCCCTGCATCGGCCGCAGCCATGGCATCCATGGCGAACCGACGACGTTTGGTTTGAAGATGGCGCTGATGCACGATGAGTTTGGACGCGCGCTGGAGCGGCTCGAACATGCGCGCGAAGTCGTCGCCGTCGGAAAATTGAGCGGTGCCGTCGGAACGAGCGCGCATTTGTCGCCGCGGGTCGAAGAATCCGTTTGTAAAAAGCTTGGATTAAAACCCGCGCCGGTCGCGACCCAAGTCATCCAGCGCGATCTTCACGCGGAATTTCAGACCACACTCGCGCTCGTCGGCGCGAGCATGGAACGCTGGGCGGTTGAGTTCCGGCATTTGCAGCGCACGGAAGTTCTCGAAGCCGAGGAGCCGTTCACCGCCGGCCAAAAAGGTTCGAGCGCCATGCCGCACAAGCGCAATCCCATCACCTGGGAACGCTTGACCGGCCTCGCGCGCGTGCTGCGCGGCAACGCGATGGCAGCTTTGGAAAACGTCGCCCTCTGGCACGAGCGCGACATTTCGCACTCGTCGGTCGAGCGGATTATTTTTCCCGATTCCTGCACGCTGCTGGATTATATGTTCGGCCTGCTCACGCGCCTGATGAACGGCCTTGTCGTTTATCCCGCGAACATGAAGAAGAACCTCGGCCTCTCGCTCGGCATGTGGAACTCGCAGACCGTCCTGCTTGCGCTCATCAAAAAGGGCCTCACGCGCGAAGCCGCCTACAAACTTTGTCAGGACGCCGCGATGAAAACGTGGGAAGTCAAACACGCCGGCCGTGACGACGCAGATTTTCTCGAAGTGCTGAAAGCTGATCCAGTCGTGGCAAAACATTTCAAGCCCGGCGAACTGGAAAAACTCTGCTCGCTCGACTTTCATTTCAAGGAAGTGAACAGCCGGTTCAAGAAGCTGGGGCTTTAATCAACCACGGATGGACACGGTTCACACGGATTCAATTTCAACACCATGCCTAAACTCGCCCCGCCTCCTGATGTCGCGCCGGAAATCTGGCGCACTTTGCTCGCCGCCGCCGCCGATTTCGCCGCGCTGGCACCGTGGGAATTTGCTTACGACAGCGATGCCGTTGGTTTGATTGATCCGGTCACCGGCGAGACGCGCATTGCCACCGTGCTCGGCAATGCGGGGGAAGTTTTCGCGGCGGTGTTTTATCGCCGCCCCGCCGGCTTGCGCTGGATTCTCCGGATGCTCGACGACACGCCCGACGTTGAAGATTTCAACAACGCCGATGGCATTGACTGTCTCAAGCTCGAACTGGTTTCCAAACACGAACTCGAAAAAGCCGACCTGGCCATGCTCAAAGCCGCCGCGTTCAAACCTGCCGGCAAAGGCTGCGTCTGGCCGCAATTCCGTTCCGCCGAACCTGGCTGGCATCCGTGGCACATCAACCAAACGGAGGCCGGACAACTGCTCGCCGATCTCCCGCGCCTCACCGCGTTCTGCAAACTGTTTGAGGAGCACCCTGATCTTTTCGATGACCGCGCCGCCACCGAAATTCCATTCCTGCCAGCCATATTGCCGGAACGTCCGCTCATGCCGGAGGATCTCGACTGGCGACCACTCCTGCTGCCGCCCGTCAGCGGGCTTGATTCCTTCCAGCCCGCCGCCGACAAGATCGAAAAACTCCGCGCCCTCAAACGCGCGCCAGGCATGGCGTGCGAATTTGATTCGAGCTTGCTGCCCGGCGGTTCATTTCTCGAAAACGGAAGGCCCTGCTTTGGGAGAATCAATTTGCTGGTGGAACAAAAAATCGGGCTGGTTCTGGGCATGAGCGTGCAAGGCGGCGCGCTCACACCCGGCGAAGCCGCCGGTCGTGGACTGGTGGAAGCCCTGCTCACGGCTGGAAGTCTGCCGGATAAAATTTTCATCGGCGGCGCGCGTTTCCAACCTGTGCTGCAACCGCTCTGCGACGCCCTGCAAATTCAACTCTGGCCCGCTTCATCCCTGCCCGCGCTCGAAGAAGCCGTCGCGGCCTTGAGCGGGCGGATGTTTGGACGGACAATGCCGTAGGACAGCTTACCCGGCCAAACCGTGTTCATCAGCGATGGAAGATGGTGAGCACAGCTTGACACTGCTACCGCACGCCACCGTAAAACCGGGGCGCCGGCTTGCAGCCGGCTTACACTGTGTTTGGTTCAACGGAGCCGTGCCAGCCTTCGGCCACGTCCCAGGCCGGCTGCAAGCCGGCGCTCCGGTGGCAGTGTCAAGTTGCGCCCGAAGATGGTTTTGGCATTTATCCGCGCGGGCGGGTTTGATTCGGTTTCGACATGAACAGCCAGTCCACGGACGCCCGCCTTAAACGCGACCGGCGCCGCCGCTTCACCGGGCGGGTATTTTCAAACCGGATTAAAAGACCAAATGAGCCGGCAGCAAAAGGGCTTTTTCTCAAGCACGTCATCTCCAACGAACGCGCGCTGGCGCATCTCCAGTCCATCACCCGCGATGGGGCTGTTCCCACAATGCAATCCAAGCACCGGCCATTGTTGGAATAAACCCGAATTCCGAGGTCGGCGGCAGTTGGCAGAAATGGGACTGGCAAGGGGTTTATCCGGTTACCGAAAGTCAATCCAGCCGGAGTTAATTTTCTTGCCGCCGCACGGCCAGGGCTTAACTTCAGCAGCACTCATGGCGGCAAAAAAACACCAACGCAGGCCGGCGCCGGCGCGGCGGAAGCAAAAAAAATCCGCGCGCGCTAAAGTCATGGCGGTTTCCGCGCCGCCGCCGCCCGTGCCGATTGTGGTGCCGGTGGATGCGTCCGTCCAAACTTCAGCCGGAGGCGACACCACGGCATTCTTTCGCCACGAAACCGAGCGGCACGACGGCGATTCAGCCATCCGGCTTTATTTGCGCGAAATCGGCCAGGTGAAACTGCTCACGCCGCAGGAGGAAATCGAACTCGCGGCCAGGATCAAGAAGGGTGACAAAAAAGCGCGCGAACACATGATCAAGGCCAACCTCCGTCTGGTCGTGAAAATCGCGCGCGACTACGAAGGCATCGGCCTGCCGCTGCTGGATTTGATCAGCGAAGGCAACATCGGCCTGATGAAGGCCGTCGAAAGATTTGATCCCAAAAAAGGCGGCAAACTTTCCACTTACGGTTCATGGTGGATCAAGCAGTCCATCAAACGCGCGCTCGCCAACCAGTCCAAGACCATCCGTTTGCCGGTGCATCTGGTGGACAAGATTTCCAAGATGCGCCGCACGGCGATGAAATTGCAGGAAGATTTGGGCCGCGAACCGACCGACGAGGAACTGGCCGCCGAACTCGGCACCACCGCCGCGCGCGTTTCGCAGATGCGCACCGCGTCCATCCGCCCCGCCTCGCTCGACGCGCCGGTGGGCGACGACGATTCCAACAATTTTTCCGAGATCGTCGAGGACGAGCGCGCCATCAACCCTTACGAGGAACTGGAAGACAAGACCGTGACCGGCATGTTGCAGGACATGGTCAAGCATCTCGACGACCGCGAGGCCACCATTCTCCGCCACCGTTTCGGCCTCGATGGCGGCAACGAAAAAACGCTGGAGGAAGTCGGCGCGAAATTCGGCGTCACGCGCGAACGCGTCCGCCAGATTCAAAACCTCGCGCTGCACAAGCTCCGCAAGATGATTGAAAAACTGGAGAAATCCAAACCCAAGGAACAACTTTAAGCCATGCCCGCCGCCGTCACCGCCGCCGAAATTGAAAAAAGCATCCGCACCGTCCCGGATTTTCCCAAGCCGGGCATCCAGTTCAAGGACATCACGCCCGTCCTCGCCGACGCGCGGCTGTTCGCCGGTGCCATTGACCTGCTCACGGAAAAATTCGCGCCCGGCAGCATTGACGCCGTCGTGGGCATAGACGCGCGCGGATTCATTTTCGCCGCCGCCGCCGCCAAAAAGCTGAACGCCGGCTTTGTGCCCGTCCGCAAAAAAGGCAAGCTGCCGTTCACGACCATCGAGCAGGATTACGCGCTCGAATACGGCCAGGCGACCGTCGCCATCCACACCGACGCACTCCGGCCCGGTTCCCGCGTCCTGCTGATTGATGATTTGCTCGCGACTGGCGGCACCGCCGCCGCCGCTGCTGCGCTGGTGCAAAAACTCGGCGCGAAAATTGTCGAAGCCGGTTTTCTCATCGAACTGAAATTTCTGAATGGCCGCGGCAAATTATCCGGCTTCCCCGTCCGCTCGCTCATTGCATATTAACGAGCAGTGGCACAGGCGTCTCGCCTGTGCGTTTCTGTTGCGAACTTCAAACGGCGGTTTGAAACACACAGGCAAGATGCCTGTGCCACTTCAATTCCCCACCGTCACCTGCAACGGATGCTGAAGACTTGAGAAAAAGTGAATGATGTAACCGTTCCACGCTGCTGCGTTCGGAAAATCGCCGCTCTCGCTCCAGCCTGCGCCGAAATAATAAACAAACGGCTTGCCGATTTTTGCGGGCGCGATGGCGAGTTGATTGCGAATCGCCGGCTGACCTTCGCCCAGCGTATGCGCCGGCGCGGCAAACGCGCTGGCCGGCAGATTCGGATTGTCGTTGGTAAAAATTTGGACGCTGCCTTTGGGCAGAATGAAGGCGACGGCCGTAGTTCCTTTCGCGAAATCCTGCGGTTGCCAGTAAGTCATAAAGCTGTGCTTTTTGTCTTGGACAAACAATCCTTCCGCAACGCTATTTGTCCAATTATGGATGATAGTTCCAGCGATCATTAAATTAATGGGTAGAACCGTGTTTTCTCCGGGTCGTTCCGCCAATCCAACGCCGATTTGCAACGGCGATTTGTCGTCGCTGTTGAAAGTGCTTTCGACGCGGCTCAAGTTGGAACCGGCATCAATGCTGATGCGTTTCGTTTCGGAAATTTTTCGTCCGCCGGCGTCCCACGCATCGTAAGTCAGTTCAAATTCAGAACGGATCGGCCCGGTGGTGATGATTTTGCACGTGCGCCAGTTTTTGGAGACGTAAAGTTTTCCGTCCTTCCAGATTCCCAGCCCGCCGTCGCCGCGCGTTTTGCCGACTTTGTAGTCGTCCTGCGCCGGACCGTTCGTGTCAAAAAGTTTCATGGTGCCATACATATTGTTGATCACGAGATTGCGCTTGCGCTTGACCCAGACATCAATGCCGCTGCTGGTGAGCGGCTCGGCCTGCCACGTTTCCAGTGCCGGGCCATACATGCGGTGCGCGATGCGGTCGCTTTCCCACGCGAAATCGTCATGCCGCTCCGGCACGTAGCGCGCGAGCGTTTTCACGATGGGCAGCGGCACGGCGGCCAAAGTTGCACCGTCCAAAATATAAAACGTCCGCGTCTCGTCAGGTGCGAGATCAACTTGGAAAAGAATTTCTTTTTTGCCGGGTTCCGGCGAATAAACCTGCGAACCGAGAATTCGTGAAGAAACTCCATCCATGACTGCAAAATCGTTGGATACTACCAAGTGAACTGGCATTGCTCTCTGGTTGAGTCCTATTTCTTTGATCTCAATTTCAGTCACATCGAGTGCAATGGTTTCGGTTTCTCGCCAGAAATTCGCTGGATTCACAACTTTTACTTCCAATGGTTTTGGCGTTCCGTATTTTGTCTCTGGATTCATCGCTGCCATCCGATAAACCTCGCTGCCCGCGAGCAGGAACGCGCCGACGCCATAAGGCGCGGTGGAATCATCCGCAAATTTTCTTGGGTCGCTGCCGACCGGTTGCACATGTATCAGTTTGCCGTCGGCTTCCACGCACGCGACGAGCGCCGTCCATGCCTTGCCCACGGCGGGTTCAAATTGCGCGCGGTCGAGCAAGCCTTGGTTCACGCCCCACGCCAGCGCATAAGCGTAAAAACCGGAGCCGCTGGTTTCCTTGAGCGGATAACTTTCCGGGTCGAGCAGGCTCGCGCGCCAAAGTCCGTCCGGCTGCTGGCAGGTCAGGATTTTTTCCGCCATCTCTTTGAACAGCTTTTCAAAGCGCGGACGGTCGGGATGGTTCATCGGCAGATATTGCAAGATGCGCACGATTCCGCCCATCACCCAGCCGTTGCCGCGCGCCCAGAAAACTTTTTTGCCGTTCGCCTCGGTCTTTTTGAAGAAGGTGCTGTCGCGGAAAAAGAGATGCTCGTTCGTGTCGTAAAGAAAATCCGTCGTGCGCCACCAGTTCGTGAGGGCAAAATCCAAATATTTCTCGTCGCCCGTCGCCGCTGTCAGCCGCACCCACGAGGGCGGCGCCATGAAGAGCGAATCGCACCACGACCAGAGTTCTTGACCGTGTCCCGGCTGTAAGAAGTCCAGACTGGCCGTGGGCGGCGGGCTGGCGAGGATCGAATCAAACCGTTCCCGCAGCGGGGCAATCATTTTGGGATCGCGAAACAGAAAATAGAGTTCCGCATAAGTCTGGCCTACACATTGATCATCGGCGTGGTATTTGCGCGGGCCGGGTTTCCAATCATTCGCGTCGCCCATCGCGCGCATCGCGTCGCGGTATTTCGCGTCGCCGGAAATTCCCGCCAGGGCCATGAAACCCGCCTCGCCCGCCGCCTGAATCCAGCCGGAAGTCGCATCCGTCGCCGGATTTGCCAGTTGCCAGTCCGCCACGCGCTGCATCGCGGCGAGGACGGGCAGCGGTTTGATTTCGGAAGAAAGACTGATCGTCAGCGCAACTGGATTGTGCCTTATTTCCGTGAACGGCGGGCCGGGTTGCGCCTGCAATGAAGCATTGAACGAAATCAAAATGGCCGCGAAGAAAACGGCGGCCCGGACAAGCTGTTTTTTCATGGTGATGGTTTATCAAATAGCAGACGTGATTTTAGATGTCGAAAGGATAAAATGGTCACTGAATTTTTGTCCGGTTGATCTGTTCCATCTCGATCCCGGCGAGAATGAACGGACCGACGCCTTTCAAGTCGTTGCTGACAACCGGCTCGCTCACATAATAATCAAAACTGCCGTCGCGCGCCCGGGCGGCGGCATTTTTGAAACCGAGGCCGGCGACGGAGCAGCATTGCGTCAGCGACCATTTGCCATCGCCGTCGTCGCGGATGAGATTTTTGATGATGCCGTCGTAACCTTTCGTCGCCGCCGCCGCGTAATCGTGCGGCAGGTAGCCATGATTGACACCTTTCGCCAGCGCATAAACGAACATCGCCGAGACGGTCGCTTCAAAGTAATTTCCTTTGCGGTTGCCTTGATCAACCACTTGATGCCAAAGCCCGGTTTTGGCATCTTGGTATTTCACGACGCCCTGGCAAAGTTTTTGGAACATCGAAATGATTTCTGCACGCGCGGGATGGTTCGTCGGAAAATAATCCAGCACGTCCACCAGCGCCATCGCATACCAGCCCACCGCGCGGCCCCAGAAATTAGACGAGCAGCCGGTCGCCGGATTCGCCCACGGCTGGATTTTCGCCGCGTCCCAGGCGTGAAAATACAAACCGGTTTTTGGATCAAACGTGTGTTCGCCGATCAAACGAATTTGTTTCGCCACGTCGTCAAAATCATTTGTCTCGTCAAAAAGTTTTGCGTATTGCGCGTAAAACGGCGCGGCCATGTAAATGCCGTCAAGCCACATTTGATTTGGGTAACGCTGCTTGTGCCAGAAACCGCCATCGAAGGTGCGCGGCTGCGCGTCGAGCTGCCGCCGCAGAATCGTGGCGGCGTTTTTATATTTCGCATCGTGTGTGATTTGCCAGAGCGCGAGCGCGGTCTTGCCGGAATTCAGCGCGTCGAGCTGAAACTCCTCCGGTTGGTAGCCTTGAATTTTTCCGTCTGGCGCGATGAATGAACCGATGGCGCGCCCAGAAAATTTCACATAGGAATCGTCAGGCGCCCGCTCGTTCAACTTGAGCAGCGACAGCGTGAACAAACCGGCGGTATAATCCCACTTCGCCTTTCCGTCCGGCTTCCAGGCGAGCGAATCGCCGCGCCGCGTCATCTCGGAATCCGCCAGCCGCACCGACCATTCCAAAGCCGTCGCGCCGGAAAAGGTTTGTGGCGCGGCGGAACTTGTCGCGCAAGAAGACAGTGACAAGAGCAAAGCGGGAAGCATCAATGATGAATGAAGAAGCTGGCTGCTGGCTGGTCGGAGTGCTTTTTTCATTCAGCCTTTTTCCTTCATCGTTCTGTTTTTCAACGGCCCAGCCAGCCGCCGTCAATGTTCAAGACCGCGCCGTTCAAATAATCCGAATCCGCCGACGCGAGAAAAACGCAGCCGCCCGCGATGTCTTCAGGTTTTCCCCAGCGGCCTTCTGGAATCCGGTCGAGGATCGCCTTGTTGCGGTTCGCATCCTCGCGCAACGCCTTCGTGTTTTCCGTGGCGATGTAGCCGGGCGCGATGGCGTTGACGTTGATGCGTTCCTTGGCCCATTCATTCGCCAGCGCCTTCGTGACTCCGGCGATTCCGTGCTTGCTTGCCGTGTAAGCCGGAACCGTGATGCCGCCTTGAAATGAAAGCAGCGACGCGATGTTCACGATTTTCAAACGCGAACCGGCGGAAGATTTTTCTCGTCCGCCAGTGAGCCACCATTTGCCGACAGCCTGGCAGAGAAAAAATGGCGAACTTAAATTCACGCGCAAAACCTCGTTCCAATCCGCCTCGGAAAAATCCACGGCGGGCGTGCGGCGGATGATGCCTGCGTTGTTGATCAATGCGTCAACGCGCCCGGCCTGTTTCAAAATTTGCGCGATCAAATCCGCCGCTTCCTTTTGCGTCCCTTTGCTCAAATCGGCGTTGGCCGCGATAAATTCTCCGCCCGCAGCCTTGACCTGCGAGCCGGTTTCCGCCAAATCACTGCGCGCGACGCCCGCGACCTTCGCGCCCCCGCGCGCAAACGCGACGCAGATTGCCTGCCCGATTCCACGGCTCGCGCCGGTGACAATCACGACTTTATTTTTGAATTTCATAAGACGGTTGAATAACAAAGCAACCAAGGAACAAAGTGTTTGTCCGGCTTCGTTGCTTTGTTTCTTTGTTGTTAAAAATTATCACCGCAAATCCGCCGGCTTCACCGCGTCCATGTCGTCGAACATCTGGTTCTCGCCGGCCATGCCCCAGATGAATTTGTAATTCCCGCTGCCGACGCCGAAGTGCATGGACCAGTTCGGCGAAAGCGCGACTTCCTCGTCGTGCAAAAATAGATGCCGCGTCTCCTGCGGTTCGCCAAAAAAGTGCGCGAGAACTTTTTCACCGAGGTCGAAATAAAAATAAATCTCCGTGCGCCGCCAGTGCGTGTGCGGCGGAAAAGAATTCCAGACGTTGCCCGGCTCCAGCGCGGTCAAGCCCATCACCAACTGGCAGCTTTGGATTCCGCCCTGATGGATGAATTTGTAAATCGTCCGCTTGTTCGCCGTTTCCGGCGCGCCGAGATTCACTGGCGCGGCGTCGGCGGATTTCATCATCGCCGCCGGATGCGCCGAGTGCGCGGGGCAGCTTAAAAAATAAAACTTCGCCGGATTTTTTTCGTCCGCGCTTTCAAAAGAGACTTTTTTTGTTCCCATCGGCAGATAAACGCAGTCCAGTTTTTCCAGCGCGAAGGTTTTTCCGTCGGCGATGACTTTTCCCGCGCCGCCGACGTTGATCGCGCCGAGTTCGCGGCGTTCGAGAAAAAACGCGCGGCCCGTTTCCTTGTGGTTCGGGAGCTTGATGGCTTTGGCGATTGGCATCACGCCGCCGACGACGAGCCGGTCCAGATCGGTGAAATGGCCGATGATTTCGCCGGGAACAAAAAGATTGGAAATTTGAAACGTGTCGCGCAGTTCCTGCGTGGACATTCCGATCAAATCCTGCGGTCGCGGCGTGCGGCGGATGGAATTTTCAAACATGAGGCAGTCTAAATTTTAGGGCAGGGCGCGGGCAAGAAAACAATTCTTTGCGCCGCAGCGGTCAAATTGAAAATTCAGAAACTTCTCGACACGGTTTCAAAATCGGCATATTCCATCTGCGTCTTCAACAAACCATTAGACGCGAGTGAACCTGCTTAAGGGGACTTCCAAAAACCCGGTTTTTCGGGTTTTCGAGCTAGAGTCATCGCCAGTCATATTTGATAAGTTATATTTTTGTCGGTGCTAACTTGTTAGGTTGGCGTTGGCGCGGGTTAGTTCGGGTGGTTACTTCGTCTTTTGGCCGACTTACACGAGCTGCGGGGTCTTCCGGCCCAAGAGTTTCAGCCGGATGATCTGCCCGGTGCGCGCCAGGTTGTCGACTAAGTTCGTCAGAATGATCCCCGCCCGGTTGCTCGCAAACCCGATCACCCGTTGAAACATCGCGCCCATGCTCCCGGTCTTAAAACCGAAGATGTGTTCCACCCGCGCCCGCTGGCGCGACTTCTTCCGGTTCGACCGCTTTTGACCTTTGGTCAGGGCTTGCCCGCGCACGCCTTTTTCGCAGACGTGGGCGACAATCCCTTTGGCCGTAAAAATCTTCTGGCACGGTGCGCCCGCGTAGGCGCTGTCCGCCCACGTGGCCGGATCGCCGGGTTGGGTGAGCGGGTCGAGGGCTTGACTGTCATGGGTGCTGGCCGCCGTCACCTGGGCGCGCACGATGAGTTTGCTCTCCAGATCCGCCACGATATGATCCTTGTAGCCGTAGTAGGTCTGCTGGTTCTTCTTCGTCCACCGGGCGTCCAGGT
>Ga0209483_1001568_pt1 | contig 17069 bp, 15 predicted proteins | sample NGEPerA_FD_184508 | JGI IMG/M metagenome (GOLD analysis project Ga0209483, IMG submission 184508) | Arctic peat soil microbial communities from the Barrow Environmental Observatory site, Barrow, Alaska, USA - NGEE PermafrostL2-A... | ecosystem: Environmental > Terrestrial > Soil > Wetlands >... | reverse complement strand
CGTTCTTGACTTGCAGGGTGCAACGGTCGCTCATCTTGAGTTCGCAGCTTTTATTGAGGGCGATCTTCGCGGTTTGATTGGTGATCTGGTAATAGTTCTTCCACTTGAACATCCGATGGAGGTTCTCGGCCAGTTCGGCATCCACTGGCTTATAGTTGATGGAAGGGTCGTCGCTATTGGCGCCCCAGATGAGGCGGGCTTCCAGCTTCAGGTCCGCGGCGCGCGCGCTCAAAGCAGTAGCGCCAAGTACAATGCCAGCGCAGAGGAATGTCAGTAGCCGTTGCATGGGGGGAAGAAAATCTTTAGGGGCGGCTCATTCCATTTCGACGGTGCCCTGTTCGGACTCGGGGGCGGGCATGGCGTCCGAGGCGGGTTGTTCCACTTGCGAAGGGTCTTGCAGCCAGACCACGGTCATCCCGGCGGATTGGTCATGGAAGGTGACTGCTTCCATCCCCTCGCCCGTGGAGGAAATCTCGTCAAAAGTTGTTGGGGGAGCGAACGTGAAAGGGGTCAACCGTACATTTGCTCTATTGATCAAGTTTTGTCTTACTGAAGGCGAATTTGAGGTTGCATTGACGATCATCTTAACGCAAAAAGTCGTGGGCTCAAGCATGAAATAAAGCGGATGTACGGTTTTGACCCCGTTGACGTTATGAAAAAAGGGAAAGGGAAGGAACGGACACCGCCATTACTGACATGCCGACTGCGATTGAAAGTCCAGCTCTCGCCCCGGACGCATTGCACAAAATGCTGAACCCAATGCCTGCCACGCCGCCAAAATTACCGGCGATCAGTGGCCCCAGCGTTGATGATCGGCTGCAAAAATTGATGGATTTGTTCGGCAAAAAGCTGATTTCGCAGGCCTAATTCGACGCCAAGCGGCAGCAGATCTTGGGCGAGCTGTGACCATCTCAGGTGCAACCGTGGAGCATTCTAAGCGACCGCAACCGGACGAAGATCGGCAAACCTTAGAGGACACGGCATTCGACTAAGTGTTTATCACTGGTTTAGCTTTATACGAATTACTATGTCGTAAAGCCGCTTCAATTTTTGCTCGCCAAGTTCTTTGAGTGAACCAATTGGCTTATCCAACTCCAAACGCTGAAAAGCAAACTCGTAGATTTCATCCTTCTGAAAACCTAGTTGCCGCCACCTGCCATAAATCGCCCCATATAACTGATCCCGCCACAATGCGTTGGCAGGACGCCGGAGTTTTTTTCTATTGATTGCCTTTTGTTGCCGCAACCACGAAATCACAGCTTCAAATTTTTCTGATGGAATCGTTTTGTAAGAAGTCACCTTGAATTTTCTATACAACCGCGAGAACCACATCCTGTGTGAATCTTCCCGTCCCGCATCAACATCAATTTGCGAAAGTTCATCAATCAATATCTTAACTTCGTATGCTTGTTCTTCAATAATGTGTTGAGGGCCGGGCAGGGTGACATTTTTTTGAACAATCTTTTCAGTGTGAATCATATCTCCACCAGCAAAAACATTCCCATCACCCACCACAGTCTGTCTCACCGTCTTTCGAGAGATGCTTTTTTTATTCCCTTTGACTGTAATGTGCTTTGCTTGAATTCCGGCACGGCTATTAACCATCACTTGGGCTTCGTCAGTTGCTTGCATCTGCAAATAGGAATCAATAAGTTTGCGCACCAGGCACGCATCGTCCTGCGTCAGTTCGATATTTCCGTTTCTTTCGTGCATTTCCTTAAAATCCTTCAGCAATTCGACCGTATATTTATTCGGTTCACTGTCCACAATTTTATGGTGGATACTGCAAAGCAGGATGAGATTAGCGAACGCATGACGTTCTTCGTCGCTTTGCTTTGGGTCGTATCGCGGCCAATTTGAACTCTTTGCCTTGATGTGGCATATCTCGCCCGTGATTGTTCCCGATGATTGAACAATTGTGATGTGGCAATTAGGATAAGCACAACGGTTGCAGGAAAGTGCAAATAATCTTTTGATGTCCCGGTCGGTTGGAGATTTCATATCAAATGGGAATTCACATTACACCAACTTCTTCGCAATCTGTTCTTCCAAAATTTCCTTCACCGTCAGGGCGACAATGACTTTGTGGCTGCGCTTGAAGAATGACTCGATCTCCTGCAACGCATCCGATGAATAATGGAACGATACGAAGAAGCCTTTCTCGCAATCTTCGCGCATCATCATGGCTTCAAAGGAATCAATGTCCGGGCGGCCAGCTTTGTCCTTTTGTTTTACTTGGATGGGATACCAGCGTTCTTTCAGTGCCAGTTCGCCTTCCTGTTTCTTGCGCGGCGCAGTGCTGGATGAAACGGGATAGATGCGGCCATCCACGCCCATGTCGCCAACCTGCACTTTGTTCGGAATGCCGCCGAGGGCGATAACGGCCCAATTTTCAAATTCAAACGGCGGAATGGCGCGCAACTTTTCTTCACTCCACGGTAAATCGCGGACGACAAAGCCGCGTTCGGCTTTCCAGAGCGGTTCGCTTTCCGGTAGGCCGCAAATGTCGCGCAGACGTTTGGCCATGACACGGCAAGACGTTGGCGAAATATCAATGCCAATCCATTGGCGTTTCAAATTCTGTGCCGCGACGAGTGCCGTGCCGCACCCGCAGAAAGCATCAAGCACGATGTCATTCTCACTGGTGCTTGCTTTGACGATCCGGTCTAGCAAGGCGAGGGGTTTTTGAGTCGGATAACCAAGGCGTTCTTCGCTGCCGGAGATAACAGGTTTGATGTCATCCCAAAAGGTTTGGAGCGGAACGCCGGGCATCTCTTCCAAGTAATGTTTCAGCATTGGCATTCCGGTGGTGCGATAGTAAATCTGCCCCGCTTCCTCCATCTGTTTCATCTTCTCCTTCGAGTAAGCCCAATAACGCCCCTTGTATGGCTTCACAACTTTTCCGTCGGGCGTTGTCCAATCGTAAGAAACGTCTCCGCCCGGTTTGTTTGCTGTCATGTCTGAAACTCGAAAGCGGCCCTTGTCATCGTTGTAGCGATAGTTTTGTTCGAGGTATTGCTCGTCGTAAGCAGTGAATTGTTTATTCCAAATCCATGCATTCGCTCCACCGGTGTAAAAGAAAATTGTATCGTGATTTGCGCCGTATCTTTTTGAATCGCTGTGTGCGCTACTGCGTTTCCAAACGATTTCGTTTTGAAAATTATTCTCGCCGAAAATCTGGTCGAGCATGACTTTGACGTAGTGGCTGGCGTGCCAGTCGCAGTGGTAATAAAAGCTGCCGGTTTTTTTGAGGACGCGTGCAAGTTCCACGCAACGGGGCGCATATAATCGATGTAGGCGCGGGTGGATTCGTGGCGGTCTTCAAAGGCGCGTTTCTCCTTGGTCTCGCCCCAGAAGACTTCGTAATTGCGGTTGGAGTTGAACGGCGGGTCAATGTAAATAAGGTCAACACATGCGCCCGGCAATTTCTTGAGCTGTTCCAGATTGTCGCCGCAGTAAATGACGCGGGTGTCGAGGAGCGACGATGGTTTCAATTTAGTGGTAGCGACATCGCGATGCGGTGTCTGGTCGTCACGTCGCGCCGCCCCTAACTCGGCGGGTTTCACGGCGGATTTCTTTGCCATCCCACGAGAATAGTTGTTTTCAATCGGCTTGCAAGTTTGCGTCACAGCCATTTTGGCGGCATGATGGCGACCATCATGCGGAGGGGTCAAACCGTACATTTGATTCTGCTGAAAAACCCCCTGTTTTTGGAAATGTGCGAAAAGGCTTCAAATACTGTCAAGTAGAGAACGCTTCAGGATCGTTTAGGAGCGACTTTTCCGAGACGGTTGGAGTATTTTGGTGATCCTCAAAATCGCTCGTTTTTGAAAACGGGGAGTTCTTCAGCAGAATCACATTTGCTTTATTTCGTTCTTGAACTGGTCGCAGGGTGGAATCCGGGCAATCTCCACCTTGACTCCCAATCCCCTCCAGCATTACCACTTCCCCATGCCAAATCTTAAAGATTTAACAATAGCTCAACTCCAACGCGCCATCGACATCAAACTGCAGATCGAAAAGCTGCAAGGCCAACTCGATTCGATTCAGGGCGGCGAGGCTCCATCTCCAGCCCAGGTTGAAGCCCCTGCACCGGCTAAACGCAAATATCGCATGACGGCCGCTCACAGACGTAAACTCATTAAAACTCTGGCCAAGGCGAGAGCGATACGGTGGGCCAAGATCAAAGGCACGACAGCCAATGCCGACAAGTCAGCCAAGAAGAGGAAGGTGAGCGCGGCGGTCAAGGCGAAGCTGAGGGCTATTGCGAAGGCGAGATGGGCCAAGGTGAAGGCTGAGGGGAAGAAGAGGTTGTAAAGATGGATACCCAAAATAAGGAGCGGTTTGAAAGATTACGAGCACTTGCGCCGATTGATGCGGTACAGGCATGGCTGGACGGAGATTTTGGCATTGACGATGAGCCGTCCATGATTTCGGCTGTTCGGAAAGACCCACGAGTTTCGCTTTCAGACGACGACATTATCGACGCAATTGGCGGCCCGATGGATGAAGGCTTGGATGCTCCGGCATGTTTGGAGCGTTTGGCGGGATCACGTCCTTCTGAAAAGTAAATTAAGTTTAGGAACTAGGAAGTCGCAAACCGGGACAAAATATCGGCCCGCTTACATGGAATTGAGCCTGGACGCTCCTTAAGCCGCCGGTGAGCCGATGATTTCCTGCGGGCCTGGAAATAGGAACGTGGCGCGGTCACTCGCCGGTCTCACGTCCATCTTTAGTTCTTGCTGATGGCTTTTTTGGGGTCGGGCTTGGCGGTGTCGATGGCGCGCAGGCCGATGAACCAGGCGGTGTTGTCTTTGTCGTTGCCGCCGAGCACCAGCCATTGCGGAGGGACCAGGGTGTAAGCGCCTTTGTGGACTTGCTTGCCTTGGCCGATGCAGTTGACCTCGACGCGGGAGGCACCGACGTTCTTGACTTGCAACGTGCAACGGTCGCTCATCTTGAGTTCGCAGCTTTTATTGAGGGCGATCTTCGCGGTTTGATTGGTGATCTGGTAATAGTTCTTCCACTTGAACATCCGATGGAGGTTCTCGGCCAGTTCGGCATCGACTGGCTTGTAGTTGATGGAAGGGTCGTCGCTATTGGCGCCCCAGATGAGGCGGGCTTCCAGCTTCAGGTCCGCGGCGCGCGCGCTCAAAGCAGTAGCGATAAGTACAATGCCAGCGCAGAGGAATGTCAGTAGCCGTTGCATGGGAGGAGAAAATCTTTAGGGGCGGCTCATTCCATTTCGACGGTGCCCTGTTCGGAATCGGGGGCGGGCATGGCGTCCGAGGCGGGTTGTTCCACTTGCGAGGGGTCTTGCAGCCAGACCACGGTCATCCCGGCGGATTGGTCATGGAAGGTGACTGCTTCCATCCCTTCGCCGGTGGCGGAAATCTCGTCGAAGGTTGTTGGGGGAGCGAACGGTTTCAGCGCCAGCAACAGCACGCACGCCAGCGCGGCAAATCCGGCCGCCGAGGCCAGCCAGCGCTGCCAGCCCGCCAATGGGCGCGCGTGGACGGCTTGGGGCGTCGGGGCTTCGCGCTCAATTTGCCGGGCGATCTTGCTCCAATAGAAATCTCGAGTCTCGGGAACGCTGCGCGGCATCTCCTGGCCAGCCATCGCGGCGCGCACACTGCGCAACTCAGCCGCGAAACTGTTGCCCTCGGCATCGCTGGCCAGCGCCTCGCCAACGCCGCGCGCTTCCGCTGGGGATAGTTCTCCATCCACCCAGGCCTGCAATTTTAGTTCCAAATTATGGTTCATCTCGAGTCCTCCCGCTTCAAAGCCGCCAGCAACGATGCCATGCGCCGCCGCGCATAAAACAGCCGCGACATCACTGTGCCAATCGAACACCCCATTCGCTTGGCGATTTCTTTATATTCCAACTCTTCAAATTCATGCAAAACCAGCACCGTGCGGTGTTCATGCGACAGTTGCCCGAGCGCCCGGTCAATGCGCACCCTTAACTCCGCCCGTTCCAAACCTTCGGTGGGATTGGGTGTTATCACCGGCATGTGGCGTTCGACCCCGCCTGATTCCTCTTCCATGGCCTCGATCGATTCGGCCCGCTGCCGTTTGTGCTTGCGCAACTGGTCGAGGCACAAGTTGATCACGATCCGCGTCATCCATGTGACAAAACTCGAATCGCCTTGAAACTGCACCAACCGCTGCCACCCTTTTACCCACGCTTCCTGAGAAAGATCAAGCGCTTCGTCTTCGTTGCGCATCATGCTATAAGCCCGCGCATAAATCTTGTCCCGATGCCGCCCGACCAATTCCTCAAAGGCGGTCATGTCGCCCTTCTGCGCCCAACCCACTAAATCCACGTCACTGCAAGCGGACTTATCGTGGTGTTTCGACATAAAATTCGACGGCACGGCTGGCCAAATATTCAGCCGAAATTATAACTTTCCCTTGGTGCTGGGCAATCGCCCGGCAATCCGCGGATCCCGTTGGCAGGCAGCATCTGCCGCGCGCGCGAAGGCCTTGAAGAGGCTCTCGACGATATGATGGGGTTCGTCTCCGTAAAGCAATTCCAAATGCAAATTACATCGCCCTTCATTGGCAAAGGCCTGGAAAAACTCCCGTGCCAGCCCAAACCGAAAGGCGGAAGAAGCATCCTGCGTTTTCTCCTCCGCCGTGATTTTCTTGTGGGCGGCCTTATCTAATCCTCGCCAAACCAGGCAGGCCCGCCCGCCGAAATCAATGACGCATCGCGCCAGGCATTCATCCATCGGCACATACGCTTCGCCGGTGAACGGATTGCGCGGATCGAACCCCGCTCCATAACGCCGCAGTCCCTTTTTGTCACCTAAAGCCTGCACAAACGCCTGGCCGAGGGCCAGTCCGCAGTCTTCGACGGTGTGGTGGGCATCGACTTCCAAGTCGCCCTCGCAACGCAAGGCGAGGTCCATGGTGGAATGCCGCGCGAACAAAGTCAGCATGTGATCGAAGAAAGGAATGCCCGTCTTAATCTTCGCTTCCCCGACGCCGTCGATATTGAGCGCCAGCGCAATGCGCGTTTCGCGGGTGAGCCGTTCGAGTCGTGCCCGACGAGATTTCATTCTCGTATTAAACCCGCTTTGCCGGGAAAACAAAGCGCAATCACGTCCCCATTCCCGCCAAGTAACGTTCGGCGTCAATCGCCGCCGCGCATCCCGTTCCCGCCGCCGTGACCGCTTGCCGGTAAACATGATCGGCGCAATCCCCGGCCACGAACACTCCCGGGATGTTGGTTTCCGTTCCGTGCTTGAGCTTGATATAACCATTATGATCGAGGTCAATGACGCCCTTGAAGAGCTGGGTGTTCGGAACATGGCCGATGGCAATAAACACTCCCGCGCAAGGCAGCAGGCTTTCGGCGCAAGTCTTCAGGTTTTTAAGGCGAACGCCCGTCACCTTGTCCTGGGCGACGTCGTGGATTTCCGTCACCGCCGAATCCCACACTGGAGTGATTTTCGCGTGGCAATGCACGCGTTCCGCCATGATTTTGGAAGCGCGCAAGCAATCGCGGCGATGCACCAGGAAAATTTTCGAGGCAAAGCGCGTCAGATACAGCGCCTCCTCGCAAGCCGAGTCTCCGCCGCCCACCACAACAAGCGGCTGATTGCGGAACATGGGCCACGCCCCGTCGCACGTCGCGCAATAAGTGACGCCTTTTTTTTCCAGCAGATGTTCCCCTTCCAATCCTAAATGCCGATGGCTGGCCCCCGTCGCGATAATGACGGTGTGCGTCCTGACCTTTTCGCCGTCCACTGTCAAGACGAACGGCTGCCGCGACAAATCGGCGTGCTCGACCACCTGCAACGTTTTGATGCGCGCGCCAAAACGTTCCGCCTGTTTCTGCATGCGCACCATCAATTCGTAGCCATCGACGCCCTCGGGAAATCCGGGAAAATTTTCCACTGTGCTGGTGGTGGTCAGCAACCCGCCCGGCATAATGCCAGTCAAGACCAGAGGCGCGAGGTTCGAGCGGGCCGCATAGATGGCGGCGGTCAACCCCGCGCAGCCCGTGCCTATAATGACGACTTTTTCCATAAAGGAGGCGAACCTTAGAATCATTCGCCCCAAATGGCAAGACCAGCGTCCCTTCGCCAATAGGCTAACCGGTAATAAAATCCAACCATCGGAATAAAAGGCAAAAAAATGGGAGCAAAAATATTTTCTTTCCCATCTTTTTGCCCCTATGTTTTTGCCTTGGCATCAGTCACCGAATAAAATTCTGTTAAATTCTCTTAACCAAAGGCATTGTATTCCAGAATCAATGAATTTCCCTCATTCATTTTTGGGGAAAAGCGCAGCGGCGATTGGGGTGTGCGTATGCGTATTGTCATGGCCAGGTTTGGGTGGAGCGGCGACTCCGGCTGAAGTCGATTTTGTCCGTGACGTTCAACCTATTTTCGCCAGCCGCTGCTACGAGTGTCACGGCGACAAGAAACAAAAATCTGATTTCCGTCTCGATGACCGTTCGGTGGTGTTGCACGGCGGCGAGTCTGGCAAGCCGGCCGTTGTCCCGGGCAAAAGTAGGGAAAGTTCTTTGTATCAGCGCATTACTTCCAGCAAGCCGGACGAAATGATGCCCCCAAAAGGCGAAAGGCTGGCCGCCCAACAAATAAGCGTGCTCAAAAGCTGGATCGATCGCGGCGCCCAATGGCCCGATGGTCTCGCTCAACCTGGCGGTCAAGCGTCCTTGCGGCACTGGGCCTTCAAATCGCCCGTCAAGAGCGTTCCGCCGCGCGTCAGCAATCGTAAATGGGTTCACGACCTGATCGACAATTTCATTCTGGCCCGCTTGGATAAGGAAAAACTCAAGCCTTCGCCGGAAGCCGACAAGGTCACCCTGCTCCGCCGTCTAAGTCTTGACCTGATCGGTCTGCCACCAACGATTGCGGAACTCGATGCCTTCGCGGCCGACACCAGCAAGGACGCTTACGCAAAACAGGTCGATCGCCTGCTTGCCTCGCCTCATTACGGCGAACGTTGGGGACGCATCTGGCTCGATGCCGCCCGCTATGCGGATTCCGATGGGTTCGAAAAAGACAAGCCACGCTTTATCTGGAATTATCGCGATTGGGTCATTCGCGCCTTCAATCGCGATCTGCCTTACGATCAATTCGTCATCGAGCAACTGGCGGGCGATCTTCTGCCGCATCCCACCCAGGACCAGCGCATCGCCACGGGTTTTCTGCGCAACTCCATGTTAAACGAGGAAGGCGGCGTCGATCCCGAACAGTTTCGCATGGATGCCATCGTGGACCGCATGGATGCCATCGGCAAGAGCGTCCTCGGCCTGACCATCCAGTGCGCCCAATGCCACAATCACAAATTCGACCCTCTGACGCAGGAGGAATATTACAAATTGTTCGCTTTTCTGAACAGCGATCACGAGGCGTCGATGATCGCCTACACGCCGGCGGAGGAGGAGCAGCGCGACAATTTGCTCCGCCAGATGCGCGACCTCGAGGAAGGTCTCCGCCATCAAACCGGCGATTGGCAAGCGCGCATGGACGCCTGGGAAGATTCCGTTCGAACCAACCAGCCGGAGTGGGTGACGCTGGCCTGCCAAAATTCGACCGGCGACAATGGCGAACGGTTCTACTATTTTTCGGATAATTCCATTCGCGCCGCCAGTTACGCCCCGACCAAATGGATAGCAGTCTTCAAAACGACCAATAGCCTCCCATTCATTGGGGCGTTCCGCCTCGAACAATTGACCGACGCGGACCTTCCCTGCAACGGCCCGGGCCGTTCCATCAAAGGCATGTCGGCCTTGACTGAGTTCAAGGTGGAAGCCGCCGATGCCAAACACCTGACCAATAAATTCCAGGTAAAGTTTGTCAAAGCCACGGCGGATTTCGCCAATGCGGAAAAGCCGCTCGAAGCGGAATTCGATGATCGTTCCAGTGAAAAGCGCGTTTACGGTCCGGTAGAATATGCCATCGACGGAAAGAACGCTACTGCTTGGGGAATCGACGCCGGCCCCGGACGGCGCAATCAGTCGCGCAAAGCCGTCTTCATCCCGGACAAGCCCATTGTCATGACCAACGGCGTGGTTTTGACCTTCAGCCTCGTGCAATTCCACGGCGGGTGGAACTCCGACGATAATCAAAATAACAACTTGGGCCGCTTTCGCTTCAGCGTCACGAGCGCGACCAATGCCGTGGCCGATCCGCTGCCGGCGGCCGTGCGCGAGATTTTCCAAATCCCCCGCGAACAACGCAGCCCCGCCCAGATTGCCGCCGTGTTCAGCTATTGGCGCACGACGGTTCCAGAATTTAAAGAGGCCAACGCCCAGATCGAATCGCTCTGGAAGCAATGGCCGGAAGGCGCTCCCACTCTTTCCATGGCCGCGCGCGAAAACACAGCGGCGGACGATCAACGGCGGGCCACCCGTATTCTCAACCGCGGCGATTGGCTCAAGCCGGGCCGCGAAGTAAAATCAGGCGTGCCCGCTTTCCTGCATCCGTTGCCTCCCGGCGCCGATGACAGCCGCCTGACTTTGGCCAAATGGCTGGTGGACCCCAAGTCGCCCACCACTGCGCGCGCGTTCGTCAATCGAGTCTGGCAATCCTATTTTGGCGTCGGCTTGATGGAGACGCCGGAAGATTTCGGCCTGCGCGCGCCGGATCCCTCGCATCCCGAGTTGCTGGATTGGCTCGCCGTGGAATTCATGAAACCGGCCACGCTCGCTCCCGGAGAGACATCCCTCGCTCCGCCGTGGGACATCAAACACATCCACCGGCTGATCGTCAACAGCGCCGTCTATCGGCAATCTTCCCACGTCACGCCTGAGTTGTACCAAAGAGACCAATACAACCGTTTGCTGGCGCGCGGTCCGCGCTTCCGGGTCGATGCCGAAATCGTCCGCGACATCGCGCTCTCCGCGTCGGGCCTGCTCAACGAGAAACTCGGCGGCCCCAGCGTCACACCGCCCGCGCCCGCTTTTCTCTTCCAGCCGCCCGCCAGTTACGGGCCGAAAACTTGGAATGAAGAAACCGGGCCGGACCGCTATCGCCGCGCCATTTATACTTTTCGCTTCCGCTCCGTTCCCTACCCCGTGCTGCAAATTTTTGACGCGCCCAATGGCGATTTTTCCTGCGTGCGCCGGCTGCGTTCCAATACGCCTTTGCAGGCCCTGGCGACGTTGAATGAAATTGTTTTTGTCGAGTGCGCGCAGTCCCTCGCCTTGCATTCGCTGGGTCACGGCCTGACCGACAAGGAAAGAATCACCTACGCCTTTCGCCGCTGCGTGGGACGAAAGCCCGAGGCCGATGAATTGGCGGAATTAACCGGGCTGCTGCATCGCGAAGAAAAACATCTCGGCGAAGGCTGGGTAAATACGTCCGAACTGGCCACCGGCAAGAGCGGCCCGATCGCCCATTTGCCCCAAGGCGCAACCCCCACCCAACTCGCCGCCTACACCGTGGTGTCGAGAGTGCTGCTGAACCTCGATGAAACAATCACCAAAGAGTGAGTCAAACCCATGAACTGTCAAACACATCTTTACCGCAGGCAGCATCCGCTGGCCGTGTCGCGCCGCTGGTTTCTGAAGGAATGCGGCGTCGGCCTCGGCGCGATTGCGCTGCACACGCTCCTCGGCGAGTCCGCCCAGGCCGCCCAACCCGCCCAAGCCGCCGCCAGCAATCCGATGGCGCCCAAAAAGCCGCAATTCCCGGCCAAGGCCAAGCGCGTCATTTATCTTTTCATGGCCGGCGCGCCCAGCCATTTGGAATTATTCGACAACAAACCGCAGTTGGCCAAATTCAACGGCACCTTGCCGCCGCCCGAATTGCTCAAGGGCTATCGGGCCGCCTTCATCAATCCCAATTCCACCTTGCTCGGGCCAAAATTCAAATTCGCCCGTCACGGCCAGTCGGGCGCAGAGCTTTCCGAAATCCTCCCGCATTTGGCGGAGGTGGCCGATGACATCGCCATCGTCAAGTCCATGCACACGGACGTCTTCAATCACGCGCCCGGCCAAATCCTGATGCACACCGGCTCGCAACAATTCGGCCGTCCCAGCTTGGGCGCGTGGACTCTTTACGGGCTTGGCGCCGAAGCCAAAAACTTGCCTGGCTTCGTCGTGTTCAGTTCCGGGAGCAAGGGACCCAGCGGCGGGGCGTCCAATTGGGGCTCCGGCTTTTTGCCGACGGTCTATAACGGCGTCATGTTCCGCAGCCAGGGCGATCCGATTCTTTATCTTTCGAACCCCAAAGGCGTGGACGATCAAATCCAGCAAGACACCCTCGACGCCGTCCGCGCGCTCGACCAAAAGCATTTGGACGTGGTGGGCGACCCCGAAATTTCCACCCGCATCAGTTCCTTCGAAATGGCTTGCCGCATGCAGACCAGCGCCCCCGACCTGATGGACCTTTCCAAGGAACCTAAACATATTCTTGACATGTACGGCGTCGAGCCTGGCAAGCCTTCCTTCGCCTTAAACTGCCTGCTGGCGCGCCGGCTGATCGAGCGCGGCGTCCGCTTTGTCGAACTGTTTCACGAAGCCTGGGACCAGCACGGAAATCTGACAGCGGACTTAAAGAAAAACTGCAAAAACACCGACCAAGCCTGCGCCGCGCTGGTCAAAGATTTGAAGCAACGCGGATTGCTGGACGACACGCTGGTCATCTGGGGCGGCGAATTTGGCCGCACTCCCATGGCGCAAGGCGGCAACGATGGCCGCGATCATCACCCCAACTGCTTCAGCATCTGGATGGCGGGCGGCGGCGTGAAGCCCGGCTTGACTCTGGGCGATTCGGACGACTTCGGTTTCAACGCCACCACCGACGCCGTCCACATCCACGACCTCAACGCGACCATCCTGCGCCTGCTCGGCTTCGACCACACCAAGCTGACCTACCGTTTCCAAGGCCGCGATTTCCGCCTGACCGACGTGCATGGACAAGTGGTGGAGAAACTGCTGGCGTAAAAATAATTATCGTCGTCCCCAAGCCTCCAGCATTATACCGAAAACCCAGAGCAAAAGAAGAACCCAGAGCACGAGCCCAAAGATCTGTGTGCTCCTCGTGTGGCTTGCATAGATGGTTTCGCATTGCTTGCACCGAAACTGCTTCTTACGACTTACGCCCCAAAGGGCGGGCAAAAGCCAGCCGCCCCAATAGTACACCCACCAACGCCGCGATCGTCTCAAATCGACAGTGGGATCTCGCTCGGCACTCCCGCACTTTGGGCATGGTTTACCGGGCGCTGTCGTGTTTCGCAATAACCCGAAAGCGACAGCGAGCGGAAGGAGGCCAAAGACAATAAACATCAGGCCAATGGCCCACACCGGCGTATCCGACTTTTTCCTGAAGAGAAGGTCAATTGAACCAAGCGTGGCCAGGATACCAATCGACGCGAGAATAAGGCCTGCAATGTGTTTGAACGCCTTCACGGCACACAGATAGTTATCACACCGATCTGTTTGGGTAAAGTGCGGCCGTATCAATATCCGAGACTGGAAACGGACCGTGGGCGCCTTCAATGCGCGAGCGGAGTGGCGCCCTTTTCTTCGACGAATCGCAACCGGGAAAGGCTTCGTCGGCCAATGACTAAAATCGCCAGGCCCATCCATGACGTGACGGCCAATATAAGAGCCACTGGCAACATGCTATGGGAATCAAATATCCCGATGCTGGCGGAAGCGATGCTCGAGACGCCGATCTGCAGAAAGCCCAGCATGGCGGCCGCGCTGCCAATATTCCGATCAAAGGGCGCCAGCGCGAGCGCCGCGGCATTGGGATAGGCAAGTCCGAGACTGGACAGCGAAATGAAAAGCAAAACCAGTGTTGGAGCCAATCCGAACCAGCCAAAAAATGTTCCGGTCAAAAAGAGCAGCGCCGCCGGGCACTCCACCAAAAGCGCTCCGCGAAAAATTTGTTCGCTGGAGAATTTGCGCAGCAGCAAAACATTGATCTGATTGCTGCCGATGAAGCCGGCTGCCAGCCCCGCAAAAATTGCCCCAAAAGCGCGCGTGCTGACATGAAACACTTCCAGAAAAATAATGGGTGAGCCCGCCACATAAACGAGCAGACCGGAAAATGCCAAAGCGCCGGAAAGCGCATAGACGAGAAATTGCCGTTCCCGCAACACCACGGCATAGTTGTGTAAAATAGGAGTGACTCGAAGTGATATGCTGGGATCCGCCGGATGCCCTTCGGGCAGCCACTGCCAGCAAACCACCATGATAACAAATGCAACCAGCGCCAGGAGGATAAAGACCCATTGCCATCCCCAAGTCACCGCCACGAAGCCGCCCACCGTCGGCGCCAGCAGAGGCGATACCCCCAGGATTAAAATCAGCAGGGAAATTATTTTGGCCGTTTCATGCACCGGAAAAAAATCCCGCACCATGGCCATCGCGGCGACCTGGGCCGCGCATCCGCCCAGACCTTGCAGCAAACGCATGGCGGCCAGCCAACCGACCGTCCGCGACAGCAGGCAGAGCACCGACGCCAAAATAAATAAGGCCAGACCGGCATACACGGGCAGCTTGCGGCCAAAGCGGTCCAAGAGCGGCCCATAAAAAAGCTGGCCGGCGGCGATTCCCACAAAATAACTGGCGATGGAGAGGGAAATTTTGGCGGTCGAAGTATGCAACGCGGCGGCGATCCCGGGAAACGCCGGCAAATACATATCTATGGCAAAAGGGCTGAGGGTCGAGAGAGCGCCCAAAATCAAAATGATTAGGAGTCGGTTTCGGCTGGGGTGGGACATGGCTTTGGATATGGCGTGAAAATCTGCGCTCGGTGAAAAGTTGGCGATGGTGAGGCGGATTATCTGCCGTTCATTTTGGCGTGGAGTTTTCGAGCAATTGAATCCCCGGGTGAAGAAAACGAATGCGCCTGAGCTTGTAGAGCTTGCCGAGCGCTTGCTTGAAAGCTTTCTTGCTGACCCCGAATTTTTGCCGAATCCCTTCGGGCGAACTGTTATCGTCGAAGGCGAGACGTCCGCCGCTTTGCTCGAGAGCTTGGAGGATTTGATCGGTCAGGCCGGCGACGCGCTTGTAGCCTGACGCATCGAGCCGCAGGTCGATTTTCCCATTGGGACGAACGGCGCGGACAAAGCCCTTCAGTTTCTGGCCAGTGGCAAGCGGCGCGGCGAGGTTGTCATGGTAGAGCAGGCCGCGATGAGCATTCTCGACAATGGCGTCGTAACCGAGCGGTGTTCGGCCCAGAACCAGGAGGTTGACCGGTTGCCCGTCGCGATAACTCGGCGTATCCCGGCTCAGATGCCGGTTCAACCGCGTGCTGGCCAGAATACGGTTTGTCTTCTCGTCCACGCAGACAAAGACAATCACCCAGTCTCCGGGCCGTACCGGAAATTCCTGTTCGCGAAACGGCAGCAATAAATCCTTCGACAATCCCCAGTCGAGGAACGCTCCAACATTCTGATTGACGCTGAGGACTTTCAAATGCGCAAACTCCCCGGCCATGGCCAGCGGTGTTTCGGTGGTCGCAACCAGCCGGTCCTCGGAATCGCGATAGATAAACACATCGAGTTTGTCCTTCGGCTTGAGGTCCGCAGGAATATAACGGCCCGGCAACAGAATCTCCCCCAACTCCCCACCGTCGAGGTAGAGACCGGGCGACGATGCCCTGACGATGGCGAGCGTGTTGCGTTTGCCGAGAATGGCCATTAAACTTTGTTTAACGTGACTTTGGATTTATCTCTCAAGACCCGATCGCGGACTGCGTTCATCTTCCTTATTGTCAATGGCGTTTCCGGCCCACTGGCGATCGCCTCATCAATCCACTTCTGATCGCGCTGGGAATGCGGCGCGGAAGCGATCTGAGATTTTCGGATATTTTTCAACTTTATGCCTACCAATACTTACAACCATAATGACATCACTTTGTATTGCAAGGGGAGACCTCGTTACGTCGAAGGAAACAGCAGCCCGCTCGACTCTTCGGTCGGAATGCCCTATTTTTCTTCCATGCGACAGGCGTTTAAGGAATGGGCCATCGTGGTGGATGCGCTGAGGCAAGGCGAACAGATCATCGTTTTGCGCAAGGGCGGTTTGCGCGAGGGACGCGGCGGGTTCCAAATCGAGCAATCCGAGTTCTGGCTTTTTCCCACTTTGTTTCATCAGCAGGGCGAGACAGTTGTCCCGAAGGCACAGGCGCGGTATGCGGAGATTGCGCCGCAGTGGCCGGGGCCGGACGTGGTGCGGTTGGAATGCCTGGCGCGGGTGGTGGCTTGGCAGCGGCTGGAATCGCGGCAAGCGGCCGAAGCGTTGCGCGGCCAGCATATTTGGCGCGATGAGGTGATTGCGGAACGATTTGATTGGGGGCGCGCCAGGGAAATTCACGCCTTGGCCGTGCGCATTTATCGATTGCCCGCGCCGATTGAGCTGCCCATGCGCGAGTCCTACGGCGGCTGCAAATCCTGGGTCGAACTGGCCGAAGATATTGGCACTGAGGACGTCGCGCCGGTGCTGGATGACGAAGCGTTTGCCGTCCGATTGCGGCAGTTCAAAGAGGCGCTGGCGGTGGTTGCAAAGCCGCTGGTCTTGCCTTAGTTTTAAGCCAGGAAACGTCAACATGAACTTTCCAACACTCATTCTGGCTTCGGCCTCGCCGCGCCGCGCGGAGTTGTTGCGGCAATTGGAAATCGAATTCCAAGTGGCGCCGAGCAACGCCCCGGAAGTTGAGGGACCAAACCTGAGCGCGGGCGAAGTGGCGCAGATCAATGCCTATCGCAAGGCGCGGACGATTTCCAAAAAATTTCCCGACGCTGTCACGATGGGGGTGGACACGGTGGTGTCTCTCGGCTCGCGGCTTTTCGGCAAGCCGGCCACTTTGGCGGAGGCGCAAAGGATGTTGCTGGCTCTGCAGGGGAAGACGCATCAGGTGGTGACGGGCGTTTGCCTGATTCATTTGCGTCTGCATCATCAGAAAGTTTTCTTCGAGCAGACCGAAGTCACTTTTCGCGCGCTCACTGCCGGGCAAATCCGCCGCTACCTCGCGCAGGTCAATCCGCTGGATAAGGCGGGCGGTTATGGCATTCAGGAAAAGGGCGATCTTTTGGTGGAATCGGTTTCGGGTTCGTTTAGCAATGTCGTCGGC
>Ga0209483_1001567_pt1 | contig 17076 bp, 14 predicted proteins | sample NGEPerA_FD_184508 | JGI IMG/M metagenome (GOLD analysis project Ga0209483, IMG submission 184508) | Arctic peat soil microbial communities from the Barrow Environmental Observatory site, Barrow, Alaska, USA - NGEE PermafrostL2-A... | ecosystem: Environmental > Terrestrial > Soil > Wetlands >... | reverse complement strand
ACCCAGGCCACGGCTCGGATCAGCTGTCCGACGACCGCGTTCTGCGCACTGGTCGACTCGTCCGGGTCGGTCGCCACCTACCGCGGCTGACCGTCTCCGACCCGACGCCGGCCACCAGCTCTCACACCACGACGATGGCGCCGTCCCGATCGTCGACGGTGACCGTCGACCCCTCGGGGTAGCGACCCTCCAGCAACGCCAGGGCCAGCGGGTCCTCCACCTGGCGTTGGATGACCCGGCGCAGGGGCCGGGCCCCGAAGTCGGGGTCGAAGCCTTCGTGGGCCAGCAGCGTCTCGGCGGCCGGCGTGACCGCCAAGGTGAGGCGGCGCTCGGCCAGTCGGCTGCGCAGGCCCTGGAATTGGATGCCCACGATCCGGTTGAGGTCGGCCTCGCTCAGGCTGTGAAAGCGCACGATCTCGTCGATGCGGTTCACGAACTCCGGCTTGAAATGCTCGATCGGCTCGCCCGGGATGTTGGACGTCATGATCAGCACCGTGTTGGTGAAGTCCACCGTCCGGCCCTGGCCGTCGGTCAGGCGACCGTCCTCCAGGACCTGGAGCAGGGTGTTGAACACGTCCGGGTGGGCCTTCTCCAACTCATCGAGCAGGACCACTGCGTAGGGACGGCGGCGGATGGCCTCGGTGAGCTGGCCGCCTTCCTCGTAGCCGACGTAGCCGGGAGGTGCTCCGACGAGCCGGGCCACCGAGTGGCGCTCCATGTACTCGCTCATGTCGATGCGGACCATCGCCTTGGCGTCGTCGAACAGGAATTCGGCCAAGGCCCGGGCCAGCTCCGTCTTGCCCACGCCGGTCGGCCCCATGAAGAGGAACGACCCGATGGGACGGTCGGGATCGGACAGGCCGGCCCGGCTGCGACGGATGGCGTTCGACACGGCGGACACCGCGTCGTCCTGGCCCACCACCCGGGCGTGGAGGGCGTCTTCCATCCGGACGAGCTTCTCCACCTCGCCCTCGAGCAGCCGGCTGACCGGGACGCCGGTGGCCCGGCTGACCACCTCGGCCACGTCCTCGGCGTCCACCTCCTCCTTCAGGAAGCGCTGGTGCTTCTGGAGCTCGTCGAGGGCCACCGTCGCCTCCTCGATCTGGCGCTCGAGATCGGGGATGACCCCGTAGGTAATCTCGGAGGCCTCGGCCAGGTTGCCTTCGCGGCTGAGTCGCTCGGCGTCGCTGCGTCGCTGCTCGAGCTGGGTCTTGAGCGACTGGATGGTGGTGATGGCCTCCTTCTCGGCCTGCCAGTGGGCGGTCATGGCCGAGGACTCCTCGGTCAGATTGGCCATCTCCTCCTCCAACTTGGCCAGTCGCTCGGCCGATGCCGGGTCGGTCTCCTTGGCCAGTGCCATGCGCTCGATCTCCAGCTGGCGCAGGCGGCGGGTGACCACGTCCAACTCGGTGGGCATCGAGTCGATCTCGATGCGGAGCCGACTGGCCGACTCGTCCATCAGGTCGATGGCCTTGTCGGGCAGGAACCGGCCGGTCACGTAGCGATCGGACAGCACGGCGGCGGCCACCAGGGCGGCGTCCTGGATGCGGACCCCGTGGTGCACCTCGTAGCGCTCCTTCAGGCCGCGCAGGATGGCGATGGTGTCGCTGACCGACGGCGGGGGCACGAACACCTGCTGGAACCGGCGCTCGAGGGCGGCGTCCTTTTCGATGGAGGTGCGGTACTCGTCGAGGGTGGTGGCCCCGATCATGCGCAGCTCGCCGCGGGCCAGCATGGGCTTGATCATGTTGCCGGCATCCATGGCGCCCTCCGCCGCGCCGGCTCCCACGATGGTGTGGAGCTCGTCGATGAAGGTGATGACCTCGCCTTCGGCATCGGTGATCTCCTTCAGGACCGCCTTCAGCCGCTCCTCGAACTCGCCGCGGTACTTGGCCCCGGCGATCATCGAGCCCATGTCGAGGCTGATGACCCGCTTGCCCTGCAGCCCCTCGGGCACGTCACCCTCGACGATGCGCTGGGCCAGTCCCTCGACGATGGCCGTCTTGCCCACGCCGGGCTCGCCGATGAGGACCGGGTTGTTCTTGGTGCGACGGGACAGCACCTGGATGATCCGGCGGACCTCCTCGTCCCGGCCGATGACCGGGTCCATCTTCCCCTGCCGGGCCAACGCGGTCAGGTCCCGGCCGTACTTCTCGAGGGCCTGGAAGGTCTCCTCGGGGTTCTGGGACGTGACCCGGTGGCTGCCCCGCACGTCCCGCAGGGCCTGGAGCAGGGCGTCGCGCTCGACGCCCAGGCGATCGGCCAGGGCGAGGAGGACGTGCTCGACCGACAGGTACTCGTCGCCCATGTCGATGCGCTGGCGATCGGCCGCCTCGAGCGCCTCGCGAAGAGCGCGGTCGATGGTGGGCTCGGCACCGCCGAAGGCCTGCGGGAGGCGGGCCAGCTGGTCGGCGATGCGGGCGCGCACCACCGCGGCCTCGACCCCCACCCGGGCCAGGATCGGGCCGGCGATCCCGTCGCTCTGATCGAGGACGGCGGCCAGCAGGTGGTCGGGGGTGACCTCGGCGTTGGAGGACTCCCGGGCGCGCTCGACGGCGGCGGCCAGGGCCTCCTGGGTCTTCAGGGTCCAGCGTTCGGGGTTCAGGCTCATCGTGCTCCTCCGTTTCCGTGCGGCGGCCGCCGGGTGGTCCGGGTCGGGACGGGCAGCTGCGACAGCGGCACCAGGTCCCGCCGGTACTGGCGGTGGGTGACGGCGACCGCCTCGCGGGCGGCGGCCCGGGTGGCCTCGAGCTCGCGCTGCAGGCGGGCCACCTCGTCCTGGAGCTCCAGGACGCGGCGGACCCCCTCCAGGTTCAGTCCCTCGTTGGTCAGCCCCTGGATGAGCCGGAGGCGGTCCAGGTCCTGCTCCGAGAAGCGGCGGCTCCCACCCTGGGTGCGACTGGGGTCGAGCAGGCCCTTGCGCTCGTAGACGCGCAGCGTCTGGGGATGGACCCCGGCGAGCTCGGCGGCCACCGAGATCACGTACACGGCGCGGGAACGGCGGTCGTCGGTCACCTCAGACCCCCAGTCCCGACCGCGTCGGTGGCTCGATGACCTTGGCCAGTTCCTCGACGGCGGCCCGCTGCTCGTCGGACAGCTCGGCTGGCACGTCGACCTCGATACTCACCAGGAGGTCGCCGGTGGACGACTTCTTGCCCCCGGGGACGCCGCGGCCCTTGACCCGGAAGGTCCGCCCGGACGGCGTGCCCGCCGGCACCCGCAACGTGACCGGCTCGTCGAGGGTGGGAACGGTCAAAGTGGTGCCGAGGGTGGCCTCGGCGAACCCCACCGGGACGGCGAGGGTCAGGTTGCGCCCCTTGCGCCCGAACAGGTTGTGCCGCCCCACCCGGACGATGACGTACAGGTCGCCCGAGGGTCCGCCGCCCCGTCCGGCCGCGCCGCGGCCCTTGACCCGGATGCGCTGGCCGTCCTCCACGCCGGCGGGCAGGCGGACCTTGACGGAGCGGTTGCGGTGCTCGACCCCGGTGCCCGAACAGGTCGGACAGGGGTGGGTCACGATGGTCCCCCGACCGCTGCACTGCGGGCAGATCTGGCTGAGGGAGAACAGACCCTGGTTGTCCTGGAGCGAGCCGGTACCGCCACACCGCGGGCAGGTGTCGGGCCGGGTGCCGGGGGCCGAGCCCGAGCCCGAGCAGGTATGGCAGCGGGCGTCGGTGGTGACGTTGACCGACGTCGTCACGCCGCGCACGGCGTCCTCGAAGGTGAGGTGGAGCTCAGTCTCGACATCGGCCCCGCGCTGGGGCCCGGCCTGCTGGCCGCCGCGCCGCCCGCGGCCGAAGAGGCCACCGAACAGGTCGCCGAAGTCGGCGGAGTCGTCGACCCGGAAGCCGCCACCCCCGCCGCCGAAGCCGCCTCCTCCGGGGAAGCCACTGGCTGCCGGGCCCATGGTGCGGACCTCGTCGTACTCCTTGCGCTTCTCGGCGTCCCCCAGGACGTCGTAGGCCGCCGAGATCTCCTTGAACAGCTCGTCGTCACCCGGGTTGGTGTCCGGGTGGTGCTTCTTGGCCAGCTTCCGGTAGGCGCTGGTGATCTCCTTGGCGGTGGCCGTGCTCGGCACCCCGAGGGTCTTGTAGTAGTCCTTCTCGAACCATTCGCGTTGCGGCGCCACCGTGTCTCTTCTCTGTCCTACTGCGTCGTCGTTGTCGTCCGTGCCCCCGGGAGGCCTAGGCCTCCACCATCACCATGGCCGGACGGACCACCGTGCCGTGCCAGCGGTAGCCGGCCCGCATGACCTGGACCACCCGGGGCTCGCCCGAGGCCGTCGGCTCGGCGTCGGCGGGTGCGGGAACCTGTCCCACCGCCTCGTGGGCGTTCGGGTCGAACTCCTCGCCCGACGGGTCGATGCGCTCGAGGCCCTCCTTGGCCAGGACCCCCTGGAGGAGCCCGGAGGCGGCCACCAGGGCCTTGGCCTCGGCCGAGTCGGCATCGCCGACGTGGTCAGTGGCCAGGTCGAGGGCATCGAGCACCGGGAGCAGCTTGTCGACCAGTCCGGCGGCCGCCCGGGCCACCTGCTCGGTCTGCTGCTTCAGCACCCGCTTCTTGTAGTTCTCGAACTCGGCCTGGAGTCGCCGGAGCGAGTCGAGGTACTCGTCCCGCTGGGACAATGCCACCTCCAGCGGGTCGGCTTCGGCTGCGTCGGCGGCCTCGTCCGGGCCGGCATCGACCGGTCCGTCGGGCTGCCCCGCCTCGCCCAGCGTGTCGTCGAGCAGCTCGGCGTCCACCACCTCGTCATCGAGAAGCGAGTCGTCGGGCGATGTGTCACCGGGGGCGGTGGTGGGGGCCCCGTCGGCCCCCACCCCGTCACCCGTGCCACGGTTGCGTGGCTGGTCTCCGATCGTCATCGACGATCAGTCCTTGGGATCGACGATCTCGGCGTCGACCACCTCGTCGTCGTTGGCCTCCTCGGCCGGCACCTCGCCACCCGGGGCCGACGCGCTCTCCTTCGACGCCTCTTCGTAGAGGCGCTGGCTGAACGACTGGCTGGCCGTCAGCAGGGTCTCGGTCGAGGTCTTGATGGGCTCGAGGTCACTCCCGGCCAGGGCTTCCTTGAGGCTGATCAGCGCGGTCTCGACCTTCTCCTTCTCGTCGCCCTCGAACTTCTCCCCCTGGTCCTTCAGGAGCTTCTCGGTCTGGTACACGAGGGAGTCGGCGTTGTTGCGCACCTCCGCCTCCTCCTTGCGCTTGCGGTCGTCCTCGGCGTGGGCCTCGGCGTCCTTCACCATCCGCTCGATGTCGTCCTTGGCCAGCGACGACTGACCGGTGATGGTCATCGACTGCTCCTTACCGGTGGCCCGGTCCTTGGCCGACACGTGGACGATGCCGTTGGCGTCGATGTCGAAGGTGACCTCGATCTGCGGCACGCCCCGCGGGGCCGGGGGCAGGTCGACCAGCTGGAACTTGCCCAGGGTCTTGTTGTACATCGCCATCTCGCGCTCGCCCTGGAGGACGTGGACCTCGACCGAGGGCTGGTTGTCCTCGGCCGTGGTGAAGACCTCGCTCCGCTTGGTCGGGATGGTGGTGTTGCGCTCGATGAGGCGGTGCATCACCGCGCCCTTGGTCTCGATGCCCAGGGACAGCGGGGTCACGTCGAGCAGCAGGACGTCCTTGACCTCGCCCTTCAGCACGCCGGCCTGTACGGCGGCACCGATGGCCACCACCTCGTCCGGGTTGACGCCCTTGTGGGCCTCCTTGCCGGTCAGCGACTGGACCAGATCCTGGACCGCCGGGATACGGGTCGACCCGCCGACGAGGACCACGTGGTCGATGTCGGACTTGGACAGCCCTGAATCGGCGATGGCCTGGTCGAAGGGGCCCTTGCACCGCTCGACCAGGTCGGCGGTGAGCTCGTTGAACTGGGCCCGGGTCAGCTTCACGTCGAGGTGCTTGGGGCCCTCGGACGTGGCGGTGATGAACGGGAGGTTGATCTGGGTCTCCTGGACGGATGACAGCTCGATCTTGGCCTTCTCGGCGGCCTCCTGGAGGCGCTGGGTGGCCATCTTGTCGGCGGACAAGTCGACGCCCTCGGTGTCCTTGAACATCTTCACCAGCCAGTCGATGACCTTCTGGTCCCAGTCGTCACCACCGAGCTGGGAGTCACCCGAGGTCGACTTGACCTCGAACACCCCGTCGCCGATGTCGAGGACGGACACGTCGAACGTGCCGCCGCCGAGGTCGAACACGAGGACGGTCTGGTCGGCGCCCTCCTTGTCGAGGCCGTAGGCCAGTGCGGCCGCCGTGGGCTCGTTGATGATGCGGAGCACCTCGAGGCCGGCGATGGCGCCCGCCTCCTTGGTGGCCGTCCGCTGGGCGTCGTCGAAATAGGCCGGCACGGTGATGACGGCCTGGTTGATGGTGTCGCCCAGGAAGGCCTCGGCGTCCCGCTTCAGCTTGCCCAGGATGCGGGCCGAGATCTCCTGCGGCGTGTAGTCCTTGCCGTCGATGTCGACCGTCCAGCCCGTGCCCATGTGGCGCTTGACCGACCGGATGGTCCGGTCGGGATTGGTAATGGCCTGGCGCTTGGCCACCTCGCCGACCAGTACCTCACCGGACTTGGCGAAGCCGACCACGGACGGCGTGGTGCGTCCGCCCTCGGCGTTCGGGATGACGACGGGCTCGCCGCCCTCCAGCACGGAGACCACCGAGTTGGTGGTCCCGAGATCGATTCCTACGGCCTTGGCCATCGTGTTGCCTCCTACTCCCTCGCCCTCTGCGGGCCACGGGGCTTGCTGTCGCTTCTGTGACTGTTCTGCTGCTGGGTACTGCACCAGCATGCGTCCGCTGTTCGGACTTCCGGTGCCTCCCGGCACCATCGATTTCTGCGGCTCGACTTCTGCGGCTGCGCCGCGGACCCGACCACCTCGAACTGCCTGGAGCGGTGTCGGGCATTCAACTCCAGAGACAACTATAGCAAACTTAAGTGTCTCTGACGCAACTTTTCTACACAATTCTAGTGATTTCTCGTCATCCGGGGCCGGGATACGCTCGATCCATGCCGCAATTGGTCCTGCTCCGCCATGGTCAGTCGCTCTGGAACGCCGAGAACCTCTTCACCGGCTGGTATGACGTGGACCTCACCCCCCAGGGGGAAGAGGAGGCCCGGGCGGCCGGCGAGCTGTTGGCCGGCGACCCCGACCTCGACCTGCGGGTGGTCCACACCTCCGTCCTCACCAGGGCCATCCGGACGGCCAACCTCACCCTGGACGTGGCCGGCCGCTCTTGGCTCCCGGTCGCCCGGCACTGGCGGCTCAACGAGCGCCACTACGGGGCGCTCCAGGGGCTCAACAAAAAGGAGACCACGGCCCGCCACGGTGAGGTCCAGGTGAAGGAGTGGCGCCGCAGCTACGACTCGCCGCCGCCGCCCGTCGAACGCGGCGACGCCCACGACCCGGCGGGCGACCCCCGCTACCGCGACGTGCCGGCCGACGCGCTGCCATTGACCGAGTGCCTGGCCGACGTGGTGGCCCGGGTCGTCCCGTACTGGGCCGATGCCATCGTGCCCGACCTCCTGGCCGAGGGCCGGCGGGGCGGGGCCGTGCTGGTCGTGGCCCACGGCAACAGCCTGCGGGCCCTGCGCAAGCACATCGAGGGGATCGGCGACGACGAGATCGTCGACCTCGAGATCCCGACCGGCATCCCGTACCGCTACGTGATGGCCGACGACCTCTCGGTCATCTCCCACGGCTTCCTGGGTGACACCGCCGCGGCCGAGGCCGCGGCCGAGGCCGTCCGCCGCCAGGCCGGCTGAGCTCCACCCCCGGGCGCAGCCGCCCACTCGTCACCACCACTACGGGCCCGCGCCCGCCGGCGCCCACAGCGGCGTCGACCCGACCCCCGAGTCCGTCGCCGCGCCCCGCACCCCGGTCGCGACGAGTGGCCGACCCCATCGGGTCGACCACTCGTCCTGTTCCGCCGCCGGAGGGGGGATCCGACGGGTTACTGCACTGCCGAGGGGAGGGGGGCTTCCCCCGACAGGATCCTGTGGGCTAGTTGCGCCCTGGAATCCGGACGCCTACAGGGCGTCCACACCCCGCTCGCCCGTGCGGACCCGGATGATCTCTTCGACGGGAAGGATCCACACCTTGCCGTCTCCGATCTTCCCGGTCCCGGCGACATCGACGATGGCGTTGGCCACCTCGTCCACCTGGGCATCGTCGACGACGACCTCGAGCCGGATCTTCGGCACGAACTCGACCTCGTACTCGGCACCCCGGTACACCTCGGTGTGTCCCCGCTGGCGCCCGAACCCCTGGGCTTCCGTGAGGGTCATCCCGTGAACGCCGAGGGCCTTGAGGGCCTCCTTCACTTCATCGAGCTTGAACGGCTTGAGCACCGCCACGATCAGTTTCATTGTGCATGTCTCCTTGTCGTACCCATAGTTTCCCAATCATCGTCCGGCTGCGCCGGTACGGATCCGGTCAACTGGGTTCCTCCTCGTCGGCGGACGTTCCCTTCTTGGCTGCGCTGGCCTCACCGGCCATGGCGAAGGCACCGACCCGCTCACCGAGAGACTCGATCGGGAAGGCCTCCTCGCCGTGGATGGCGAGGTCGCCGACCTCGAGGACCTCGTCCTTGTACCGGCTACCCCGCAGGACCAGGCCGATCAGCTTCATCAGGATAAAGGTAACGAGGGCCGACCACACGATGACCCACATGGCGGCCCGGGCCTGTTCCCACAGCTGGTGGGCGGAGCCCGTGTAGATGAGCCCGTTGACGCTGAACGGCAGACAGGCCGTCGACGTCGGCGCATAGGTCATGGGCACCGAGGCAGGTCCGCACGGGTACTGGATCATGCCCGGATCGGCGAAGATGCCGAGCAGGAGTCCGCCCAGGAGGCCGGCCATCCCGTGGGTGTAGATGACGCCGAGTGCGTCGTCCACCTTCGAGAAGGGCTTTACCTTCGAGAGGAAGTTCCAGGCGAACCACACCACGAAGGTGCAGATGGCGCCGATGTAGATGGCGCCCTGGCCGCTGACCCAGCCGGCGCACGGGGTGATCCCGACCAGGCCGCAGATCATGCCGTTCACCCCACCGAGGAAGGTGGGCTTCTTCTCCTTGGAGAGCCAGGCGTCCATGGCGATCCAGACGATCACACCGGTGGCGGTGGCCAGGTTGGTGTTGACAACGGCCGCTGCGGCGTCCGCACCTGCGTAGTACGGGTCACCACCGTTGAAGCCGTTCCAGCCGAGCCACAGGATGCCGGCCCCGACCCCGGCCATGACCAGGTTGTTCGGGATGGCGTGCTGTCGGTCTCGTAGGAGCCGTGGTCCCAGCACCCAGGCGGCCACGAAACCGGACACACCGGCGGACATGTGGATCACGTACCCACCCGAGTAGTCGAGCGCACCCTCCTGGGCGAAGTAGCCGCCGCCCCAGAGGAGGAAGGCGTTGACGCTGTAGACGAAGGTCGACCACAGCGGCACCAGCAGGCACCAGGCGCTGAACTTGATCCGGCCGAGCACGCTACCCATGAAGAGGAGGGGGGTGATGGCTGCGAACACGAACTGGAAGTAGGCCAGTGTCGCCGTGGGGAAGTGGAAGGGGATGACGGTGTTCGCTGCGGACACCGCTTGACCCTGTTCACCCAACGAACTGGTGATCGGTCCTGGCTTACCCCAGAAGTTGTGGAAGAAGTAGCTCAACCCCTTCCCTGTGCCGAACTGGGTCTGCACGCCGTTTTTCACACCTCCGCCCCACGAGTTGGCGCCGAAGCCCATCTTGTACTCGTAGAGGAACCAACAGACCATCACGAGCGAGAAGCCCGCGAACATCATGGCCATGACGTTGACCGCCCACTTCTTCTGGACGAGCGACGCATAGAGCACCGCCAGGGCCGGCAGGCTCATCAGGCCGACGAACGTCGCGGCGACCATCTGCCACGTGTTGTCGGCCGGATTGAGCCACGACGGATACGGAATCTGGACCAAGTTTGCTGCTAGCACTGCTGGGTGCTCCTCTCCTCAGTTGCCTCGTGCGTTGACTGCTTCCCGGCCGGAACTTCCCTCGCGGGAAACACCGACGGGAGCCAAGGCAGGCAGATTCGCTCTGCCGGGTCACACAATGCAGCGTGGGGATTTCGGCACGGTCACTGCAGTGTTACCAACGCGTGAACTGGGCAGCGGTCAACCGCACGCACGGGAGGAGTGGGGAACTCCCTGGTCACCGGGTTGACGGCGCACCGTGCCCCCTAGGCGTCGCACGGTCGCGACCACGGCTGCGGCCACACGGTGTCACGGCATGTTTCCCGGACCGGTCGTGGACCTGTGGGTCAGTCACTGACCGGGAGCCAGTGGCGGGGCGGCGGTGGCGGGGGCGGTCGCCTCGCCCGGCACCGCCGGCGGGTGCCGGAATCCGGTGTGCGCCAACTGCAGAGCGCCCGTCGAGTTCAGGGTCGCCCGGAACGCCGCCGCACCGGGTCCTGGATCAGGAGTCGTCCTTCTGCGGCTTCGGCGGCTTGGCCGGACCGGTGACCGGAGGCGTGTAGCGCTTGTTGGGCTGGGCCCGCCGTGCCGGGCCGCCGGGCCCGGACGGCCCGTCCTCGGCCTTGGCCAGCTTCAGCTTCTGCCCGATCCGGTAGGCCCGGACCAGGTACCACGAGCCGATCAGGAGGAAGGGGACGCCGAATCCCCAGTAGTGAAGATTGAACACCGAGAGGCCGTAGAGGGCGCAGGCGACGCCCAGGAACAGGCGCTTGCGGAACCAGGCACTGGCCAGCATGACGAAGGCCAGGCCGAAGAGCACCAGGGTCAGCGAGCTGTCCACGGTGGAGACCGGTTTGCCGGCCTTCGAGCCGAGACTGCTCACGACGATGATGGCGACGAGCCCGGCGAGGGGGGCGGCGGCCAGCCCGATCAGGCGCTCCCTGTCGTCCGCGTGGGAGACCGCCGCTTCCAGTTCCTCGACCGTCTCGGGACCCTGGACTTCCGCGGCCGGTCGAGAGTCAGCCTTGATCACGGCGCGGGTGAACCGCTCCGAGAGTGTGGGCTTGTCCGGGTCGGCGGCCATGCGCCACGGTAGCGCGGCGCGAAGTGGGTCCTCCAAGTCGACCGGGCGCGGTCAGGTCGCGATCGCCTCGCGGCGGTGCCGCACCACCACCCAGATACAGGCGCCGACCGCCACCGCCAGCACCCCGGCGGGCAGTACCACCCGGGCGACGGATGTGTGCTCCGACGCCACGGTCTGGGGCGTCGAGAACAGGCCGGGGTCATCCGACGCCACGATGCCGTGAACGGTCGAGCCCACCGGCAGGTTCTCGGATCCCGGAACGCCTTCGGAGTAGCGATGTCCCTGGTAGACGTAGGTCCCCGTGCACTCGTAGCCGGCCGGGCTCGACCCGGTTCCCCCGATCAGGGCCAGACAATGGGTCACCGTCAGATCCACGGGTACAGCGTTCGCCTTGAGGGTGTCGATCTGGCTGTTCCGGCGGATCCCGGCGACGAGCAGCACGCCGGCGACCGCCATCACCAGCACCAGGCCGAGGACGGCCGCCACGTACTTGATCCGGGCGGCATCGACCTGGACTCCGGCGCCGCGCAGCGCCCCCACCCGGTCGGGGTCGGTCGGTTGCTCGTCGGAGCCCGGGGCTCCGGAATCCTCCACCCCACTCATCTGCGACATCCGTTCTTCGCGTCGTATGCGCACCGCCATCGGGGACGGTGCGGACCGGTGAGGCGGTCGATGGTAGCAGCGGCATCAATTGCGGTCCGGGGCGCCGTCGATCCTGCACGAACCGGTCGATCCCCGTTACCCTTGCGCCATGGCATCAGGACCGAAGGCGACCGACCTCAAGGAGATCTGGCTGTTCTCCAGCTGCACCGGCGCGGAACTGCGGAAGATCCGGGCATCACTGGACGCCGTGTCCGTGCCGGCCGGCAAGATCCTGGTGGAAGAGGGCCGGATCGGTCAGGAGTTCTTCATCATCGTCGACGGCTCCGCCAAGGTGACCCGCAACGGCCGGAAAGTGGCCAACCTCGGGGCCGGCAGCCACTTCGGCGAGCTGGCGCTCCTCGACCGCCGCCCACGCTCGGCCTCGGTGGTGTCGGAGACGGACATGGACGTGCTGGTGATGTCGCAGCGCCAGTTCAACGGCCTGCTGGAGTCGGTTCCCACCATCGCCCGCAAGATGCTCTCGGCACTGGCCACCCGGCTGCGCGAGGCCGACGCCAAGGCGTTCGACTGACCAACTGACGGCTCCCGGAGCTGGACAGCCCGGAAGAGTCAGCCCGATATCTCGGTGGTTCAGCCCGGTGTCTCGGTGCTCTCGTCGGGCGGCGCCGGGTCGGCGGACACCGGGGCACCTGCTCCGACGGCCACCGGCTCGGCCATCGACTCCTCCAGGAGCTGCGACAGGTCCATGACCCGGACGTCGTCCTCTTTGGCGTTGGCCCGGACGGCGTCGTCCAACATGATCATGCAGTAGGGGCAGGCCGTCGACACGACGTCGGCACCGGTGCCGATGGCCTCGTTGGTGCGGTCCATGTTGACCCGGGTACCGATGTTCTCCTCGAGCCACATGCGCGCACCGCCGGCCCCGCAGCAGAACCCCTTCTCTCGGCACCGCTTCATCTCGATCTGCTTGGCGCCGGGGATGGCGTCGATGACCGAGCGGGGCTCGTCGAAGATCCGGTTGTGCCGACCGAGATAGCAGGGGTCGTGGTACGTGACCGAACCGGCGTACCCGCCGCCCGGCGTGAGTCTGCCCGCCTGGACGAGGTGGTCCAGCAGCTGGCTGTGGTGGATCACCTCGAAGTTCCCGCCCAGAGCCGGGTACTCGTTGGCCAGCGAGTTGAAGCAGTGCGGGCAGGTGGCGATGACCTTCTTGACCCCGGCGTCGGTGAGCGTCTCGATGTTCTTCATCGCCTGTTCCTGGTACAGGTACTCGTTCCCGAGACGCCGGACCGGGTCACCGGTGCACGACTCCTTCGGGCCGAGGATGCCGAACGTGACGCCGGCCCGGTGGAGCATGCGCGCCGTGGCCTGGGCGCCCTTGCGGGCCCGTTCGTCGAGGGCACCGGCACAGCCGACCCAGTAGAGGTACTCGACGTCGTCGGGGATGGTGCCCGTGATGACCGGCACCTCGAAGTCCAGCGACTCGATCCAGTCCGTCCGCTTGGCACTGCCGAGGCCCCACGGGTCGCCCTGGTTCTCGACGTTGCGCAGCATCAGGCCGGCCTCGGACGGGAACTCGGACTCCATTAGCACCTGGTAGCGGCGCAGGTCGATGATGGTGTCGATGTGCTCGATGTCCACCGGGCACTGTTCGACGCACGCACCGCAGGTGGTGCACGACCACAGGACGTCAGGATCGATCACGAGGCCGGTGCCGACGAGGCCCTCGACCTCCACACCGGCGGCCCGGTTGCGCTGCATGACCCGATCGGCGTTGGCGAACATGTTGTCGCGCAGGTCCATGATGAGGAGCTTGGGAGAGAGCGGCTTTCCGGTGTTCCACGCCGGGCACTGCGACTGGCAGCGACCGCACTCGGTGCAGGTGGCCATGTCCAGGAGCTGCTTCCAGGAGAAGTCCTCGATTCGCCCGGCTCCGAACACGACCTCGTCGTCGTCCCCGACGTCCTCCATCGACATGTCCGGGGTGGAGGCCAGGGCGCCGAGCGCCCGCGGGCGCCTCGAGGTGGCCACGTTGATCGGGGCCAGGAAGATGTGGAGGTGCTTCGAGTAGGCGACGAACACGAGGAAGCCCATGATCACGGCGATGTTGACCAGGAGGAAGGTGGTCTCGAGCACGCTGTTCACGCCGGTGCCCAGGGGATGGAGCGCCTTGGCCAGGCCGTGGGAGGCGAAGGCCCACCAGCCGAAGGGGAAGTGGCCCGTGTTGACCTGGGCCGCCCGGTAGAGCAGCAACGACAAGATGACACCGAAGATGCCGAGCAGCACCAACCAGGCGGCACCGGTGTGCGAGCCGAAGAAGCGGGACCGACGGTTCTCCCGCTTGGGCGAGTGGATCACCCGGATGACGATGAAGGTGGCGATCGACACCAGGACGGCCACGGCGAAGAAGTCCTCGAGGAAGCCGATGAAGGCCAGGTGGCCGATGAGCGGGATGTAGAAGTCCCGCCAGAAGAGTGCACCGAACGCCTCGATGATGGTGAGGAACAGGATGGTGAAGCCCCACATGGTGAAGAAGTGGGCCATGCCCGGAACCGTCCACTGGAGCAGTTTCTTCTGACCGGCCACCTCGACCAGCTCGGCCTTCAACCGGGCCGGGATGTCCTTGGCCCGGTTGGGCACCGCGGGCTGCCCGGAGGTGATCAGCCGACCCAACCAGAAGAACCGTCGTCCCGCGATGGCGAGCATCACGAAGAAGATGACGAGTCCGATGCTGATTCTGACGGCCACTGCGGGTCCTCCTAGGAGTTACTGACGGGTAACAAGGTAGCGGGGGGCGGGACGGGCGGACAACCCGCCGGTCAGGCGCGGAAGTTGTCCGCGTACCGGCTCGGGGTTGGTCCCCACTGCCCTTGATACTTAGACTTCAGCCCGTCCGAGCCGTAGGGGTGGTCGGCGGCAGTGGTCATCTGGAGGAAGCTGATCTGACCGATCTTCATACCCGGGTACACGGTGATGGGCAGATTGGCAACGTTCGACAACTCCAGGGTGAGGTGCCCGTCCCATCCGGCATCGACGAAGCCGGCCGTCGAATGGATGAGGAGGCCGAGGCGCCCGAGCGAGGACTTGCCCTCGAGGCGGGCGACCAGGTCGGCCGGGAGGGTCACCTTTTCTGTGGTCGAGCCCAGCACGAACTCACCGGGATGGAGGATCAGCGGGTCCTCGCCCACGTCGACCAGCTCGGTCAGGTCCTCCTGGTCCTCGCGCACGTCGATGACCCGACTGGTGTGGTTGCGGAAGAGGCGGAAGTACCGGTCGACGTGCAGATCGACGGACGAGGGCTGGATGCAGGACTCGTCCAACGGGTCGATCGTGATGTGGCCGGCGGCGAGCGCCTCGCGTATAGAGCGGTCTGAGAGAACCATGCCCGACAGACGATAGTGTGTTCTCCTCATCGCGGGTGTAGCTCAATGGTAGAGCGCCAGCTTCCCAAGCTGGACACGCGGGTTCGATTCCCGTCACCCGCTCTCGATGGAGTGGCTGGTCAGCGGCTTGCGACGGGCCGACCTGCTTGGGTGGCTGATCCAAACCGCCCCCACAGACCTCAGATAGACCTCACTTGCTCACTTGCTCGTAGAACGCGATCGCGAGGGCAGGCCGTCTCAACCCCGTGCCGGCCGTCACCCTCACCCGATCCCAGGTTGCCCCGCCTAACCATTTCAGCCGGTTAGTTCCGGTCTCCCTGGACCAGCTCACCTTCGTGACTTTTCACCACACGCGACCCAGCCACCCTTCGACTGTGCTCGCTGCTGGTTCCATCTGGTTCGGAGCACCAGGGGGTCGTCGTCGGGCATGGCGCCAGTATGGCCGGTCTCCCCCGGATAGCTCCCGTGTCCCTGCCCGGCCGGGAGCGCAGCTCGCGACAACAGGGGCTCATGGTCGCGGCTCGAACGGCCGATAGGGAGAGGGCAACTCCGATCGACGCCGAGCGGGTGCAATGGGCCCCACCCGGGGCCGGCCCGTGGACCGTGCGACCGACAACCGGGTCAGACCGGTCCGGCACCACTGGTGCCCGCGGGCCTCGCCCATAACAGTCAGGACGACACATGCGCGAGCGCCCCGTCACCCGTTCCCTCGCCTGGGGTGTGGGCGCAATCGGCCTCGGCCTGAGCCTCGCCGCATGCGGGTCCTCGGCGTTGTCCCCGCCGACCACGACTGAGCCAGTCGTCACCGTCCCCGCCAGCACCGTCGACTACTCGCAGGCCTCCACCTGGCTGAACCTCCCGAAGTCGACCCCCTACCCGGTGGACGTCTTCTACCTGTCCGACACCGGGTACACCATGCCCACTCCCTCGTCACCACCGATTGGCCCGATCGACGCGCCGTCGATGATCCAGAGTGACACGGCGGTGTACCAGCGCACGGCCACCGCGTTCGAGACGGTGGCCAACGTCTACGCGCCCTACTACGAGCAGGTCGCCGTCTCGGCCCAGAACTCCATGTCCAACGCCCAACAGATCGCCACGGTTGGGGGCACGCCGACCACTGACTGCATCGCCGCGTTCGAGTACTACCTGGCCCACTACAACCACGGCCGCCCCTTCATCCTGGCCGGCCACTCCCAGGGCTCCTCGGTGCTGACCCACCTCCTGTCGGACTACATGCCCGCCCACCCCGACGTGTACAAGCGGATGGTTGCCGCGTACGTGATCGGATACCCGATCACCATGAGCTACATGGCGCACAATCAGATCCTGAAGTTCGCCACCGGGGCGTCCGACACCGGGGTGATCATCTCCTACAACACCGAGGCGCCCGCCATGATCGGCGTCAATCCCGTGATGCTAGGAGCACAGCACGCACTGGTGATCAACCCGCTGTCGTGGCGCACCGATACGGCAGAGGTGCCGGCGTCGGCCAGCCTGGGGTCGTGGATGCCCAACGCGTCAGGCCAGCTGGTCACCGTGCCCGCCTTCGCCGACGCCCAGATCGATACGGCCAAGGGAGTGCTGATCTGCTCGTCGGTGCCGGAGGCCAAGTTGGAGCCGGGCACTGCACAGGTGCCGGCGGGCATCTACCACAGCTACGACTATCCCTTCTACTACTTCAACATCCGGGCCAACGCGGCCGACCGGATCAGCCACTTCATGGCTGCCCACCCGGCCGACCGCACATCGTGAGCGGGGCAGAGGTCCAGCATGAGGGACAGGTGCCGAGTGCGCTCCATCTGGGCTCGACCCGGTTCACCGGACCGCTACCGCCCGCTTCCCGCCGGGTGTGCCCCTTCCCACCGGAGTCCCGTTTCGTTCGCCGGTCGGGCCGGCGCGCCATCGCCCAACCGTCACCATGACGCGGACCGGTCGCAGCCTCCCCGGTGCGGGCGCTCAGGCCCCGATGGCCACCCGGATCGACTCGATGGCCTGGTGCTCGGCCTCGTCCACGGCATCACCGTGCTCGCGATGGGCGTTCGCCACCTTGTCGGACAGCGCCAGG
>Ga0209483_1001565_pt1 | contig 17084 bp, 13 predicted proteins | sample NGEPerA_FD_184508 | JGI IMG/M metagenome (GOLD analysis project Ga0209483, IMG submission 184508) | Arctic peat soil microbial communities from the Barrow Environmental Observatory site, Barrow, Alaska, USA - NGEE PermafrostL2-A... | ecosystem: Environmental > Terrestrial > Soil > Wetlands >... | reverse complement strand
ATACTGCCGTCGTACGGATCGGGGCTCATGAAGCGGCCGGCGAACTGGCTGGAGTAGTAGCGCGCCTGGGCGTAGTCGTTGCCGGTCTCGGGGTCGCGCTCGTAGCTGGTGAACTTGTAGTGGTTCTGCGTGGACTGGACTGGCGTGACCTCCTGCCCATAAGGGGCATAGTCCTCGCTCCATACCGGCCATCCCGCTCCCGCAAACTCGACTCTCGCCGAGCCGAGGTGGTCCGCCAGGAAGTAGTGCGCGGTTTCAGCAGGAACGTATGGGTTGGTGTTCGTCTCCTCCGCGATGGCTTGGCCGCTGACACCGGATGTGCCCCATCCGCCGCTGAAGCTTTGCCCGGTCTGACTGTTGTAAATCGTCATAACCGTTCCGTCCGGCTGCACTAATGCGATGTCAGCGAAGTATTCATCCCAGTGGCCCGCACCCGTGTTGCCGTCAGCCACAATAAAAGCCCATGACAGCGTCTGGCCCGCAAGCGGTGACAGATCCACGACGCGATTATGCCATGAGTTCTGCGTGTTGTCGCTGTTAAGCACCTGACCGTCGGTATCGGTCATCCACCAGTTCGACCATGTATTGGAGGTAGTCACAAGCCCGATCCCTCCTTTTGGAACCGCTGGTCCAGTTTGGTATTGGCGCCACATCAGTTTCGTGCCACTTTGGATAGCTATCCCTGAGGGAATCGTAATCGGGTTGGCCCATGCGTTGCCAGCGGCTGAATTGGTCCCGGTGAAGTGGATATAGGTGTCCGCCGAATGGTCACGCGCCACAACCTGGCCATTGGCGTAGATGTAGTCCGTCCAATTGCTGGTTCCCGGCACGGTTTCCGCCACAAGCTGGTCGCCGAACTTGACGTATTCGGTAGAGCCGTAGCTGGCCGTGTCCTTGCGGATGCGGCTGCCAGCGGCGTCGTAGGTGTAGGTGGCCGTCGTGCCGTAATCGACAAGAGCCATCCAAGAAGTCGAAACAGAGAATCATTAAGACCAAGCAAGAATCTACTAGAGCTTGTTTTCCTGGGTAAAGTTGTTTGAATCTTCTCGGTACTTCAGTCCCCCAGCAGCCGTGCGATCAATCTTCCGGGAGAGTGGGACTAAAGTTCTGGCCGCCTAAGGATTTGTTCGCGGCGCAACTTGGACCACTGAAAAAGAACAAATGCGGCGATCAATAAAACACTGCCGCGCAAAGGGTTACAAAGAGCCGGAACTGGTACACCAAAGCATCTGACGATCCAGCGAAATAAAAATAGTCCGATCATAAAGATCGGTATGCGTTTATCGATCCACAAATCAAGTATATAAACCGGAAACCCAATCACGAGACTAATCGCCAACACCAATTCATAGGGGTGTCTCAAATCTAGTCCTAGCACAATGATTCCCCCCCAAATAGAATCAAGCAACATCACAATTCCACCTGACAGGGTCAATGAATCGATTTTATTTCTCACGAATTTCATAGCTAATGACATGAATTTCCCCATGGGGCTATAGCCAAAGTGAAGTATTCATTAATCTGGTCAGCTGCGTCGAATTCGGCAGCTTCGGCTGGCGACAAACCCACACCGGGATTCAAATACCGAGCCCGGGGAGTTGAATTCGCATTATTCTTGGCTGCTAATTGGCGCATAACGTCTCGCGCTGTGTTGCAAAGCTGTTGATTGCAAGCTTGAAGCTGCGAGTTGGGATATCCCGTTAGATTTGAGTACTCTGAGAACCGATCACCATAACAAGAATCGTGAATCATCGCGCCTGCATCAAGGTTGTTAATGGGGACACCCATTCCGCCAGGCCCTGCATAATTTCCGTAACACCACAGAGAACAACTGACCGGTGTTGTTTGCTGGGCCGCGTAATTCCATGCGGCCATTGGAACATCAAGGGTTATTGAGTTATTCGGAGCTGCTGTCACGGTGCTAGAGATGGTGAGGAAATCAAAAGCTATGGTGGAATTAGATGGGTCTCCGGGGGCAGTCCAACTTCCAGGCTGGTTCCCTTCAAGGCCCTCAAATATATCCGGGGGAATATAAGTCCCGCCCTGGCCTTCGCATCCCGCATCAGTGCCGGTCTGAGGATCACCTGCCTCATCGTAGCTCCCGTCATCCCACACGCACTCCAGGCCCGTCGGATCGCTGAACTTGACGGGATTATTCATTGCATATGTATAGCGGTTGAAGCTCTGCGGGTTGGCGAGCTTCATGCTACCCATGTACGGATCGGGGCTCATGAAGCGCCCCTGGATCGCACTGGAATAATACCGCGCCTGGGCGTAGTCCTCTTCGGTGCCGGCGGCGATTGCGGTCTCCGGGTCGCGCTCATAGCCCGTGAACTTGTAAATGTTTGACGTTTGCTCCGGACTACCCGTGGTGCTGACCTCCTGCCCGTAAGGCGCATAGTCCTCGCCCCACACCGGCCACCCGCCGCCGGCAAACTCCACTCGCGTCGAACCCAGATGGTCCGCCAGGAAGTAGTGGGTCGTTTCCTGCGGAATGTACTGGTTCCAGACATAGGTTTCAGCGAAGGTCTGCCCGCTAACCCCGGATGTGCCCCATCCACTGCCAAAGCTTCCGCCTTTTTGATTGTTGTAGAACGTATATACCGTTCCATCGGGCTGAACCAAGGCAATGTCCGCCAACTTCTCATCCCATGCACCAGCACCGGTAGCGGCGTCTGCCACGACATCTGCCCAGGTGACTGTTTGTCCCGCAAGCGAAGTCAAATCGGCCATCCTGTTGTGCCACTGGTTCTGCACTGGGTCGCTGTTGACATAGTAGCCCTGCGAGTCCGTCAACGACCAGTTGGTCGCGCCCCCGGAGGACAATCCGAGGATGATTCCTCCCTGAGGAACCGCCGCCCCTGACTGGTATTGCCGCCATATAAGTTTTGAACCGCTTTGGATCGTGATCCCCGACGGTATCGGCATCGGATAGACCCACCAGTTGCCGCTGGCTGAATTGGTTCCGGTGAAATGGATGTAGGTGTCGGACGAATGGTCGCGCGCGACCAGTTGCCCATTGGCGTAGATGTTATCCTGCCAAGTGTTGTCATCGTGCCACTCGCCGATGGTTTTGCCGCCGAAGTTGACGTACTCGGTCCAGCCATAGTAATTCGTGTCCCTGCGGATGCGAGCGCCTAACGCGTCATAGGTGTAGGTCCCAGTCGTGCCATAGTCCACCTGCGTCTGCTGCCCGAGAGAGTCGTAGGTGTAGTGATGACCGCCGCTCGAAGAGCCCGTGTCCGTTACATTACCGGCGTTATCGAAGCTGTAGGCGCTGGCCACCTGGATCTGGTTGTTGGCGCCAAAGGTGATAAGAGGATTGTAGGTGAGGGTGTTGGTCTGCTGCATGTTGCCGAAGGAATCCATGTTGTAGGTGTAGTTGAACTTGTTGTCTGCCCGAGTGCTGCCAGTCAGACGGTTAAGGCTATCGAAGGTGAAGTTCTGCGTCTTTGATGTAGTCCCTGTCGGAGCAAGAGCGTCAGCAATGCTCCAGACGTTGCCGTTGTTGCCCGTGACCGTTCCGCAGACTCCACCGGTCCCTCCGGACGAGAAATAATACTGTTTATAGGAAGCAAAGGCCATGGTAGAGCTGCCGGGTGTCACCGGGTAGGATGCTGCGATCTCGCAGGGCTGTGAACGGTTGTTGTAGTAGATGCTCTCGTTCACTCCATTCCCGAGAACGATCGACGACATGCCGCCAAGAGGAGAGTAGGTAATGTTCGATACGTAGGGATAGTTGACCGGAGTGCCAAACCAGTCCGCGTAGTTGATGCCTGTCAGCTGTCCTGCGCTGTTGAAGGCTTGATGAATGTGGTGCCCATCCGGGTACATTAAGTACGTCATGTTACCGGCACGGTCGTAGGTCGCTGTCATACCGCTGCCGCCGGTGCCTGGAGCTGCGTAATTGGACGGCGTCCAGTTCGTTTGCCAGTTTACGCGCCCCATCGAATCGTAAGAAAAACCCTCCGCAGCAGTAGCGCCGTTCCAGGCATAGACCAGTCTTCCGACGCTGTTAACGTTGGGCAGGCCGCTCTTTGAATCGTACGTGTACTGATAATTTATTCCTGAAGCGGTCTTGGTGAGAAGGCGGTTGAGGGAATCATAGGTGCTGCTGACGGTGATGCCACGGGCGTCCTCCATTGAAGCGACATTGCCATTGGGGTCGTAGCCATAGCCGACGGTGCCTGTCGTGTACGCATAAGACGTGCCGACGCTGCCAGGACATGCAGCGCTGGAATTCTCCGGATTGGACGCGCACAATAACCTTGATAAAGAATCGTAGTCAAAGCTGCGATTACGCGGTGAATCCGTCGGCGTGCCAAGGCCCTGTTGGTTGATGTAGGTCAAATTCCCTAGCCCATCGTAGGTGTAGTTGGTGGTGAGGTTCCCGACCGGCCCCACTTCGACCACTTCCTTGAGTTGGCCAAGCGCGTTGCTGGAACTCTTGGTCTGAGCCCCAGCCTCGTCAGTCGCTGTCGTAACTGTTTTCTGTGCCGTGGTGTCCACCGTGTACGTCCATTGCTGAGTACTGCCGTCGGGCAGCGTCTTTGTGAGCGGACGGTTCAGCGTGTCGTACGAAGTGATGCAGGTCTGTCCGCTCGTGGACCCTCCCACCGCATACGGATTGTCCACACAATGGACACGTCCATTCGCATCGTATGAAGTTGTGGCCGTGATTCCATTCTGGATAGTTTCGTATGGCCTACCGAAGGAATCGACGATAGTTTGGCTTGTGATTGCCGGATCTGGAGATGCGTCAATCGAAGTATCGACCTCCGTAGATGATGGATAAGAGTAGATGGTCGATCCTAGGTCCGGATAAGAGATTTTTTGCAGTCGCCCGGCCATGGCCTCGTAAGTGTAACCGACCGAATTTCCATTGGGATCCTGCACGTTGGTGATTGCGCCCGAGGCGCAATCGTATCCATAGGTAGTCTTGTACGTCGCAGATCCAAGCGGTTCCACAAACTGTGGAAGAGAATTCGAGCACTGATATGTCGTAGTGGTCGGCGCATGGCCATCAGGGTCTTGGACACTGGTTACCTGTCCGGTGGCATCCATGGTTATCGTTGTTGTTGGAGAGGCCGACGGATTAGAATTGAGCCAGTGCGTTACGGTTTGCAGATAGGTTGGCACGATGAAGCTGCTTGGATAGTACATCGGCGGAGTCGGCGATGGGGCAGCCGCCGATGTCGTGTAACCGTAGGTCGTCTTGGAGGCCTGCGCTCCAGTGCTGTCCTTAACGGTTACCGTCAGAGGATCACCGAAAGTAGTATAGGCATAGTCTGTCTCCCTGGTAGGCGTACCGGTAGCTCCGGCTGAAAAATCCCACTGCTTGACCGCGCTGGGATATCCCGGACCGGAGAAGGTTGTCTCTGTCGAGGACCCGATGAGTGAACCACCAGAGAAAAGAGAAGTCGTGGACAAAGAGTCTGTGACGTAGTTGGGGCCACTGCACGGATAAGACGTGCATGGGTTGGAATAAGTATTCGCTACATAGTTCAGGAGAGCCCATGAGCTAGTGCCGTTGAAAACGTCAGTCTCCGTATTCCATGCGCCATTGTTGATTGTAAAAATATACCGTGTCTCGTCACCGCTGGGACGAATCATGTCGACATATTGTGCGCAGCCGCCCCCACAGGCTGACGCCGCGAAGGTCGTGGCTGGGTTGATGCCTACGTATATTGCGATCCATCGGGCAGCTGAATACTTTGGATCGGCTGCAAATCACTAGGGTCAATCCACTCGTAGATGACGTTCCCCCCACTGCTCCATCCAAAGCTGGTTGCAACGGAGACCGGCGCGGTCGTGGCCGTATAGTTAACCCTGGTTCCACCTGTTCCAGGGCTTCCATTTGGCGCCAGCACGCTGTAGGTTGTTGTGCTTCCGGAGGTCGTGGCAATGACAGGCGTCCGACCGGTATCGTCGACGAGATTGCCGCCGGTGCCGTAGCCGATGCCATTGCCATATCGATCGGCAACGCTAGGATAGACTTGCTCGCCATGCAAACCGGTAATGATCGTGTTGCCGTACGAATCGAAGGAAAGATAGTAGGGGCTACCATCGGTGGCCCCTCCCGGACTGTAGGTCGGTGGGGCCGGATCCCAGCAGTCCGTTTCTTCCCAAACCTCTGTGGCCGAAAACGGGTGGGTCATTCCAGATGGATCAGTCCAGCTGTAATATTGGGTGTACCAGGTATCACCGTCATACTCCCATGGTGCTCCATAGTAGGGCTGCTGGCACCCAGACGAAGTCCAGTTCGGTACATTCGTAGAGAGTGAACCAGCTTCTCCCCCGGTCACAAGCCTCCACCCGCCCGAAGTGGTCGAGGTGCCGTAGATGTTGTATGGCCACCAGTGAAAGCTTCCATGGGTGCCGAACGGTGAAAACATCCAGATGCGGCTGTCGTAGACGAGCCGCTCATTGACCTTGACGGCGCCACGCTGGGGCGGAGAGGCCAATGGAACTTCCAAGTGCAGATTTCCGTTGGCGAGATTGATGTAGCCGTTCGGAACCGGAATGTTCGTGGCGTAGGCAGGGCTGCCCGCGTCATTCAAGTAGCTGACCGGGTTCTGGCCGAACGAATTCGTTACAAACAGGAGAGCAGAGGCAAAGGACAGGAGATATTTCGCAGCAGTCGTTCTCACTGGTTTGACCTTTCAAACTGGAAGTAGGTTTGGGATAGGGTCGGATTGGTCTGCGCAGATGTCAGCTGGAGCGTCCGGTATGGCTGGCCGTTAATGGTCTCGACGTAATGAAATGGGATGAGGGAAGTTCCTACGGTCCGGTAGTCGCTGTAGGTGACGACCGATAAAAATGGAACCAGGCGAGCTCCTGGTATCAGTACTGAGCTGACGCTCTTGATAAGCAGATGCGTCGCCGGATCGAAGTACAGGTCTATGGGTAGCGTCTTCTGAGATTTGGTCGCGGGATCTCTCAGGATGGAGGAGAGTTCGAATGTGACGCGATGAGCGGATTGACCCGTAGCGGTGGAGGCCGTTCCGTGATCCACCAAAGCAGTGTTCTTTCCCGGCGATGCCCCCTTTGTCAAGATCTCGAACGGGAAGATTCCCATGATCGCGGTGTCCGGGTCGATCGCTGTGACTGTTCCATCCTCAGACTGGACTCTCCCCACCCGCCCCGAGATTCGAATGCTTTCCACTCCGGTTTGTGTCTGCGTATCGAGGCGGAACTTATTTGATCCGAGATTTGAGAGGGTCACGTTGAATTGGGTGGGGTCGGTTGCGTAGGTGATCGTCCCTGTGGCCTGCAGACCGGTCCAGCTGGTGCTCCCCGCCAAAGCTGAATTGGCGGCCTTCAATTCCGTCGCGGCAGCGGCGTCTGCTTGACCGAGCGGTGCTGAAGCGGTCGGCGCAAAGACCGAATGATCCAGAGGGCTGATCACCGCCGCGGGCGTGCTTTCACTAGCAGAAGGTTGGAGTTCACTCTGAGCGGTGATTGCAGCGGTTTGGGCGTGTAAGCCGCATGCCAGTGTTGAGACGAGGCCGGCACGAATGGAAAGTTTTAGAAGGCTGGTATGCCCATGACTAACATTTTCATATAAACGCATCATTCTCTCCACGCGTGATGAGCCTCGGCCTTCGCAGTGCACTACGTGCTCATGCATGCTCGTACGAACGCTTCTGATGAAAGACCGGGAAACCACAAAGAGCCCAACTACAGGGAAGCAACTGCGAAATACGTAGACAACTCGGGCCGGTATTAGGTGCGCCTCGTTACAAACCACCTGCAAAGACCTTGCGGATATCCGTCACTCAGGTTGAAGTGAAAGGAAAACCTTGTTTGTGGGACAGCGGGATTCGACCATATCGCGTTGAGCATGTCAAACCAAAATTGTGGAAATCAACAAATTGAGCCCCGACGTAATCAGGCATTTACTGAGTTGCAAATAGACGAACCTCTCGCAAAGCCGTGTATCGATGGAGAGAGGCTCCATTCTCGTCGAGATACCTCTTCCAGAACTGATGGACTCGTTCCCAATCGTTCTGGGTGTGGCCAGCTCCATCGACGCCAAGCGAAGTAATTTGCTCCCCATGCAGGTCGATTGGGGATATCTGTGCTGAGCCATTCTTCCAGGTCGCCGCCAATCGGGTCGATGATTCAAGGTTGAGCTCCGGGGTGTGGTTTCGCATGTCGGAGAACAGCACGAGCACTCTCCTATCTGTCGCTGGCTGCGCGGTGAAGATTTGGCTGGCCAGCCGGAGTGCGCCGAGGATGTCGGATGCTGGGAATGTCGGAGTTACCTTGGCGCTTCGCTGCTTCCATACCGCGACGAGTTGCTGCCGACCATTGTCGAGTCGTTCGCCGAAATATCCCGGATCGTCTGGCACAGATGCAGACAGCAGGATGTATGGCTGAGCAAAGCTGCGGTCTGTGATGCCGATGACGGTCACATGCCCGCCTGCCGGAACCTGGGCAAGTACACCAGTGACACCGTCGATATTCTTCTGGAACTCGGTCTTGCCGTCAGGTCCTTTGACGTTGGTTGATTTGGTGAGGTCGAGGGCAATGACGAGATCGACACGCTGCGGCGAGGCGGCACGGGCCATCGGCACGAGGGCGATGGTCGCGGCCAGGATCAACAGCTTTGTCATCGCGCTCCGTACGGTCTGGGTGAGCATCGAACGATAGAAGTCGCGCCAGAACTGTGCATGGAAGATGGCAGGGCCGTCCTCCAACCGGGTGATCTCTCCGAGGAGGGCGACCATTTGGGAACGGATGAGGGCGAGTTCTCCTCGCAGCCGCTTCCACTCCTCGGGATCATGCGGCGCCTTGGCCATTGCGTCGCGGAGGGCCAATCCTGCGCCAAGCTCCATCGCAAGTGCGAGGAGGACGGTGGCCAGCCGCAGCGAGCCCAGGGTTTTGGCATAGAAGTCATCCTGCTGTGCGGGTTGGGCATCGTCGATCACGACCGCAGGTGGACTTTGGACTTCATGCTCCAGAAGATGCCCGCGCACGTCGGCCAGAAGCATGAGGCTGGCAATCCCCGCGACGGCAGCGATCCCAGTAAGAGCTTTGATCGCCACTTCAAACCGCTCGTCATCGAGCAAGCGGTGAATGAGAAACGGGACAACTACCGCGATGCCGGCACAGAAGAGGTATCCCTGCCAGCCGAGCCGAAAGGGCGCGAAGGTGAGCACAGCCATGAAGAATCCGGTGACCGTGAGGATCGCCGCCACAATCCACGCCATGATCTGCCTGCGCCGGTGGTGCCGCAGGTCTGTGGGGGCTGGGGCATCGCGCAGCTGCTCCCGAACGCGGCTCTCCTCCTCCATGAGGAGCGACACTTGGACTTTCATTTGAACGATGGGGGCATGATTATCAAGAGCGATACGCCGCTCCTCGTGGGTGCAGTATTGTTCGGCCTTGGCGATGACGTTATTGACGCCGTCCTCTCCGAGCTGCCTGCCGATCTGTTGTTCGGGGTCCATGATCTCCTCCTAACAAAAAGGAGCTTGCGGGTGATGCAAACTCCTTGTAATGGTGGATGGTTAGTCGCCTTCGAGAACGCTCTTGGCCTTCTGGAGCTTGGCCAGTCCACGCTCCTCGTAAGCGACTGCGGCACGCATATCGGCGACCTTCTTCTCCTGCTTGCCGATCTGGTCAAGGACGACATCGACTGGTGTCTTCTTGATCCAGGCCTTGCGAGTGGTGGTGGCCGGTATCGGCATGGGCGGTGCAGTTGGTTGAGCTTTTGCGGATGCTGCTTTCTGGGTTGCCATTGGTCTTCTCCTATCGTTTGGTTGTGAAAGAACTGCCTACTCCTGAAGCAGGAGCAGGAAACTGCGCATGGTGTTGAGCTCGTCCTCAAATCCGTGGATCCCGCCGAGTGCGGCGAGATGCTGACCAGAGGCGAGGTCGTCGGCAACGGTGGTGAGCCGGGTGACGAGGTCGATGTTGATGGCCTGCGACCGCATCAGAATGCGTTCGCGCAGCGCATCATCTTCTTCAGCCGGGGTGGACTTCATTGGTTGCGTTCCTCCTTCTTCGGTCGGTCCTCTGAGAGGCAGGGAAGGGAATTGGCTCCCCCGCCGGTTGGTGGGGCGTTGAGTTTTGCCGTGTGCCAGGCTTCGAGGCGCCGGATGGCATCCCGGAGCTGTGGCAGCTCGACGTGGGTGTAGAGCGAGTGCACGTCCTGTCCTGAGCTGTGGCCCATCAGCTCCTTGCGAACGTCGCTGATGACGTTGCACTCGACAAGGCGTGAGTTGAAGGTGTGGCGCAGGTCGTGGAACCGGTAGTGCGGAAGCCCGGCCCGGCGCAGTGCCGCCGCCCATCCGGTCTTGAGGCTGCCGATGGCCTCGCCGTTATAGGTGAAGAGCAGGCCTTTGCGGTACTGGTATGGGAAGAGCATCGTGTAGAGCCGCTTGGTGAGCGGGATCAGACGATGCTCGCCTTCCGCCGTCTTCGAGTGGGTGACCGAGACGAGTTGCCGCTCGAAGTCGATGTCCTCGGCGAGTTGATGGAAGAGCTCCCCGCGCCGCATCCCGGTGTCGAGGGCCATGGTGGCGATCTCCCGTAGGTGGTCGCTCGCGGCCCCGAGCAGCTTCACCTCGTGCTCGACCGGCATGACCGGTCGCTTCTTCCGCCGGTCCCGCACCATGGGCGCGCGGGAGAGTGGATTGTGCTGCAGGATGCCCTCGTCGACTGCCCAGAAGAGCATTCTCCTGATCGCCTCAATCTCACGGTTGATGGTTGCGTCAGCTAGCTTCTTTCCCTGCTTCTGCTCATGGCGCAGCTTCCGGTAACGGATGACATCGTTGCGAGTGAGACCACCGATCTTCCCGTTCCCGAAGTAGCTGAGGAGTGGTTTGCCGCGATCGATGTGGTAGGCCTTTACATCACCTTCCGCAACAAAACGGACGTAGAGCTCAGAGAAAGTGAGGGACGGGTTGAACTGCGGTTGCTGGAACTCCCGTTCGATGAGTTCGTCCCGGTGCTGGCGGTCGAGCTGCTCGGCGATCCGCCGGTTACTGGTATGAAGTGCGCGGGCATGCCGCACACCATTCCGCCAGACGAACGAGGTATAGGTGTTGCCGCGCTTGAAGAGACTCATCGGTTCTTTCCTCCTTTCCTTTGCTGGTGGGCGAGCACCCAAGCGACGACCTGGTTCGAGAAGAACGTCAGTCGGCCGCTCGGTCCGGACCGTAGGTGGGGCAGTCCCAGCGGGATGAACTTCTGCCGTACGGTCCAGGCCGAGCAGCCGAGCACCTCCGCCACTTGGCGGATGGAGATCGGAGCGCCCAACGGGTGCGGGTAATGCCTCGGGTAGCTCTGCTCTACCTCGGATTGCGCAAAGGTCTTTGTTTCCGTGCCGTTCGCGCTTCCGCCGAAACCTGACAATGTCCCTCTATGCGTCGTCATGGGTCTTCCACCTCCAGATCGCCCGGATCAGCTTCTGGAGCCAATCGGGCAACTTCGAGTAGCACCACCAGAGGCCTCCGACAGCGATGCCGGTGACCACGAGGAATTGCTGGAACTCGGGCGTACGGACGAGGGCAATGATCAGGTCGAGGGAGATGTAAAAGAGCAGCAGCCCGAACCCCAGTCGAAGGACGAGCGCGAGCAGTCTCCAACTCATGGGTATTTTCGGTTGGGGCGTCGACATCTCCCGGCTCCCGCACGCAGAGCAGACCTCCGCTCCGCGCGGATTCTGGTGCAGGCGCGAGCACAGTTTCACGTCGTATGTTCTCGCGCAGTGGCTGCAGAAGAGTGGTTCTCCCGGTGTCATGCGCCCGCATTGGAAACAATATTTCATTTGGTCTCAAAGAATGGTTTAGGTTGATCTCCCATGGACCGGAGCCAGATGGGGGCGAAGAAGCTGTTGCATGCCGACTCGATTGTCGCCAGCCAGAAAATCTTTTCGGTAACAACTCGGAGGCTTTTTCGGATCGAGTGCAGGCGGCGCTCGGAGTTCACGAGGACAAGGACGCGGAAGGAGGGCTGGCCGAATTGTTTGCGGAAGTCCCCGGAGAGTGCCAACTGGAGGTAGTTCTGGGCCTTCCGCTGCCAGATCGACAGGCTCTCGTGGCCGAGATCAACCTCGAGGAAGCAACTCGTAACTCCGGAAGCAGTCCGAAGCTCCACCAGCCCGTCGGGTATCAGTCCCAAGGAAGAGGTGACCGGTTGGTGAAAGCAAACCCAACGCTCGAAGGTCACGCCGGGAACGGCCTTGTACTTCAAGGTGCAGTAGATCTCGTTGATCGCCAGTTGGTGGGCGATATAGTAGTCGGCGACGAGTACCTCGTCCTGCCGCCGCCGTGGTCCCCGGTAGGGAACATCCACGAGGTGCGCTCCCTTCTGCGAGAGTGCATAGAGCGCTTTGCGTCCTCCGCCGGAGCCCAGGAAGAATCGCCGCAAGAGTCCCACGCGAACCAGTTGGAGCAGCCGGGTGTTGGCGCGGGTCGTCGATCCGAAGCTGGCGACGATCTTGATTTGCACGCAATCCGCCACCTCGAGGATGGCGAGTTCACGCAGGAGATGCCGGTCGCGCGGCTGGATAATGAAGCCTTTATTCCCAGCCATCGAGCACCTCGTCGGTTGTCTTTGAGAGCGCGGCGTGCCGCGCTGCGATCTCGCGTTCGACCTGGGGACGCGGTAGAGCGCGCAGTCCCCGAGACCGGTTGAGCAGGTCGGAGCAGTTCGCTCGCGGGTCGTCCACCGTGGGCACCGAAGCCTCCCGCCAGTGTTCGGCCCCGGACTTCACCACAAACCGCCGCTGCGGCAGGTTCTTCAACTTTTCGGCAAGCGACTTGCCGCCGTCGAGCGTCTGCGCGACCGTTCCGGCATCCGCGCTCGACAACTGGAAGAAGATATGGGTTCCGACAGAGAGGACCGCCGCCCGCATGTCGGCCGGATACTGATCGAGGAACTGGTTGGCAGCGACTACCGATACCCCAAACTTGCGCGCCTCCGACAACACTGTTTCGATGTCGTTCGATTGGCCGATCAGGTTCTGGAACTCGTCGCAGTAGAGGGTAAAGAGCGACCGGCTGTCGCGAGTGAATATGGCGTTCTTGGCAATTGTGAGCAACAGGCTCGCCAGCGTGAGTGACTGTGCGCCGAGTCTGCCCTTCGGCAAGTCGGCGATGATCCAGTACCCTTGGTCCATCGCCTCCCGGATAGAAAACGTCGACTTAGCCTGTCCGACGATATGGCGGAAGCGCGGATCGGCGGTGAAGGCCGAGGTCTTATTCAGGATCGGCTCCCGCATGACTGCCTTCATGGGATCGCTTGCCTGTCCGTAGCGGACTTCGAAGTACTGCCGAATCTCCGCGTTCGGGACATTCTTGAGGCAATGGGCGCGGAATCCTGAGTCCGTGAGTAGAGGCCCAAGCTCGAGCAAGGTAAGACCGTTGGCCGACAGGACGTAGAGGGAGTTCCGCAGCAGTTCGTCGGTGCGGGCGCCGAAGTGGTCGAGTCCCCAGCGGACTTTGAGAATCTCCGCGAACTCCGCAATCTGGACGAAGTCTGGTTCTGCCTGTTCGAGCGGGTTGAGGCCTACCGACGAGCCGGGGTCGGCGGGTGAGATCACAATCAGCCGGTCGCTGAGATGAACCTTCAATTCCTTCTCTCGCGCAGCGATGGCGCGCAACAGAAACTTCGTGTCTTCTCCGTGGAGGTCGAAGAATAGGAAGCCCCGTCCGGCGGCGATGTCCTGGAGGCAGAGATAGCGGAGCAGGGAACTCTTTCCGCTTCCCGTCTTGCCGAGCACAGCAATATGCATCGTGCGCCGCGTCTGGCTGAGAGTTACGCGCTGTCTGGTTGTCTGTCCTTCCATGACTTGATATCCAAGCGACAACCCCGCGCCATTCGGCCTCTTGGAGCGTGGGCGGTTTAGGAGGTTCCAGATGGAGATCACGAGTTGTTCGAAGAAGCGAATCATTTGAGGTTGAATTGTGATGGACGGGGTGCCAGTATTGGTAACAAAATCTGTGACACACGGCTGCAAAGCACTGCGATGCAATGGCTTAAGCCTCTAAAGAAAAGTTTTGACAAGGAATACGAGAAGGGAATTAGAAGTTCGTGATCAGTACTTCTTTGTAGCGGCGGCCAGAGGATGGTTGGGCAGAGTATGCGAGATCGACTGCCTGAATTTTGAACTGACGGAAGATCTCCCGAACCTCAGGCACATCGTTCAACGACAGGATGAACTTGCCCTGGAGATTCGCAAGACGGTCAGCCATCTTCGCGAAGTCGTCGGCGCTCAGGTTGTAGCGGTAGAGGCTCCGGCCAAAGTACGGCGGGTCGAGATAGAACAGTGTCTCCGGGCGGTCGTAGTGCTTGAGGACTTTTTCATAGGGAAGGCACTCGATCTGGACACGCGCCAGCCGCTTGTGCGTCTCCGCAATGGCCTCCGGCAGTTTGTCGAGATTGAAACCTGGCGGCTGGATGACATGGATGTGGTAGTTCTGTTTGACGACCATCGCTCCGAACGAACTTTTCAGCAGGTAAAGATGCCGTGCTGCCCGCTGGATGTCGGTGAGCGTTGCTGGATCTGTCACCTTGAGTAGCTCGTACCACTTGCGGCTAACCAGCATGTTCTTCAAATATCGAATCAGTTCGTCCGGATGCTGCTGGCAGACGCGAAAGAAGTTCACGATCTCCCCGTCCAGATCGTTCAGGACTTCGACTGCCGACGGCTGTTTGTGGAAGAACACCTGAGCTCCGCCACTGAAAGTTTCCACAAAAGTTTTATGAGCGGGAAGCATCGCAACGATTTGTTTGGCGAGACGGGTCTTTCCGCCGATGTACGAAAGTGGTCCTCTCATGTGCTGGAGTGAATGGAATTGTTTTGTGCTTCGATCTCGACCTGAATCGAAGCGTTTGATCATCATAAAGAGGCTGGCGAGAATGAAAAGGTGGCGTAACCTGCGCGGCGGTGCGGGCGCTGGAAAGTCTTCGAATCAAACTCCTGGCTAGAAAAAGAAGGGAGGCCGCCCGTCCTTACCGAGCGCGGGGTAAAAGGCCGCAGCCCTATGGCTGCATCTCAGCCACCTTTGCTCCTCAGCGGCTAACACCCGTCGGACGGCCTCGCGGTTCAGCATACGGTTTCTGTTAGGCGCAACAAGGTGGCGCAATCTGCGTGCCGCGCAGATTGCACCACCTTGGATTGAGCCGAACCGACAGGACTTCCTCTGGGACGGTCGCAAGGCGGTCTCGCGCGTAGCGCGCAACGCCTCGATTGTTTGTGAGACAATGTTGCGCATCCGAAAAGATGTTTAGAGTTGGTTCGGGAAGGACCATCGGACCAGGGCCACATGTCTAGAAGTGATTGCGCAGCAGGAGAGAACCATGATCATCGAAGGCACTTGGTGGAACGAACTCGGATCGAAGATGGACATTGTGCAAGATGACGCGGACGCCCGTAGTTTCACTGGCATGTATCACACCAATGTCGGGCAGGCTATGGAGAAATCATATCCGCTTGTGGGTAGGTGCGATTCCTTCGGGGGCTTGAACCAGACGATAGGTTGGGTTGTTGCCTTCGATCCGCCAGACCCTGCTCCACAAGGCCAGCCGCCCAATCAACCCTCGCTCACGTCATGGAGTGGGCAAGTTCACGAAGTAAAGTTCGAAGGCAGAGACGTCATGTTCATCGCGACTACTTGGATTTTGACGCGGATGACAGACCCCGGCGACGACTGGAGGTCGACCCTGGTCAATCGGGACTACTTTTTCCGCAACCCTCCAACGTCGCAGCAGGTTGATATTGCACAAAAGTTCGGCAAGGCAGCCCGCTTCTTTATAGCGGCCACGGCCTTCAATGAAGCTTAAGGCCCCGCTACTATGGGTGAATCCATGCGAGAAGATTCAGGCAGCTAATGCTTCTGCACGATCTCCATCTTCCTTGAAAACCTTCTCAAGTCGAGAGAGAAGTCTGTTCCAAGTTCGAGGTACGCCTCGATTGGGGGCACCACATGAAAGTTGAGCGCGATTTGCTATCAGCTGAGCCGCGCTGTCCAGCGTAATTGCTGCATATTTTGGTCCTATGCTCAAGTTCGAGGTGAGCCTTTTGACTAAAGTGCGTCTTTCCGCTGGTTGCGTCAGTTTATGCAGATTTGGCGCGGTTTGAATGAGTTCGAGGAATTTCTCCAAACTCTGGAGCGCAGCGTTGTTTCCGGCCTCAAAATCCACGATTCGTTGCTTTACACCTGCCTGTTCCACGAGTAGAGCGGCGCGCCGCTCATCGAGCATGGCTTTGTCGATTGCGCCGTCAAGGAAGACATCGGTGAGACGATTCAGGCGATCACGGATCTGTGGCAGCTGAAGATTGCATGCTTCTACCTGTTGCTCGCTGTCCTCCTGTTGGTGGGCCCGCTTCCAGGTGAACCACCGACGCACATACGCCACCTCCTCTCCATTGAGCTGCAAAGAGGCGAACGACTGCGAGATGACCTCCTCAATCCGCTCTTCGCGCATCGTCTTAGTTGCACATCTACTGGTGTGACATCGATAGTACGTGTGTCCCTTCTGCACTTCAGCCATTACGGTCTGACCGCAAAGGGCGCACCGAATCATTCTGCTGTAAGCGAACTCGTGCCGGTGCGTCCGGACAACTGTCTTGCCTTCCAGGATGCGTTGCACGGTCTCAAAGACCCGCCTGTCCACAATCGGCGCATGGACACCAGCGAAGGATTCGCCGGTTTTCCTGATGCGGACCACCCCGATGTAAAAAGGGTTGTTGAGAATTGTGGACATGCCCGTCAGGGACACCTTGCCGCCTCGACGGTTCCGCATTCCGCGGCGATACATTTCCTCCATCAGACGGGGGAGTGAGAAGTTGCCCGTCGCGTAGAGATCGAATGCGTCGCGGATATGAACGGCAGCCGCCACGTCGAGAACTTTCGCCTGACCGCCGCCACGGTCGAGATACCCTAGCGGGGCATTGAGGGGGTAGAAGCCTTGCTTGAGCCGTCCATAGAACCCCTTCTTGGTCTCCTCGCGTAGATTGCGGATGAAATCGGCCGCGACAACTGCTTGAATATCCGCCGAGAGCCGACCGCCACGGGTGTTGAGATCGAGACTCTCATTGGCGAAGTGAACCTCCACTCCCACGTCGA
>Ga0209483_1001564_pt1 | contig 17086 bp, 16 predicted proteins | sample NGEPerA_FD_184508 | JGI IMG/M metagenome (GOLD analysis project Ga0209483, IMG submission 184508) | Arctic peat soil microbial communities from the Barrow Environmental Observatory site, Barrow, Alaska, USA - NGEE PermafrostL2-A... | ecosystem: Environmental > Terrestrial > Soil > Wetlands >... | reverse complement strand
GCTCGGCGATGGCGGTGGCGGCCGGGAACGGCTCGTAGCCGTCGAGGGATTCGGTGGCACGGGCGACGGTGGCGTGCAGCCGCGACAGCATCCACCGGTCGAGCATCGAGCGGTCGGCCGCGACCGGGATGGATGGGTCGGCGGGGTCGAACCCGTTGAGCGTGGCGTAGGTGGTGAAGAAGGACCACGTGTTCCACAGCGTGAGCAGGGCGTCGCGCATCGAGGCGTCGATGACCTCGAAGCTCACCCGGGTCGGCGTCCAGGGCGACCCCTGCGAGAACATCCACCACCGCAGGGGGTCGGCACCGCGGGTGGTCAGGATCTCCCACGGGTCGATGACGTTGCCGACCGACTTCGACATCTTGCGGCCGTCGGCGTCGACGATGTGACCGAGGCACAGAACGTTCCGGTACGGCGTGGCCCCCTGCACCAGGGTGTTGACGGCCAACAGCGAGTAGAACCAGCCGCGGGTCTGGTCGATGGCCTCACAGATGAAGTCGGCCGGGAACACGAACGAGTCGGCCGACCCGGGCGCTCCAGGGTAGCCCCACTGGGCGGTCGGCATCGAACCCGAGTCGAACCAGGCGTCGATCACCGGCTCCACCCGGCGCATGACCGGCCCGTCGGGTCTACCCCCGCAGTCCGGGCACGCGAACGTGATCTCGTCGATGGTCGGGCGGTGGGGGTCGACGTCCGAGACGTCGGATCCGGTCCGTTCGGAGAGCTCGGCCAGCGAGCCGACGCACACCGCGTGACCCTCGTCGCACCGCCACACCGGGAGGGGCGTGCCCCAGTACCGGTCACGGGAGAGGGCCCAGTCGACGTTGTTGGCCAGCCACTCCCCCATCCGGCCGTCCCGGATGTGCTCGGGGTGCCAGCCGATGGACTGGTTCTGGGCCACCAGGTCGGCCTTGCGCTCCGAGGTCCGGATGTACCAGGACGGCTTGCCCCAGTAGATGAGCGGCGTGTTGCACCGCCAGCAGTGCGGGTAGGGGTGGGCGTGGGGATGGCGACGGAAAAGGAGGCCCGCGGCCTCGAGCCGATCGTTGACCGCGCCGTTGGTGTCGCGTACCGACTGCCCTTCCAGCCAGGAGACCGCGTCGGTGAACCGACCGTCCGGTCCGACCGGGTTGATGGTCGGGAGGTCCGAGGCGCGTCCGACCTGACGGTCCACCTCCCCGAATGCCGGCGCCAAGTGCACGATGCCAGTTCCCTCGTCGGCCTCCACGAAGTCGCCGGCGACCACCCGCCAGCCGATCCGGCCCGCGTCGGCCGGCGACGTCTCCACGTCGTCGAAGGGGCGGCGGTAGTGGAGGCCCACCAGCGCGGCGCCGGGTAGGAGCGCTTCGGCCGCGGTCCCCTCACCGAAGACCTGCTCGACAAGGGACGCAGCCACCACTGCGTCGCCGACCACTGCGTACTCGAGCCCGGGGCCGACCGCCGCCCCGGTGTTGGACAGCAGGGTCCAGGGAGTGGTGGTCCAGGCGATCAGGGCGAGGCCGTCGACCGAGGTCCGGCCCAGGGTGGCGGCCAGCCCGGCGGCGGCCGGACCCTCGTCGGTCAACAGCAAGCGCACGTAGGCCGATTCGTCCTCCACCTCGCGGTAGACATCGGGCTGACCGAGTTCGTGGCTGCTCAGCGCGGTGCCACAGCGCGGGCAATAGGGGACGACCTTGATGTCCTCGTAGAGCAGATCCTGATCCCACAGGCTCTTCAGATTGGCCCACACCGATTCGACGTACTCCGGGGAGAACGTCCAGTAGGCGTCGTCGATGTCGATCCAGTAGCCGATGCGTTCCGTGAGGGTCTTCCACTCGCCCACGTAGTTCCGTACCGACTCCTTGCACAGCCGAGTGAACTCGGCGATCCCGACCTCGTCCTCGATCTGACGCTTGGCCGTCAGGCCCAGCTGCTTCTCCACCTCGACCTCGACCGGCAGCCCGTGGGTGTCCCAGCCCGCCTTGCGGGGGACGGCGTAGCCGCGCATGGTCCGGTACCGGCAGAACAGGTCCTTGTACACCCGGGCCCACACGTGGTGGAGGCCGGGTCGGCCGTTGGCTGTCGGCGGGCCTTCGTAGAACACCCACGGCTCGGCCCCGGCCCGCAGCTCCACGGACCGCTCGAAGATCCGGTGCGCGCCCCACCGGGCCAGCTCCTCGTCCTCGAGGGCGGTGAAATCGGCTTCGGTGGGTACCGGGCGGAACACGGGGCGTTTCCTTCTGCTGGGACTGGTCGGTCGGGTGGAGGAGCTCGGTCGGGGGTGATGCTCGGTCGGATGGGAATGCTCGGTCGACAGGTCCGTCGGGACCGGTGCCGCCGATGGGGTGTGGTGTGCGGACCAGATACTACGGGGGGGCGCGACCGGGTGACGGACCCGAGGGACCGTCGGCGCCCACGCGGCGGCGGGCTCCGCCAGACTGGGGGGATGCGCGAGCCGTTCACCTTGGAGGGCACCCACGTCCGCCTGGAGCCGCTCCACCCCCGTCACCTCGACGACCTGCTGGAAGCGGCCGGGGGCGACCGCTCCTGGTTCGGCTACACCTGGGTGCCCGCCGACCGTCCGTCCATGGCCGGCTACGTCGATCAGGCGATGGCACGCGCCGAGGCCGGCGACCAGGTCGCTTTCGCCACCCGGTCGCTGGCCCTCGACCGGATCGTCGGGAGTACCCGCTACTACGACCTGCAGCAGTGGGACTGGTCGACGATCGAGGACGGTGCCACTCCCGCGCCCGGCGGGGGTGGGCTCGACCTCGTGAGCATCGGCCACACCTGGCTCGGCCCGGCGGCCCAGCGAACCCCGGTCAACTCCGAAGCCAAGCTGCTGATGCTGGACCATGCCTTCACCCGATGGGGCGTCCGCGCCGTTCGGCTCCAGACCGACGCCCGCAACCGACGGTCCCGGACGGCGATCGCCCGCATCGGGTGCACCCTCGACGGGGTGCTGCGCGCCGACCGCCCGGCCAGCGACGGGACGGTGCGGGACTCGGCCGTGTTCTCGATGCTGTCAGCCGAGTGGCCCGAGGCCCGCCGACGCCTCGTGGAGCGGCTCGCCTACTGAGGCTCCTCCTCCCGGTACGCATGGCCGTACCGCCCGGGCCTTTACGATCGTCCCATGCCCGAGCCGACCTCCCCCGCCCCAGAGGCGGCCGTCTCCGCTGCAGGGGTGCGCCCACGGTCGTCGGACACGGTCATCCTGGTCGTGGTCTGCCTGGCCCAGTTCATGGTGGTCCTCGACGTGTCCATCGTGAACGTGGCCCTCCCGGCCATCCAGCGCGACCTCCACTTCAGTGCGGTTGGCCTCCAGTGGGTGGTGACCGGCTACGCCTTGACCTTCGGCGGCCTGCTCCTCCTCGGTGGGCGGCTCGCCGACCTCTTCGGCCGACGGCGGATCTTCCTCTTGGGCCTCGTGCTGTTCACCGGGGCCAGCCTGCTCGGCGGGTTTGCCACGAACCAGGCCACCTTGATTGCCGCCCGCTGCCTCCAGGGGGTCGGCGCGGCGGTGCTCTCCCCGGCCACGCTCACCATCCTCACCGTGACCTTCCGCGACCAGCGGGCCCGGGCCAAGGCCTTCGGCGTGTGGAGCGCGGTGGCCGCCGGCGGCGGGGCGGCCGGTGCCCTGTTCGGTGGGATCCTGACCCAGTACCTGTCCTGGCGGTGGATCCTGTTCGTGAACGTCCCCATCGGCATCACCTTGTTCGTGGCCGCACGGGTACGCCTCCACGAGTCCCGCGCCGAGGGCCCGCGCCAGCCCCTCGACGTGGCCGGGGCCGCCACCGTCACCGGGGCCCTCTTCCTGCTCGTCTACGCCATCTCCCACACCGACGCGGTGCCGTGGACGGGGACGTCCACCCTCGTCGTGCTCGGCGCATCGGCACTCCTCTTCCTGGCCTTCGTGGTCATCGAGGCAACGGTGGCGACCCATCCCCTCGTCCCGCTCCGCCTGTTCCGGGTCCGGTCGGTCACCGGGGCCAACCTGGTGATGTTCAGCTTCGGGGTCGGCATGTTCGCCATGTGGTTCTTCCTCTCCCTCTACCTCCAGCAGGTCCTCGGCTACAGCCCGGTCGTGACCGGACTGACCTTCCTCCCCCAGACCCTGGCCATCGCCACCGGGGCCACGCTGAGTGGACGCATCGCCCCCCGGCTCGGACCCCGCAACGTGCTCATGATCGGCGCCGGCCTCGCCTCGGCCGGCCTGTTCTGGCTCTCGTTCATCCAGGCCGGGGACAGCTATTGGACCGGAGTCTGCGGCGGCGGCATCCTGGCCACCTTCGGGATGGGCCTCGCCTTCACCCCGATCGCCCTCCTCGCCACCGGCGGCGTCCCCCACCAGGAAGCCGGCCTCGCCTCGGGCCTCGTCAACTGCAGTCGCCAGATCGGTGCGTCGGTGGGCCTGGCCGCCCTGACCACGCTGGCCGCCTCGCGCACGGCCGCCCTCCTCGGCCACCCGGCCGCCCTGTACCACCAGTCCGGCAGTCACGACGCGGTGGCCGGGGCCCTCACCGAGGGCTACTCCCGGGCGTTCCTCATCGCCGCGATGGCGGTCCTGGCCGGGGGCCTGCTCGGACTCATCATCCCCGCGCCGCGGACGGTGGCCGGCGACACCGCCCGAATGGCTGATCAGGCGTCGGCAACCGTGGCCGTCGAGGGCTGAGGGCCGGTCGGGGACCCGGCCTCGGGCGACGCGCCGCTCCGGCGGAACGAGCGGGGCCACAACCGGCGCTGCACCACCACGTCGAGTTCGGCGGCGAACGCGGTCAGCAGGGTGCCGAGGCCGATCCACCACACCAGCACGATGACGCTGGCAAACGTCCCGTACAGGGTGCGGTAGTGCCGCAGCTCGTGGGTCACCAGCTGGGTGCCCCCGAACTGGAGGAGCGTCCAGCCGATCCCGGCCACCAGCGCACCGCGCCACAGCGACCGACCGGGGTCGGGCACCGACACGAGGATGGCGAACCCGGCCCAGAACATGGCCACGTTGACGGCCAGGGAGGCAGCCAGGCCGACCAGTGCCGATGCCGGCCCCAAGCCCCCGAAGCTGCCGATTCCGGACAGGGCCCCGCCGGCCACGAATCCCACGCCCAGGATGACCAGGAATGCGACCGCCCGGGGTAGCCACCGCCAGTAGGGCGGGAGGTCCTCGCGGGGCACGTCCCACACCGTGGCCATCAGGACCTGAGCATTGCGGCTGAGCCGAAGACATCCGTAGACGAGCCACACGAGTACCACGGCCAGAAACGCCGCATTGCGACCGGTCAGGCCGTTGACATTGGCCCGCAGCTCGGACCCGACCTCGGGGAACTGGCGGAGGGCGGCATCGATGACCTCTTGTTGCACGGTCTTGTGGCCCACCAGGAGCACTTCGACCAGGGTGAGCAGCACCAGGAGCAGCGGAAACACGGCCAGGAAGGCCGAATAGGCCAGCAGGTTGGCGAGCCGGCCCGCCCCGTCACGGTCCCATTTCGCATACGTGGCCGATGCCACCGCGGTGACCCGGTGGCGCTGCAGGAGGGCGTCGAGCCGGTCGAGCCGACCCGGGCCGGTCCGGGCGACCGGGTCGCTCATCCGGTCACCAGGCCCGACCGCCCGTGGGACCTCAGCTCGGCGAGGAGCGCGGCCACGTCGTCCGGGCCCATCGGGAGATAGGCCGGTCCCGATCCACCCGGCGCGGGACGGCGGCGGAAGAGCAAGTCGTTCCCACGCCACCAGCCCTCCTGGCGTAGCGACTCCTTGGTCACCTTGCCGCTGGCCGTCATGGGCAGCGCCCCTGTCACCCGCAGGAAGCTAGGCGCCCACTTGGTGCCGAGGTCGTCCTGCGCACCGAGGAAGCCGGCAAAGGCGATGGCGTCGAAGGTCCGCCCGGGAAGGAGTTCGATGGCGGCCATCACCTGGTCGCCGGAGCGGGGATCGGGCACCGGGTAGACGGCCACCGCAGCCGCGTCGCCGAAACGCACCAGGACCCGCTCGATGGGACCGGCCGTCAGATTCTCGGAGTCCACCCGGAGCCAGTCGCCACCGCGGCCGGCGAACCAGAACCACCCGTCGGCGTCGCGGTAGGCCAGGTCGCCGGTCCAGTACCAACCGTCGCGCACCCGTTGGCCCGTCGCCTCGACGTCGTCGTAGTAGCCCTCGAAGCGTCCGGTACCGGAGCGGTTGACGATCTCGCCCACGGCGGCGCCGGCATTGACCAGTGCCCCTGACGCATCGAACTCGGCCGGCGGGCACACGGTCCCGGTGGTCGGGTCCACCACCACCACGTCTTCGGTGGGCAGGCCCAGCGATCCCACCGGCGTGCCCGGGACCCGGCTGATGGCGACCCCGCCCTCGCTCGATCCGTAGCCTTCGGTCAGCACACACCCGAACCGCTCCTGGAACGCGGCGTGGTCGGCCACCGATGCCTCGGTGCCGAACCCCCGCCGCAGTGAGCAGGCCGCGTCGTCGGCGGACGGCTCGGTGGCTAACACATAGGCCAACGCCTTACCGACGTACGTGAATGTGGTGGCCCCGTACCGCCGCACGTCGGGCAGGAAGCCGGAAGCACTGAAGCGCCGGGCCAGCGCCACCGTCGCCCCGACGGCCAGTGTCGGCCCCCACAGCACCATCAGGGCGTTCCCGTGGAATAGCGGCATGGCGCAGTAGGCCACGTCGTCGCGGTCGTAGCCGTAGGCCTCGGCCGATCGGAGCGCGATAGAGGCCAGGCGACCCTGGGTGCACCGGACCGCCTTCGGCACCCCGGTGGTCCCCGAGGTGAAGAGGAGCAGGAAGAGGTCGGATGGCAACGGGGCCGCGGCCGTCGCCACCTCGTCAGCCCGGACACCGGAGTGGGCGGCCACCCGATCGGCGTAGTCGACGGCATCGACCCGGAATACCCGATCGGGCGGCACGCCGGTGTCGAGGCCGTCGAGCAGTACCGCCCCTTCGGCGTCCGTGACCAGGACACGGCAATCGGTGCGACGGACGTCGCCGGCCAGGGCCGCACCGCGGCGGGTCGGGTTGATCCCGACGACCACCGCCCCCGACAGTGCCGCCGCCCCCAACCAGAACAGGTACTCGGGCACGTTGCCGAGCAGCACCCCGACATGAGGCGGCTCGATGTCGCCGAGCGATTGCAGCAGTGCGGCCCGCGCCGCGCTGGCGGCCACCGACTCCGCCCAGGTCCACGACGCGTCGCCCGACACCACGGCCAGGTGGTCGTCGTCGACCCGGGCGACCAGGAGGTCGGCGACGCTGGGTGTCCCCGCGGGGTACCCGTCGAAGATCACCGCTCGGACTCGATGTACAGGCTCTGCACCGCACGTCCGATCCGACCCCGCGTGTCCCACAGGGCGGACTCGGCGGCGCCGGTGCCCGGAGGGCCGAACCGGGTGCGCGCGTCCAGGCAGATCCACTCGCCAACGGGCGGACGCAGGAGATGGACGGAAAGGTCGGGGTTGATGAAGACGCTGGTGGCGAAGTTCAGCTCGGCGCTGATCCCGTTGCCGAAGTCGGCCGCGGCCACGGCACGCTGTTCGGGACTCGGCGCCTCACCGGCCACCACGGGGACGAGCAACCGGAACCAGGCGGTGGCGGGCCCGGGCCGGTCGAGGCGGCCGGAGACGTAGCGGATCCCCACCCCGCCGTTGTGGAAGCCCAGGTAACGGTCCAGTGACGACGCCACCTCGATCCCGGCCTCGGGCGGGTCGGGCGCGGGATCCTCGGGCCGTGACGGCTCGGGCACGACGAGGGACGGATCGAACCGGATCCGGACGGCCCGACCCCAGGCCACCTCGACGCCACCTTGCTCCGCCACGGTGTCGATGACCTGGACACGTCGGCCCGGGCGGGCCACGACGCCCTTCACCGTCAACGGGGCCGTCCCCACCGGTCGGAGCAGCTCCAAGGTGAGCCGGGTCATGCGCAGCCCGTCGTCGACCGGGGCGCTCCGCTCGGTCTCCCGGGCCACCACGGCGGCTACGGGTCCACCGTGCAGGGAGTCGGGAGACCAGGGGCCCCTCGCCCGATCGGTGGGGACCAGCCGCAGGCCGTCCGGAACGAAGAGGGCGTCGACGTCGTCCGTCTCGTGGGCCGGGCCGCTCATGGTCGTGACGCTAGCGGTGGAGCACCGGTGCAAGCGCGCCTACCATCGGTCCGCCACCGGCCCGACGGGCCGCAGGGCCGGCACCCCGACCGTCCGTCACCGGACCAGACTTGAAGGAGCACCATGGCTGAGCGCACTGCAGAGATCGACGTCGACGGCACCCCGGAGGACGTCTGGGCCCTGGTGGGCGACTTCGGCGGGATCGCTGGATGGATGCCGGGCATGGAATCGTGTCGGGTCGAGGGAGAGAACCGCATCCTCGACACCATGGGCATGACCATCACCGAGCAGTTGGTGTCCCGCGATGACGCCACCAAGGCCATCACCTACGGCATCGTCGACGGTGTACCCGTGGAGTCCCACCAGGCCACCATCACCGTGACCGCAGCCGGCTCGGGTAGCCACGTCACCTGGGTGGTCGACGCGGCCCCCGACGACATGGCCGACCTCATGCAGGGCGTGTACCAGGGGTCGCTCGAGGCACTGAAGGCCCACGTCGAAGGATGACGACCCCGACCGCGCCGACCGGGGGCAGCACCTATCGGGTGGAGGCGACCACCCGGGCCCCGGTCGACGTGGTGTGGCCACTGGTCGGCGAGGCCCGGCGGTGGCGTGAGTGGTCGTTCCTGACAAGCACCGGACTCCAGCACGAGGCCAGCCCAGTGCCCGACGGCGTGGGGGCGGTGCGCAAATTCTCCCGTTTCGGGGTCGGCTCCCGGGAGGAGGTCGTGGCGTGGGACCCGCCCGGCCACCTCGCCTACCGGATCCTGAGCGGCTTCCCGGTGCGGAACTACCGGGCCGACGTCACCCTGACCCCGGACGGCACCGGGACCCGGATCGAATGGGCCGGGGCCTACGACCCGAAGTGGCCGGGGACGGCACGCATCCTCGCCAAGGTGCTGCCGGCCATGATGCAGCGCTTCGCCGACGACCTGGCTGCCCACGCCGACGGCCTGGCCGCCGACGCGTCGTCGTAGGCGCAACCGGTCCGCCGCCGGAGCGACTCACGAGTTGACGGCAGCCACCAGCCGGGCGGCCCGCCGGCCGACCTCGTCCCGGGCCCGCTCGACGTCCACCGTGCGGTGCCGGCCCGCCACCACCACCTGCTCGCCTCCCACCCACACGTCGGTCACCAGACGGCTCGACGCCGACCACACCAGGTGTTCGATCAGCATGGCGTCATCGAACAGCGGGACGAACGCCGGGTCGTCGAGGGAGACCGCCATCATGTCGGCCTTGGCCCCGGGGGCCAATACCCCGAGGTCCGGCCGGCCGAGCGCCCGGCCCGCGCCCCGGGTGGCGAGGTCGAGTGCGGCTGCGGCGGGAAGCGCGCCGGCATCGCCCTGGCGGAGCCGGGCGAGCATGGCGGCCAGGCGCATCTCCTCCCACAGGTCGAGGTCGTTGTTGGAGGCGGGGCCGTCCGTGCCCAGTCCGACCCGGATGCCCCGGGCGAGCAGATCCACCAGCGGGGCCACTCCGGAGGCCAGCTTGGCGTTCGACTGGGGGCAGTGGGCGACGGCCACGTCGTGGGCGACGTAGACGTCGAGGTCCTCCGGCGAGAGCCAAATGCTGTGAGCGGCGAGCACCCGGCCGTCGAGCACGCCGGCGGCGGCCAGGACCTCGGGTACCGACCCACCGTGCTCGGCGGCGAAGGCATCCCCCTCCCGCTCCGTCTCGGCCAGGTGGATGTGGAACAGCGCGTCGCGTCGGTGGGCGGCGGCGGCAGTGGCCACCAACCCCGGAAGCGGGACGGTATAGGCAGCATGGGCCGCGAAGCCGATCTCGATGCGGCCGGCCTCGCCGTCGCGACGGGCGTGGAAGTCTGCGAACCGGTCGAGGCACGCGTCCCACCACGCACCGCCACCGTCGACGCCGGGCAGCTGGAGCACGCCCGGGGTGATGACCGCCCTCGACCCGGCAGCCACCACGGCATCGGCGGTCGAGTCCTCGTGGAAGTACATCTCGCAGCTGGTGGTCACGCCGAAGCCCAGGAGCTCCGCCGCCGCCAACGTCATCCCCCAGTAGACGTCGTCAGGCTCGAGGTGGGCCTCGCGGGGCCACAGCACCTCCTCGAGCCACCGGAGCAGCGGCAGGTTCTCGCCCGTGCCGCGGAACAGGGTCATCGGCGAGTGGCAGTGGATGTTCACGAACCCGGGAAGGATCGCTCCCTCGACCCGGATCTCCCGCACGGCGGGGTCGCTGGCGGCCCGCAGGGCGGCCGGTGTTCCCACCCGCAGCACGGTGTCGCCCGACACCTCGACGGCCCCGGGGCGGTAGGCGGGCGCCGAACCGTCACAGGGCACGACGGCGTCGGCCACGTAGCGGACCACTTCGGTCTCGGGTTCGGGCGGGATCGGGTGGCCGTCCGCCACTGAGACACCAGGCGGGCCGGAACGGTCGTCCATCAGTGCACCCTAGGCCCGGGACCGGGCCGGATCCGGAGCTTGACCACGAGGGTCAGCTCCCCGGCCAGGTGCAGCGGGCCACCCGCTCGGGGCGCACGGCACCGGACTCGACGAACCACCGTGCCGCCCGCTCCAGTGCCTCTGTGGCCGGGCGCGACGAGTACCCCAACTCCTCGCGGGCCCGGGTGTCGTCGAAGGACATCTGGGTGGTGGACATCCGCGCCCCCTCCAAGGGGACGGAGGGCTCGCGCCGCAACAGGCGGCCCTCGACGAAATCGGAGATGTGCCCGGCGGTCAGGGCCAGGGCGGCGGGGAATCGGCGGGTCGGGGCCGGCAGGCCGGTGACGGCGGCCAGGGCGGCCAGCACGTCGCGCAAGGCGAGGTTCTGACCCCCCAGGATGTAGCTCCGCCCGGACCGGCCCCGCTCGGCGGCCAGCAGGTGACCGGCGGCCACGTCCTCGACGTCCACGATGTTGAGGGTGGTGTCCACGTACCCGGGAATGCGGCCGTCGAGGAACTCGAGGACGGTGCGCCCGGTCGGGGTCGGCCCCCGGTCGCGGGGTCCGACCGGGGTGGTGGGCTGGACGAGGACGACCGGCAGGCCCTCAGCCGCGGCACGCAGCACCTCATGTTCGGCCACGTACTTCGACTGCTTGTACAGGCCGAAGAGGTGGTCGACGTGGGCGAAGGACCGCTCCTCCACCGGTGCGTCGATGGTCGCTCCGGACAGGCCGAGGGTGCCGACGGTCGAGGTGTAGACGACCCGGGAGACGGCGTGGGACCGGGCGGCGTCGAGGACGTGGCGGGTGCCCGTCACGTTGATGTCGTAGAAGGCAGCCGGGTCGGGGGACCAGAAGCGGTAGAGCGCAGCCACGTGGAAGACGGTGCCGCAGCCCGCCACCGCCCGGTCGACGGCGTCCGGGTCGCGCAGGTCACCCGGCACGATCTCCACGTCGAGCCCGTCGAGGTTGGCGGTGTCGCCCCCGGGCTCGACCATCGCCACCACCTCCGCACCCCGGTCGAGGGCGGCCCGGGTCACCGCGGAGCCGACGAACCCGGCGCCCCCGGTGACGAGCACCCGGGTACCGGGCCAAGGTCCCGCTGCCGCGTCCGTGGCGGTCACGTCCGCGTGACGGTGGTCCGGCCGTCAGGGCGATGTCGGTCCCGGCGCAGCGTGTTGCGGGCCATGGTGGTGCCGACCTCGAGCAGGAGTCCCGAGCTGCGGGTGGCGTCGGCCAGCACATCATCCAGGGCGGCCACGAAGGCCTCGATCTCCTCGTCCCCGATGATCAACGGTGGGAGCAGCTTGACGATATTGACGTTGTCGGCGGCCACCTGGGTCAGGATCCGGTGACGATGAAACAGGGGCACCACGATCAACTGGGAGAAGAACCCCTTGCGAGCCAGTTCCAGCACCTTGAACCGGGCCCGGCCCGAACGGGAGGAGGGTGGGCCGAAGACCAGCCCGATCATCAGGCCCATCCCGCGGACCTCGTGCAGCAGTTCGTACTTGTCGACCAGCGGGGCGAGCGCGGCCATCAGCTGGTCCCCCCGGACCCCCGCCCCGTTCACCAGGTCCTCGTCGTCTAGCACCTGGAGGGTGGCCAGCCCCGCCACCATGGCCAGCTGATTGCGCGAGAACGTCGAAGAGTGGACGACGGCCCGCTCCATCGAGCTGTAGACCGCGTCGAAGACCGCAGCGGTGGTGAGCACGGCGCCCACCGGCACGTAGCCGCCCGACAGTGCCTTCGACAGGGTGATGATGTCGGGCTCGAGACCCCAGTGCCGATGGCAGAAGAAACGGCCGGTCCGCCCCATGCCGGTCTGGACCTCGTCCATAACCAGAAGTGTCCCGTACTGTCGGCACAGGGCCTGAGCCTTGCGCCAGTAGGACTCGGGGGCCAGGTAGACACCCTTGCCCTGGATGGGCTCGAGCACGAGGGCGGCCACGTTGCCCTGGCGCAGCTGGGCCTCCAGAGTGTCGATGTCACCGAAGGGCACCGGGTCGCAGCCGGGCAGGAGGGAGCCGAACCCGATCCGGAACTCCTGGCCGCCGTTGAGCGACAGCGCCCCGTTGGTCAGCCCGTGGAACGCGTGGTCGGCGTACAGGATCCGGTCGCGACCGGTTGCGCAGCGGGCGAACTTGATGGCCGCCTCGACCGATTCCGCACCCGAGTTGGTAAAAACGGCGCGCCGGATGCCGGCGTGGGCCCGCTCCACCAGTGCCTGGCCCAGCAGGCCGGGAAGCAGGGCGCAGTCCAGTTGCGCCAAGTTCGGGAGGTCGGCGTCGAGGGCCTGATGGAGGGCGTCCTTCACCACCGGGTGGCTCCGACCCAGGGCGAACACCCCGAATCCGGACAGGAAGTCGAGGGTGCGCCCTCCCTGGTCGTCGATCAGGTAGGCACCCTCGCCCCGGACATAGGTGCGGTCGAACCCGAGGGTGGTGAGGACTTTGGCCAGTTGGGGATTCAGGTACTCGTCGTGCAGGGCATAGGCCTCACCGTGGTGGGCGTCGAGCAACGCATGGAGGTCGAAGGGCACGGTCACGCTCCGGTCAGGTCAGGGAGGTCCCAGCTCGGCCGGGCGGTCCGTCCGTCTATCCCGGTACGGCACCACAGTACCGGGAGGGCGCCGGCCCGGACCGGCTCTCATCCGAGGGGTCTCGGTCATCGAGGACGTCATCGGCGGGCCAATCGTGCCGACGTGCAGGCCGCCGGATCGACGACCGACCAGACCGAGACCACCATCTCGCGGCCCATGTCGGGCGGTGCCTCGCGCCATCGGACCACCGGTCCGCACGGCTGATCGGGAGGCGCGGCGAGAGCATCCGTCTGGCAACAGCGACGGCGACGGCCGCCGGCCGTACTGTTAGGGTCGCCAGCACACGCCGGCGTGCCGGGAGGGTGACCTCCGCGGGCGCCGCACGACCCCACTCGGAGGTGGACGATGGCGCTCGGACCAGTCGAAGTCCTGGTGTTCAGCTTTCCCGGTAGCCAGTTCAACGGAGCAATCGTCCCGGAGCTGGAGCGCCTGACGGCCAGCGGGACCATCACCGTGATCGACGGGGTGTTCGTCACCCGGGACAGCGCCGGAGACGTCACCTTCGTCGAGTTCGAGCAGCTCGCCGAGAACCACGACGCGGCACGACTGGCCGATGTCCTGGACCAGGTCGAGTCGCTCATCTCCGACGAGGACGTCCTGGAGCTGGCAGACGGACTGGCCCCCGGCGACTCCGAAGCCATCCTCGTCTTCGAGCACACCTGGGCCAAGCCCTTCCGCGACGCCATCGTGGGGTCGGGAGGCATCCTGACTGGGGAGATGCGGCTCCCCGGACTGGCCGTCGACGAACTCCTCGACGAGCTCGCCGCCCTCGACTGATCCGTCCGGACCGGACGGTACCTACTGGACACGAACAGCAACCGAACCACAGGAGGCAACAACGATGATGCGTCGCATGGGACGTCCCGGACTGGTGGGCACGATGGCTCGCACCGCCGTGATCGCCGGCACCGCCACGGCCGTGGCCGGTGGGGTCCGCAACCGCCAAGACCAGAAGGCCACGGCCAATCAGCCGGCCCAGGCCGCCCCGCAGGCACCACCACCGCCCCCACAGGCCGCCGCACCGGCCGCCGACGTCGACATCACCGGTGAGCTGACCAAGCTGGCCGAGATGCGGAGCAACGGTCTGCTCACCGACGAGGAGTTCGCGGCGGCCAAGGCCAAGCTGCTCGCCTGAGCAGCGCGCTCCGGGGATTCACCCCGGGGTGTCGTGCTGTCGGTCGCGGCGGCCCGGAGGGTCGACCGGTCGACTTCCGGTCAGACGTCGAAGGTGACGATGCCGCGAATGTTGGTTCCGGCGGCCAGGTCGTCGTAGCCGTCCTGGACCTGGTCGAGGGAGTACTCCTGGGTGATCAGGTCGTCGACTTCGAGCATGCCGGCCTCGTAGAGCCGGAGCAGGTTCGGGATCTGCACCCTCGGACTGACCGAGCCGAACACCGTGCCCAAAAGCGCCTGGTTGTACATGGCGAAGTTGAACAGGTTGAGGTCGACCTGGTTCTGGTTGAACGGGGCGATTGCCGTGGTGACCACTCGGCCGTCCTTCGATGCAAGGGCCATGGCCGGGGCGATCAGGTCGCCGGTCAGGACGCCCGGGGTGAGGATGACCACGTCGGCCATCCGGCCCTCGGTCAGCTCGGGCAACATCAGGTTCGCCTCGAGCATCGAGTTCGCCGTGTGGGTGGCGCCGATCTTCTTCGCCTTCTCCAGCTTGAAGGGGACCGTGTCCACGGCGATGATCTGGCGGGCACCGGCCAGGCGAGCGCCCTGCAGGGCGCCGGAGCCGACACCGCCGCATCCGACGACCACGACCGTCTCGCCGGGCCGGACCTTGGCCCGGTCCACGGCCGAGCCGAAGCCGGTGGAGATTCCGCAGCTGATGAGGGCGGCGGCTTTGAGCGATGCATTGGGGTCGATCTTCACCAGCGATGCCTCGTTGACCACCATGTAGTCCGCGAACGTGCCGAGCTGGGTCATCCGGTTCACGTTGGCCTCGCCCAGATGGTGACGCCAGGTGAGATCGCTCATCATCGGGCCAGCCAGTGTGTACATGCCGAGGTCACACAGGTGCTGGCGACCCGAGGCGCACCAGAAGCAGGTGCCGCACGCCGGCATGAAGGCGGCGGCCACGTGGTCGCCCACCGCAACCGTCTCGACACCGTCACCGATCTCGACGACGACGCCGGCGCCCTCGTGGCCCCCGATGCACGGAAAGAGCGAGTCGACGCCGAAAACCGACAGGATCTCCGGTTCGACGCTGATGTCTCCGCTGCGAAGGTGCTCGTCGGAGTGGCACATGCCTGCATAGTGCATCTGCACCTTCACTTCATGGGCATGGGGAGCGTCGATCTCGACCTCCTCGGTCTTCCACGGCTCGTGGAGCCCGGAACAGACTGCGGCACGGATCTTCATATGGTCCTCCCCTTGGCACGCCGCCCCCCGGCGCCGCGCGATTCGGCCCCCAGCATCGCGCCACCCGGACGGTCCCGTCGACCTCGGGACCCGTCACCGGGAATCCGGTCGGTCGTCGGTCAGGAGCCGCCGGGCTCCGAGGCGAACCCGGTGGCCAGCAGGCGAAAGGCCCGGTCCACCTCGCCCACCAGATCGTCACTGTCGTCACGAGCCCAACAGGCGAAAGCGGCCATGGCCGCTCCGAGTGCCGCCCGGGCCATGGTCTGGGGTCCGAGGTCGTCCGGACTCCCCCCGAGCCTCGACGCGGCGAAGGTGGCCACCACGTCGCACCACTCCTCGTAGCGGACCGCGGAGTGGGCCACCAGGGTCGGGACCGTACTGATGAGGACCATCCGGATCCGTAGCTCGTCGAGCTCGCCGGCTCCGAAACGGTTGGTGGCGATCACCGATCGGCGGAGTACGTCCATCATCGGCTCGGCGTCGGGCGCCTCGTCCAGCCGGTCACGCAACCGGCCCAATTCGGCGTCGAACTCACCCCAGACCACGTCGGGTTTGGACTCGAAATAGCGGAAGAACGTCCGACGGGAGATCCCGACCGCCGCGGCGATCTCGTCGACCGTCGTCTCGTCGTATCCCTGGCGGGCGAACAGGTCGAGTGCGGCCCGGGCGACGTCCTGGCGCGAGGTACTGGCCGGTCGGCCCCTGGTCGGCTCCGAGGTGCCTCCCCCGTTGCCCGTCATCGGGCCCGTCCGGTCGTCACGCTTCCATTTTGGCATCGAGTGCACTAAATTGCACCCACTGAGCGATTCCCGGCTCCGAGCCGGCCGACCATCGGAGGAACCATGACCGTCACCACGACCGAGGAGACCACCCTGGCCACGGCCGCTGACGAGGTCGAAGCCGGCCCGACCACCCCTGGCGAGGCCCTGATCGAAGCCGACCTGCTGGTCGAGGATGTGTCCATCGACGGGATGTGCGGCGTCTACTAGGCCCGCAGCGGACACCCTGACGGACCCGGACCGAGCACCATGCCCCCAGAGATCCCGCTGTCCGGCGCGCCCTACGACGCGTCCCGGCCCTATGCGCTGCACCCCCAGGTGGCGCTCCGGCCGGAGTCATTCGGTGCACTGGCCTACCACTTCGGCACCCGCCGACTCTCCTTCCTGAAGAGCCGTACCCTGCTGGCCGTGGTCGAATCGCTGGCCGACCAGCCGTCGGGCCTCGATGCCTGCCGGGCAGCTGGCGTGCCGAGCGAGGAGTTGGGCGCCTACGAACAGGCACTCGCCACGCTGGCCGACTCCGGAATGATCTGCGAGCGGGTGGCGTGACCACCCTCGCCCCCCCGCCGACGGCCGCCAGCGGAACCCGGCTGGTCGATCGGTTCGAACGGGGCCTCGACGCCCCCATCTGCCTGACCTGGGAACTCACGTACGCCTGCAACCTCGCCTGCGTGCACTGCCTGTCGAGCTCGGGCCGGCGCGACCCGCGGGAGCTCACGACCGAGGAGTGCAAGGCCCTCATCGACGAGTTCGAGCGCATGCAGATCTTCTACGTCAACATCGGTGGGGGCGAGCCCACCATCCGCAAAGACTTCTGGGACCTGGTCGACTACGCCACCGAGCACCACGTCGGGGTGAAG
>Ga0209483_1001563_pt1 | contig 17098 bp, 16 predicted proteins | sample NGEPerA_FD_184508 | JGI IMG/M metagenome (GOLD analysis project Ga0209483, IMG submission 184508) | Arctic peat soil microbial communities from the Barrow Environmental Observatory site, Barrow, Alaska, USA - NGEE PermafrostL2-A... | ecosystem: Environmental > Terrestrial > Soil > Wetlands >... | reverse complement strand
GTCCAGCGCCGCGACGCCAACCAGATGGTCAAGACCGTCGGCGATTTCCGCACCGCGCTCGCCAAGGTCCAGGCCATCCACGACGAAACCTGGACGAAGGAAAATTTTCAGATCGAACTCACCCGCGCGCTGACCACCATCGAAAACGCGCGCATGGAATGGAATTCCGCCCGCCTGAAAATTTCCGCCCTCGCCGGCGAAACCAAAGACGCCGCCGCGCCGCTGGACAAGAATTCTTCCGCCGCCGCGCCGTCGCTCGCGCATTTGAGCTTCGGCCGGCTCTGCAAAATCGGGTTTGCGTTCACCTGGCCGCTGCTGCTCGTCGCGCTGGCGGCGCTGGGCGTTTTCATCGCCGTTCTTGCGCGGAAGTAAGTTCGCATGGCCTCAAAAAAACCCGACCCGATTTCCGACAAGGCGCGTTCAATCGAAGCCGAGATCGCCGCGCTCGAAGCCGAAATCAAGAAGCTCGGCACGCAGTTGTCGCGCACGACCACGCCGAAATACCGTTCCACCGCCATGCCGCACGGCGCGACGATTCCGCGCGCCGCCGAAAAACCCGCGCCCGCGCCGCCCAAGGCCGAGCCGGTTTTTGAGGAGATCAAGCGCGGCCCGCTCGCGCCGCGCGCCGACAGCGAGCCGCCGGAAATTTTCAACGAACTCGGCGTGCGCAAATACGACCTGCCCGCGCTGTGGAGCCGCCTGCGCAACCATTTTCGCGGGCCGACCACCAGCAATCCGCGCCTCGTGAACTACCTCGCCGCCGGCGGCGTGCAGGGCCTGCGCCCGCTGCGCTACGAAAAACGCGTCGCCCGCAACCGCGTCATCGCGCTCGCCGTGATTTTTTTTGTAATCATGCTCGGCACGCTGCTGCTTTGGCTGAAACATCGCTGACATGAAAACCACGCTGATCGAACTTCCCATTGCCACCCGCGACGGAATTTTTCTCGCGCACTACTCGGAAAAAGGTCTGGCCGGACTGGAATTTCCAAAAAAATTTCATCGTAGGAGACGAGGTGACGAGTCTCAAATTTTTTCAAATGGAGACTCCTCACGTCGTCTCCTACAAATTAAAAACTGGCATCGCATGACCGAAACCGCGCTGAAGAAAATTCTCGGCGGCAGTGAACCAAAAAAATTTCCGCCGCTGGATTTGGCGGGAACGGAATTTCAGAAAAGCGTCTGGGACGCGCTGCGGAAAATTTCCGCCGGCAAGACGAAAAGCTACGGTGAAATCGCGCAGGCGATTGGCAAGCCCAAGGCCGTTCGCGCCGTGGGCGGCGCGTGCGGGGCGAATCCGGTGCCGGTTTTGGTTCCGTGCCATCGCGTGCTGGCCGCGAATAAAAAACTCGGCGGCTTCTCCGGCGGATTGGATTGGAAACGCAGTCTGCTCGCGCGCGAAGGCGTTTTGCTGCGGTAGGGCGCGTCGCTCTGTGCGTGCCGATGGGTGGTTACTGGACGCTGAAGAAATTAGAATTCGTCCGGAAAAACATCTTTGAGCCGGATCTTGAGCTTGCCCAAAACCGTCTCCAATTTGTAAAGCGTCAGATGGTGTTCACCACGCTCAATTCGGTGCAGGGTTGTGTGAGAAAGTCCGACCTTTTTGCCAAACTGGGCATATGAAAGATTTCCCCTCGCCTTTCGCAGGAATTTCGCAAGTTGAACATCAAAATTTCTACCCACCCTGAAACTTTGACAAAATACTCATAACGTATGTGTGATGAAACGTCTTGACATTATGGAGGGTGTATTATAGAAGCATGGCATGAAAATTAAACAGACTTCATCAAGAACAATATCACTCTTCATCGCAGCCTTTATGTTTTCGCTTGGCGTAAGGGCAGAAATCTTCCTCGGCTCCAACACCAGCGTGAACAGCTTGGTGGTTGCCTCCAACGAAGTGATTCTGATTTCTGCCACGAGGATAGATTACAGCAGTTCGGCTGATATTGTGTGCCAGATCAGTTGGAATGGGACGACTCAATCATTGGCAATGGATCGTTATAATGAAAAACCATCGGCTTTGGCTGGTCCAGCCACTTTGACTTTTCCATCGTCTTCAGGAACCAACTCGCTTCCGGTTTGTATTTGCTTCCAACGAATTCAAGGAACGACAATTCAATCTCTGTATGTGCCCTCAGAGGGTTTATCTGCCCCATTTCAAGTGCCGGCTGGAAAGACGTGCCACGTGTTTTGGCCGATCAGTGATTATTCATTGGGTGACGCCTGTGTATCCGCCAATATTCAGACTTCATCAAATGCGGTAAATAATTTGGTTATTATGGGCGATGAGGAGTTTCCCGGGCCAGCAACCCTAACATTCAACTACCCAAATCCGTATTCTCTTGATCCAAGCGCAGGAGCTGTCGTATCGTTTTACCTAACTGATGATTCTTTGAATTTACCAGCTGGCGTGCTCCAAGGTCCCACTGGTTCATTTGCGATCACCGTTGAAAAATCAACCGATTTAAAAAACTGGTCTCCCACAATGATTCAGTCAACGGGAGAAAGCCACGCGGCGTTTTATCGGTTGAATTTTTCTCATTGAACACCCGCCGTCAGCCGGATGATTTCGCGCAGCGGCGTCTGCGGTTTGAATTTCACGAAGCGTTCCAGTTTTTCCACGAGCGGTTTGCGGCGGCGCATGTCGTCAAAGCCCGGCGCATACGCCCGGTCGTAGGGAATCAGTCCGATCCGGGATTTCGAGCCGAGCGTTTTCACCACGAGCCGCGCGAGTGCGAGCATGGAAACTTCCTCCGTGCCGCCGATGTTGAAAATCTCCCCGCGCGCTTTTTTACAATCCTGCAAACGCACGAGCGCTTCCACCACGTCGTTCACGAGACAAAAGCAGCGCGTTTGTTTGCCGTCGCCAAAAACTTTGAGCGGCTCGTTCATTGTCGCCGACGCGATGAAGCGCGGCAAAACCATTCCGTAACGTCCGGTCTGGCGCGGGCCGACGGTATTAAAAAGCCGCGCGATGGTGACGGGCAGTTTTTTTTCGCGCGCGTAGGCGAGTGCGAGGAATTCGTCGGTGAGCTTCGAGCAGGCATAGCTCCAGCGCGATTGACCGGGCGGCCCGATGAGCAAATCGTCGTCCTCGCCGAACTCCGGCTTCGCGCTCTTGCCGTAAACTTCCGAAGTGGACGTCAGCAGCAGCGGTGTGGAATTTTTGGCGGCGGCGCGCAGCAAAATTTGCGTCTCATTGAAGCTGGCTTCGAGAACGTGCAACGCGGATTTGACGACGAGTTCGACGCCGACGGTCGCGGCCAAATGAAAAATAAATTCTGCATTCGCCGCGAGTTTCGGCAATTCTTTGCATTCGGAAATTTTTGAGCGGACAATTTTCAGTCGCAGGTTTTTTTTGACCATGCGAAGGTTTTCCAGACTGCCGGTCGAGAAATCGTCAATAACGAAAATGCTTTTACCGTCTTTCAGCAACCGCTCGACCAGATGCGAACCGATGAATCCTGCGCCGCCGGTGACCAAAATGTGTAGCGGCTTTCGGCAGAAAGCCGCGTTTATATTTTTTGAATCAGCGGCGCTCTGCCGAGACGCCGCTACGCTGGTTATTTTTTTTTTCATTTGAGCGCAGCGGCGACGGCCTCGGCCAGTTTCTGCCGGAACTCCGGATTTTCAATTTTTTCAGCTTCAGCCGGATTCGACAAATAGCCGCCTTCGATCAAAATCGCCGGACGTTTCTGTCCGCGCAGCACGCCGATGAACCGTGCGCGGCGCACGCCGCGATCCGCCTCGCCGCTCGCGTGCAGAATGGAGTTTTGCAGCCGGACGGCGAACTGGAGATTTTGCGCGTCGAACGCGTTGTTCGGCAGATTTTCAATCAACGGGTCGGCATAGCCGCGCGTGAGGGTCGAGGGCATTCCGGTCGGCGTGAGGCAGTAAGTTTCCAGGCCGCTCTGTTTTTTGTCCGGCGCGGCGGAATTGAAATGCAGGCTGATGAAGCAATCCGCATGATGCGCCTCGGCAAACGCGACGCGGTTGGAGAGTGAGATGTCCGTGTCGTTGGTGCGCGTGAGAAAAACCCGCCAGCCCCCGGCTTCGAGCAGCGGCTTGAGCCGGCGCGCGAGATCGAGGGTGAATTCCTTTTCCGGCCGGCCATCAAGGACGCAGATGGTGCCGGAATTCATGCCGCCGTGGCCGGGGTCAATGACGATGACGCGGTTGGTGGCGGGAAATTCCAGCGGTTCGCCGAGGAGCAGCGGCTCCAGGTTTTTTTGCAGGTCGAGGCCGTGAACGAAAACCTGGCCGTCAATGAACTCCGGCGCGAAACCGAGATTGATTTCAACGCCGTTCCACATCGCCTCGCGCCCGCCGATTTCCAGAACCATCACGCCGTTTTGGGAACTGACGGAATAAGTCGTCACCGGGGAATTTGCGAGCTTTTCGAGCGAGGAAAATTTTTGTTCCGCCGCCCAGCGGTCGAGCGAGGTCCAGGTGTAGACCGGCGCGGCCTTCACGATCTTCACCGGCGGCAGATTGGTTTTGACGGGCGGCGGAATGGGCTTCCACTGCGGCGGATTCTGCGCGGTTTGATCTACATTGGGCGCCGACCAGTTGGCCGGCAGCGGTTCGTCGGGCTGCGTCGCACAGCCTGCCAGAAAGACGAGCGCGCCGCAAAAAATGATTCCCGCAAGTTTGAACACGCGCCAATTGTGCGGAACGGGAAAGCGGACTCAAGATGTTTCCATTTTCAATTTACGATTTATGATTTACGATTTCAGCCATTTGAAAATTCTCGTTGCCATCACCGGAGCCACCGGCGCGCTTTACGCGCAGCGGCTGCTCGACAATCTGAATCCGCGCGAGCACGAAATCCACGTCGTGTTGAGCAGCTACGCGCAACAAGTCATCGCGGTTGAACTGCCGGATGGTTTGAAAATTCCGGCGGGCGCGCAAATGCACAATGTCAAAAGCATGAACGCGCCGTTCGCCAGCGGCTCGAATCCGCCGGACGCGATGGTCGTCATTCCCTGCACGATGGGCACGATGGGCCGCATCGCGCACGGCTACAGCGAAGACGTTTTGCTGCGCGCGGCAGACGTGACGTTGAAGGAAAAAAGAAAATTAATTTTAGTCCCGCGCGAAACGCCGTTGAGTCTGATCCACGTCAAGAACATGGAATTGCTGCTGCTCGCCGGTGCAATAATTCTTCCCGCCAATCCGAGTTTTTATTCCGGCGCGGATTCCGTGGTGCAAATCGTGGACACCGTCGTCGCGCGCGTGCTCGACCACATCGGCATCCCGAACCAACTCGCGCCGCGCTGGGCGGAGGAAAAGGAATGAAATGAAAACGGGGGAACATCGAACATCGAACATCGAACATCGAACGCTGAATGATTCGGCTGGTGATTCGTGGTCGCTTCATGAAGGCGGTTTGGGCGGGCGGAAGTTTGATTTGGAAGAACGATTGCTTGAATTTGCCTCGGCCATAATTGATTTATCCGAAAAACTGCCGAACACGCGGGCAGGAAATCATGTGGCGGGACAAATTTTGCGCTCCGGCACATCGCCATTTCCCAACCACGGGGAGGCGGAATCCGCCGAATCACGTGACGATTTTATCCATAAACTGAAAATTTGTCTGAAGGAACTCCGGGAAACCCGCCGCTGGGCGCGGTTGATTCAAAGGAAAGCCTGGGCAAAAAATGATACCACCCTGCTTTTTGTCTTGAGCGAGTCGGACGAGTTGATCCGCATCTTCATGTCCAGTATCAAGACCGCTCGGCAAAATGCGCTGGTGCAAAAGCAAAAGCCCATTGCATCGGCCGACCATCCACCCGGCGCAGCCGGCTGACCATTCGATGTTCGGTGTTCAATGTTCATTGTTCGATGTTTTCCTCCGTTAAAAAATGGGCTTTGTTCGTGCGTTTCTCGCACACGGTTTTCGCGCTGCCGTTCGCGCTGGCGGCGATGCTCGTGGCCGCGCGCGACCATCGCGGCTGGCCGGGCTGGAAAACTTTCGGGCTGATTCTGGCGGCGATGGTCTGCGCGCGAACCTGCGCGATGGCTTTTAATAGAATTGTTGACCGAAAATTCGACGCGCTGAATCCGCGCACAAAAAACCGGCACTTGCCCGCCGGCCAAATTTCACTGGCGAGCGCCGTCGCGCTGTGCCTTTTGTCGGCGGCGGGTTTGGTTGCCGCCAGCTATTTTCTGAATCCGCTGTGCTTTTACCTTTCGCCCGCCGCGCTGGTGATGGTTTGTTTTTATTCGCTGACGAAACGGTTCACGGATTACACGCACGTTTTTCTCGGCATCGCGCTCGCGCTCGCGCCTGTCGGCGCGTGGCTGGCGGTAGAAGGCGCGAACATTTCGCCTTTGGAAATTTTGCAGATGACCACGCTCGCGTTCGCCGTGATTCTATGGCTCGTCGGTTTCGACATTATTTACGCGCTGCAAGATTATGAATTCGACAAATCGCACGGACTGCGTTCGCTCGTCGTGGCGTGGGGGCCGCAGAACGCGCTGGCCGGCGCGTTTCTCGCGCACATGGTCATGTGCGGGCTGCTGCTGGCGTTTGGATTTCTTTGCGGTTTTCGCGTCGCGTATCTCATCGGCTGGTTCATGATCGTCGGCTGCCTCGTGATGGAACATTGGATTGCGCGCCGGCGCAATCTGAACTGGATCAATGTGGCGTTCTTCCGGCTGAACGCGCTCGTCGGCGCGGTTTTTTTGATTGTAGTTGCGGCGGAAATTATTTTTCAAGGCGGTTTCAAGCTGCGCTGACAGAGAATATTTTCTGTAACATCCTTCGGGTTTTGCTTCTGAAGTGGTCATGGACACGGTAAAAATGAATCCGCCAATGCCCGAAGAAAACAAATGTCCGCAATGCGGCACGCCCCTCCCGTCCGGCACACTTGCCGGACTTTGCCCGGCGTGCCTGCTCAAAATGGGCGCGGCGGCGGACTCCGTCACGGACGCGAAACAAAGGACATTCGCGCCGCCGACGATTGCCGAGCTGGCCGTAAAATTTCCGCAGCTTGAAATCCTCGAACTCATCGGCAAAGGCGGCATGGGCGCGGTCTATAAGGCGCGGCAGAAACAACTGGACCGCATCGTCGCGCTGAAAATTCTTCCGCCCGGCATCGGCGATGATCCTGCGTTTGCCGGGCGCTTCGCCCGCGAAGCCAAGGCGCTGGCGAAGTTAAATCATCCGAATATTGTCACGCTTTACGAATTCGGCGACGCAGGCGGGCAGTTTTATTTTCTCATGGAATTTGTGGACGGCGTGAATTTGCGACAGTTGCTCGCGGGCAGCCGCGTGTCCGCGCGCGAGGCGCTGGCCATCGTGCCGCAGATTTGTGACGCGCTGCAGTTCGCGCACGACCAGGGCATCGTCCACCGCGACATCAAACCGGAAAATATTTTGCTCGACCGCCGTGGCCGCGTGAAGGTGGCGGACTTCGGGCTGGCGAAAATTATTGAAAGCCGCGACGACGCAACCAATTTTCCTGCCGTCGAAAAAATTTCCGACAATCTGACCGACGCCGGCAAAACAATGGGCACGCCGCAATATATGTCGCCGGAGCAGATCACCGCGCCGGGCGAGGTGGATCATCGCGCGGACATTTATGCGCTGGGCGTGGTGTTTTACCAGATGCTCACCGGCGAACTGCCGGGCAAAAAAATCGCGCCGCCGTCCACGAAAGTGCAGATTGACGTGCGGCTGGATGAAATTGTGTTGCGCGCGCTGGAAAAAAATCCTGAACTCCGCTACCAGCAAGTCAGCGAAGTGAAGACGATGGTGGAGACGATTGTCGCCACGCCGCCGGGTAGCAGCGAACGTGAGGAGGTTCAAACTGGAAAATCGGAAATCGGAAATGACCCCGCGCTTCTCGCGCACGGCCATTGTGGGGGCGTGCTGGGGTGGTTGCCTTCTGCTGACGGGGCTGAGTTTCGTCTGCATGAAAATGCTTGGTCTGACACCGATTGTCACAACTCTCGCGCTGTTTTTCTGCGGGCTGATAAGTTTACTCGGTGTCACCGCTCCAATTGGCACGACCATTCTCGGCTGGGTGGCCGTCTCGCAAATCCGCCGTTCGGCGGGAAAACTTTACGGAATGTGGCTGGCGGTGTTTGATGGGTTGCTGTTCCCGCTGCTGGCGCTGGACGGATTGATTGTCGGTGCATTTTATCTTGGATTGCTGCTGGCCGACGGAGAATTGCGGCGCTCTCATGCCGCACCCGTTGGAATACCCTTGCTGTTGATTATTCCCATCGTTTTGGGAGTCGTTGCATTGGCCGATTTTTTCATCACCCGCCGCGTCTGGCGCGCGGTGAACAAGCCGCTCGACGGTTTTCCAACAGTTCCGCCCGCGAAGGATTCGTCCGGGCAAACGCTGGCTTGCCTCGCCCTGTTCTTCGCCGGCTTAAGCGGCGTTTTGGGCGCGGTGACTTTTTGTTTCTGGCCGAATCCGCCGGCTGGTTTGGTCTGGTCAATTCCGGTGGCGGCGCTGCTTGGAATTTTTCTTGGCATTTCAGCGCGCACGCATCGCCTCGGCAGACGCGCCATCGCCATTGGCGGCGTCAACCTGGCGATCTGGCTGGTTGTTCTGGCGGCGGTTTCGCTGCGGCCAACCTTTCAAGCTCAACTAGCTTCGTCATCGAGCGCTGAATTTCATTGCCGCGTCTTCGAGGCGGATGCGGCGCTGGTGGACAAGTTGATTCCCGGCGCGCAAAGAAAGGGAGTTGCTCAGCCCGACACCAAATCCAATTCACAGGAAGGACTGGATAGCGGCAGCCAGAGCATTGGAAAATTTTCCATGTCCACGCACGGCACAAAATTGACCGACGCGCAACTGGCAGAAATCAGTTTCACGACGCTCGATGCGCTGCTAAACCGCATCGCCGACAAACCGGGAATTCTTGTGGATCAGACGAGCATGGTTTTATCCGGCTGGTGGCAGCCGGGCTTGGCGGACGGCTGGAGTTACAGCCGGGCAAGCGACAAATTGCTGGGCAACGGCGGCGCGACCGGAACCTTGGGCTTCCGCGACCGCGACGGGCAGGCGGAAATCCGCATCAATGAAAACGTGAACCACAACATTGACCTGACCGGGCGCGGCACGGTGGATTTGAACGCGAAGCTTTTCTACGATGGAATAATTCCGCCGACCGGCGCGCTGGCCTTTGTCGTGCCGTTCATCCGCAAGGACGATTCGACGCACTATCTCGTGGTCGTTTATGAAATCGGCAACGCAACCATAGCCGCAACTCCGCCCGCCGCCGCGCAAAGTCTTTCCTTCGATGCGTTCGTCGCGCGGGTGCGGCGGGAACTCTCACGCGCATCCGTCCGGTTCGACAAATTGCACATTTCGGCGGTGAACGATGATAGCTTCATCGTCTCCTTTTCCGGGCTGGAAGCTCATGGGATGGAGAACGGCAAGGATGCCTGGCTGCCGATCCAAAACATGGGCTTCCGCAACGAGCTCGACGCGCAGCGCGGGCGGTTCGATGGCAAATGGAATTTCACAGGCTCGGGACAACTGACGGTCGCGCGCTTCACCGTGGCCGACCTGGACTTGGACAAGTTGCTGGAAACAAATCTCGCCGAAGGCATGCCCGCCGCGCCCGCCGCCGCGCAAAATCTTTCCTTCGGCCCGGTGATGGAGCGGACGCTTACTGGTGATACAAACCAGGTTTCACCGCTTTTGTGTTTGCACGACGGCACTTTAGTTTTCCCGCCAGCCCAGGCACGCACACAATCCGCAACAGTTTTCGCCGACTGGTGGCGCGGCATGAAGGCAGATTTGTGCATCACGGTCATAGGAAAGAAGCTGATGGTTTCAAGCCTCGAAGTTGGCGGAGCGAAATTTGTCGAGGTTCCTGCCGATGAATGGAAAATTGCTTCACCAACTGGTGTGGCTGATACGCTAATGAAAGGCAGCTTTCACCAACCCATTGTTTCTGGCTTTGACGACTTCTTTCTACCGGAACCCGTTGTGCTGCCTGCGACATTTGCGGTGGAATCGCGAACAGGAGAGAAAGGCCTTTTGCAAATCATTGGCTTCACCGAGAACCCGCCCAGCATAATGATTCGCTACAAGCTGGTGCAGAACAGCTCACCGCAAATCGCACAACCAATCAAAACCATCATCCTGACGCGAGCGACGAATCGCTTGGTTGGCACCACCACTGACACGCGCACGGTGCAGGTGTGGTCGGATTCGACGCTGTTGCCGGGCGAGAAACTGCGTGTGCTCACTCGGCTGCCCGACGGCGAAACCGTGGGCGGTGACGCCGAAGTGTTCTTGCGATATAAAGCGGGCCACGCTGGCACGTCCACGTCGTTCAGTTGGTGGTTCAAAGAGGAGGATGGATTTGGGGCGGCGGAGGCCGAGGCGGCCACGGCGCAAATCCGCGACCATTGGACACAGATGCCGCTAATCTTCAAATCATCGGTGCCACGCGAGGTTTTTTGCGTGACGAACGGGCACGGCGCAACCCTTGCGGGCAGCATCGAGTTTGTCCACACCGCACCGCAGCCGCCGGATGCGTCCGGCCAGATCAAGGCGACGGTGCAGGTCAAACACTTCAGCGACTTCATTTCCTTTCCCGGCATCGGCTTCATGGCGAAAGTGCCGGACGGTTACGCGCTACGCGCCACGTCCAATTACGGTGAAGGCGATATCAATTCGCCGGGGGGAGGTTACGACTATAATGCTTCGTGGTTCCCGATGAACCATGGGATGCGGCAGCCAGCAGTCACCGCGTTAAGTTGGAACCTCAAGCACGCGCCGGCGGGAAATGATCCAAGCTCTTGGAACGATCCGTCGGAGAAATTTGAAATTATCCTAGGCCAGCCCCGGCTGATTGTGTCCATCACGAACAGTCCGGACGATGTGTTTCAAGGCTTTCTCGAATTGGTCGGGCCGGAAGCGCCGGTGCAACATTCAACCACAGATGAGCAGACGCGAATTTACCCGAATTAAATTCGTGAAAATTGGCGCAATTCGCGTCAAAGCTTTTCCGTATCCGTGTGCATCTGTGTCCATCCGTAGTTAAACTGAATTTGCATTGACCTCCGAACATTCCACACCCGTTTCGACCGCGCCGGGCGACATCTTCGCCACGACGCATTGGACGGTCGTGCTCGCGGCGGGCAGACGCCACACGCCGCAGTCGGATGGCGCGCTGGAGGAGCTTTGCCGCACCTACTGGTTTCCGCTCTACGCCTACGTCCGCCGTCGCGGCCACAACAAGCCGGACGCCGAGGATTCGGTGCAGGCATTCTTTGCGCGCTTTCTCGCCAAGAATTATCTTGCCGGCTTGAGCGCCGAGCGCGGGCGTTTCCGCGCGTTCCTGCTCGCGTCGTTGAAACATTTCCTCATCAACGAATGGAAAAAATCGCAGCGCCTCAAGCGCGGCGGCGGCGAAAAAAATCTCTTGCTCGACTGGCAGACGGCGGACACAAAATTTCAGGTGGCCGCCACGAACGAGCCGAGCCCCGACAAGGCGTTCGACCGCGAATGGGCGCTGGCATTGCTCGTAAAAGTCATCGAGCGTTTGCAAAGAGAATGCGAAGTGGATGGCAAAATAAAATTGTTTGAGCAATTGAAATTTTTTCTCACCGCCGGCAAGGGCGCGCTGTCACACACCGACGCCGCGAAAAAACTGGGCATGGACGAAGCCGCCGTGCGCGTGGCGGTTCACCGGCTGCGGAAGCGTTACCGCGTCCTGCTGCGCGACGAAATTGCGCAGACGCTGGCCGATGCCGCAGACGTGGACGAGGAGATGCGCGCATTGTTCGGCGCGTTTGCAGATTGAACCGGGAAACGTCACCGTCGCACTGTGCGCAAATTTTCAAAGCATTGTTTGGTGCGCATAGCAGGATTTGAACCTGCACACCTTGCGGCACTACCACCTCAAAGTAGCGTGTCTGCCAATTCCACCATATGCGCACTAAAGGGAGCATAATTTTGCCCGACGCGCACGCCGACGCAAGCGATTTCGCGGCTATTTACGCAAACCAAAATTGATCTGCATCAGGCGCGTTGACGCTGATAAGGAAGACGGCTACCTTGCTGCCAGTTAAAAATGATTGCCAACCTCGCCAGCAAACCAGTGTCCGCCGCGCCAAATTTCCGCACCGGCGATGAACGCCTTGTCAAACTAACGGCGAGCGCGGCACAAAAAGTTTCCACGTTGCTGACGAAACAAGGCCGCGCGAACGGTGTTTTGCGCGTGGCGGTCGTCGGCGGGGGCTGCTCCGGCTTGCAGTATAAAATGGATTTGCAGGACGGCCCGGCGAGCCGCGACATCCTCGTCGAGAGCGGCGGCGTGCGCGTGGTCGTTGATCCCAAGAGCGCGCTCTACGTCACCGGCAGCGAACTGGATTACATCGAGGCGTTGCAGGACGGCGGCTTCAAGGTGAAAAATCCCAACGCCGCGACGAGCTGTTCCTGCGGCGAGAGCTTCAGCGCTTGAAATGGGAAAACGCCGAACATTCAACATTCAACGCCGAACATCGAAGGCCGTGCACGAAGTTTCCGTTGGTTGTTGGGCGTTGAATGTTCAATGTTGAATGTTTCTTCCCTCAAATGCCTGACTACTTCGCCCTGCTCAACGAACCATGCCGACCGTGGCTGGACGCGGATTTGCTCAAGCAAAAATTTCTCGCGCTGTCGACCAATCTTCATCCTGATCGCATCCATTTCGCGAGCGAATCCGATAAAACTACCGCCACAAAAAAATTCACAGAGTTAAATGCGGCTTTTAATTGTCTCGTCGAACCGAAACGACGCCTGCTTCACCTGCTCGAACTCGAGCTCGGCGTGAAGCCCAAGGACATCCAGACGATTCCCTCTGCGCTCGCGGATTTATTCGCCGAAGTATCAATGGTCTGTCGCATCGCGGACGAATTTCTCGCCGAAAAAAACAAAGTCACTTCGCCGTTGCTGCAAGTTCAATTGTTTGAACGCGGACAGGATTGGGTCGAGAAGCTGAATGGCTTGCAAAGAAAACTGAACGAACTGCGCGAGCAATTGACGGGCGAATTGAAATCGCTCGACGCGAAGTGGATTTTAGCGGACGCAGTTTCGCGCAAAGAAATTTTGCCGAAGTTGGAGGAACTTTACCGATTGTTCGGCTATTTCAACCGCTGGAACGGCCAGATTCAGGAACGTGTAGTGCAGCTTTCATTCTGATTTTTGCGCGTAGCGCCAAAGGCGCGGATGAAAATAGCCCGCAGTTTTAACTGCGGGTTTGTATGCAAAAAAATCCACAAGCCCCGGAGGGGCGAAAGACAATTTGCATTTCACAATTCGGTCGCCCCTCCGGGGCTTCGTCATTTTGCGCGATGAACCCCGCCGTTGAAACGGCGGGCTATTTTCGGCCGTCACTCCGTGACTTCATTCCGCCTGAAACACAATCACGCTCAACGGCGGCAGATTGAATTCTGCCGAATGCTGCTGGCTATGACACGCGTGATTATCGGCTGTGACTCCACCGAAGTTTCCCTGGTTGCTGCCGCCGTAAATTTTCGCGTCGCTGTTCAACGCCTCGCGCCACTTGCCCGCGCGCGGCAGGCCGACGCGATAGTTTTCGCGCGGCACGGGCGTGAGATTCAAAATGACGACGAGCGGATTCGAGCCGTCGGCATTTTGACGGGCGAACGAAAGCACGCTGCTCTCGCGGTCGTTGCAGTCAATCCAGAAAAAACCGGCGTGATCGTAATCGCCCTGCCACAAACCGGACGCGCCGACGTAAAATTTGTTCAAGTCCTCGACGAACTTTTGCAGGCCGCGATGGTAAGGCCCGGCGTCTAGCAGCCACCAATCAAGCTGGCCGTTTTCGTTCCACTCCGCGCTCTGGCCGATCTCGCAGCCCATGAACAAAAGTTTTTTGCCGGGGAACATCCATTGATACGCCAGCAGCGAGCGAAGGTTCGCGAATTTCTGCCAGTCGTCGCCGGGCATCCGGCCGATCAGCGAGCCTTTGCCGTGAACGACTTCGTCGTGCGACAGCGGCAGGATAAAATTTTCGTTGTGATGATAGAGCATCGCGAACGTCAAATCGTTCTGATGATATTTGCGATGGATTGGTTCGTGTTTGAAATAGCCGAGCGTGTCGTGCATCCAGCCCATGTTCCACTTGAAGGAAAATCCGAGCCCGCCGATATACGGCGGACGCGTGACCTGCGGCCACGCGGTGGATTCCTCGGCGATGGTCATCACGCCGGGAAATTCCGTGTGCGTGAGGTGGTTAAACTTTTTCAGGAATTCAATCGCCTCGAGATTTTCGCGTCCGCCGAATTGATTTGGAATCCATTCGCCAGATTTCCGCGAGTAATCCAAATAAAGCATCGAGGCCACGGCGTCCACGCGCAGGCCGTCAATGTGAAAACGTTCGCACCAGAAAAGCGCGTTGGCGACGAGGAAATTGGAAACCTCGTTGCGGCCAAAATTAAAAATCAGCGTGCCCCAATCTTGATGCGCACCCTTGCGCGGGTCTTCGTGTTCGTAAAGCGCGGTGCCGTCGAATTTCGCGAGCGCCCATTCGTCGCGCGGAAAATGCGCGGGCACCCAGTCCACGATGACGCCGATGCCGGCTTCGTGCAGCGCGTTGACGAGAAATTGAAAATCTTCCGGCGTGCCGAAGCGGCTCGTCGGCGCGTAAAAACCGGTGACTTGATAACCCCACGACGGATAAAACGCGTGTTCGGCCACGGGCATGAATTCGACGTGCGTGAAACCCATGCGCTTGAGATAAAGCACGAGCGGCTCGGCGAGTTCGCGGTAACTCCACGATTCGTTCGCGGATTTTTTGCGCCACGAGCCGACGTGGACTTCGTAAATGCTCATCGGCGAGCGCAGCGCGTCGCGGTCGCGGCGTTTTTTGAGCCACGCGGCGTCGGTCCACTTGAATTTTTTCGTGTCCCAGACGATTGCGGCTTGCTTCGGCGCGACTTCAAAAAAGAAACCGAACGGGTCGGTGTTTAATTTTATTTTTCCGTGCGCGTCGCGAATCTCGAATTTGTAATGCGCGCCGATGCCGACGCCGGGAATGAAAATTTCCCAGACGCCCGACGCGCCGAGCAATCGCATCGGATGAAAACGCCCGTCCCAATTATTGAAATCGCCGACGACGTTGATGCGCTGCGCGTTCGGCGCCCAGACCGCGAAGCTCGTGCCGGCCACGCCGTCGGGCGAACGCAGTTGCGCGCCGAGCTTGTCGAAAATTTTCCGCTCATCGCCTTTGCCGAACAGAAACAAATCAGATTCGCCGAGCGTCGGCAAAAATGAAAAGGCATCGCGCGTGCGGCGGGCGTGGCCGGCCTTGTCCGTGATGACCAGATCGTAGGCGTAGACAGAATTCGCCAGATTGGTGACGCCTTCAAAAACATCCGTCTTCGGAACCCGCTTCAGTTCGAACTTCGGCCTGTCCTTTTCATGCACGGGCTGGATTTCGACTTTTTTCGCGTCGGGCAGCAGCGCGCGGACGACGAGGCCGGACTGATCGCCGAGCGGGTGCATGCCGAGCAGCGTGTGCGGCGATTGATGGGTCAGTTCGACGAGGCTGCACAATTCATCTTTGGTGAGCAACATAACGGTAAAAGATTACCAGAGTCTTTTCCTCGTGGCACGGTAAAGCAATGCCAAAGCATAAAATTTATCTACATATGCTCCCGAAAATTTCTGTCACGACCGGATCAAGCCGAAAGGCTTTATTTGTCCCAATATGGATTTTATTTTTCACTCCAGGTTCCGGCGGCACCGGGTTAGGCTGGCGGCATGAGAAAACTGCCGCCAGCCGGGTTCCTGTTTTTCTTTGCGCCGCTGACGGCGGAATATGTCAGCGGCTCGTCGCCGTATTTGAATCCGTTTGTGCTGGTGGCGAATCTGCTGTTGTATGGCGCCGGGACGATCCTGATCCGGGAGCTGCGGGTGCGCTGGGGCAAAGGCTGGCTGACGGTTTTCATCCTGGCGGCGGCGTATATGGTCGCCGAGGAAGGGCTGATGCTGAACACGCTGTTTGATCCGACGAAGAACGCGACGGGCCGCGCGCTGGGCGTGAACTGGGTGTGGACGGCGGGCATGTTGGTGGTTCATTCGCTGGTCAGCATTTTTGCGCCGATTCTGCTGGCGGAAGCGATCTATGACGAACAAGCCAATGAACCGTGGATAAAACCGCGCAGTTTCTGGTGGCTGCTGGCGGCGTTCGCGGCGAATGTTTTTGGCCTGGGCCGGCTGATTGCGCCGACGAACCGGCCGGGCGCCGTTTATTTTCTGGCCGAGGTTGTGTTTATCGGCGGATGTTTTTTGCTGGCCAGACGCGCGCCGTCACCACGAGCGGTGATCAGCAACGGGAGTTCTGGACGCCCGCCTGCATGGCTGTTTGCGGGGTCGCTGGCTGGCATGATCGTGACGATGGTGGTCAATTTCGCCTCGCCGACACTGGCGATTCCGGCGGTGGCAAAGGTGGTGGTGATGCTGGCGGTCTTTCTGGCGTTTCTGGGATGGCTGTGGCGCAATGGGATATTTCGTCCCGGGCTGGATCCGCTTTCAAAATTTGCGGGCGCGGGCGGGATCATTTCCTTTTGGGTATTGGTGTCGCCGCTGACTTCGTTTAGCAAGGGCAACATCGGGCCGGTGTTCTTTGGCGCGCTCATGGCAGTTTTCCTGGTGAGCGTGCAACAGCGGCTGAAGAAAAAACTCCCGATTCCTTGGGCGGATGGAACGGGCCGCACTTTGAAATGAGAGCGATCCGACGGCGAAGAATCGCCCAGGAAAAACGGGGCGTGCGAACTTTGGCAGGTTGTTCGCTGACTTGAATTCACTTCGCCTGGCGCGTTTTGAAAATTGTAGGAGACGAGGTAACGAGTCTCTAATTAAATTCAAACCATTGATTTAATTTTTGAAATGAGCCTCCTCACGTCGGCGCCTACGATTGTTCAAAAGAAAATTTATTCGCTTGCGGCGGGGAATTTTCGCACACTGCGCGGGATGAAATCCATGACGGGTTACGGTCGCGGCGAATGCGCGCGGGACGGTTTCAAGATCACCGTCGAGCTGGGCGCGGTCAACCGCCGGCAGTCGGAAATTTCCGTGAACCTGCCGCGCGAGCTGGACATGCTCGAAGCGCA
>Ga0209483_1001560_pt1 | contig 17114 bp, 15 predicted proteins | sample NGEPerA_FD_184508 | JGI IMG/M metagenome (GOLD analysis project Ga0209483, IMG submission 184508) | Arctic peat soil microbial communities from the Barrow Environmental Observatory site, Barrow, Alaska, USA - NGEE PermafrostL2-A... | ecosystem: Environmental > Terrestrial > Soil > Wetlands >... | reverse complement strand
GCCGTGGTGGTGTGTGGCTACGCGCTGCTCACGAAGGTGTTCCCCGCGCGACTCGACGCCCATGACATCTACGCGCGCCTGCAGGCGCCCTACGGCTACTGGAACGCGACGGGCCTGACCGCGGCGATGGGCGTGATCGGCTGCATGTGGCTGGGAGCGCGCCGGGCCGGACACGCGCTGTTGAGCGCGTTGGCCTACCCGGCGATGGGCCTGCTGCTGCTGACCCTGATGCTGGCCTATTCCCGCGGAGCGCTGATCGCGCTGGCGCTGGGCCTGGCGCTGTGGTTCTGCATCGTGCCGCTACGCCTGCGCGGCGCCGCGGTGCTGCTCGCCGGCGCCGCCGGCACGGGACTGATGGTGGCGTGGGACTTCTCACGGCACGCGCTCAGCGCCGACAGCATCGCGCTGCACGCACGCGTCCTCGCCGGGCGCCAGCTCGGGGTGTTGCTGGTCGCGATGCTGATCGTGCTCACAGTCGCCGGCGTGGCAATCCACTTCTCCACCGACCGGCGGCCGCCTTCGCTTGCGGCTCGCCGCAACGCCGGGGCGATCCTGCTGAGCATCCTCGCGCTCGCCGTGATCGCCTTCGCGGGAGCGCTCGCCGTCAGCCACCGCGGACTTCCCGGCAGCATCTCCCACGGCTTCCACTCGCTCACCAATCCCCACGCGGCCGTCCCCCCCAACACGCCGGGTCGCCTGACCGCGATCGGGAGCGTGCGCGCGCGCTACTGGAACGAGGCTCTGAAGGTGTTCCAGGCGCATCCCGCCCTCGGGGCCGGGGCGCGGAGCTACGGAACCGCCCGCCTGCGCTACCGCACCGAGGATCTCGAAGCGAACGACGCCCACGGCTTCGTCGTCCAGACGCTCGCCGACCTCGGCCTCGTGGGGCTGACGATCGCCCTCGCACTGCTCGCCACCTGGCTCGCCGCCGCCGGACGTGCCACGCACCCCTTCAATCGACGCTGGACGAGCTGGCGCGAGCTGCGGAGCACGGGCTGGCAAGGCTTCGGCTGGCGCGCGATCGAAGCGCCGGCGACCTCGGCGGGCGACGAGCGCGTCTATAGCCCCGAGCGCATCGGGATGCTGAGCATGCTCTGCCTCGTGGTCGTGTTCGGGGTCCACTCCACGGTCGACTGGACCTGGTTCGTGCCGGGAGACGCCTGTGTGGCCTTGCTCTGCGCGGGTTGGCTGGCTGGCCGCGGTCCGCTCCTCGCGACGACCGCAAGCGGCGGGCAGGCGCCGGAACCCGGCGGCGCGGAGGAGCGGCCGCGGAGGCTGCGCCTGCCCTACCTCGGCGACGTGGACCCGTTGCGCATGGGGATCGCCGTCACTGTTGTAGTGGGAGCGCTGATCGCCGCCTGGGCGCAGTGGCAGCCGCAGCGCTCGGCTGACGCCTCTCAGGAAGCGCTGGCGCTGAGCGCCCGCGATCCCGCCGGCTCGCGCTCCGCGGCACGGGCCGCGGTCGCCTACGACCCGGTCTCGGCGGAAGCCCTGTTCACCCTCTCGACGATCCAGCAGCACGCCGGTCAGACGGCGCTCGCGCGCGCCACGCTCGTACAGGCGGTGCACCTGCAGCCGTCCAACCCGCAGACGTGGCAGACGCTCGGCGAATACGACCTGCGGACGGGCAACCCGACAGCTGCGCTGAATGAGCTGCGCGCCGCGGTCTACCTGAACCCCGAGGCGGTCGCGCCGCTGTCCGCGATCGAACACGATCCCGGCCTGATCGCGATTCAGAACGCCTACATCCAAGCCCTGCGCGAGACCACATCACCGGTCACCAGATCGCCGGTCGCCGCCGTCAAAAGCGTGAACGTCGTGCGCTTGCCAGCAGCCGCCGCCGCGCGCCGGGCGGCCCTCCGGCGCCAAGCACTTCGACGTCGTGAAAGCCGAAATCCATAAGCAGCTCGGTGAGGGTGCGGCTCCTGTAGAAGCGCAGGTGATCGGCGCGGGGGTCGAAGTGAGCCTCGAACGCGCGCGGAGCAAGCGCCCACCGGAGCATCCCCAGGCGCCCGTGGTCGGGCGTGCTCAGCAGGAGGGCGCCACCGGAGCGCAGCACGCGGCGTATCTCAGACAGCCAGCCGGCCGTGTCGGAGACGTGCTCGATCACCTCGCCGGCCCAGACCACGTCGAAGCTCGCGTCTCGGAGCGGCCAGGCTCCGTCGGCCCGCACCTGCCGCAGCTCGAGCTCGGGATGGCGGCGGCGCGCCCGCCGCAGCGGCTCGGCGGCGACGTCGATCCCCACCACCTCTGCCCCCGCCCGCGCGAGCTCGGCGGCGAAGCGTCCCTCGCCGCAGCCCACGTCGAGCACCCGCTCGCCCGCGCGGACGTTGTCCAAGAGGAAGCGGCTACGCCGGATGAAGTCGGGCGGATCGAGGCCCTCGGGCAGGCCCTCCCAGAGAGCCTCGTGATAGTCACCCGGCGCCGGCATCGTCGGGCAAGGCTAGACGGCACGAAATATTTGCAACGCGGATGCCACTTCGACAGCCCGGCCTCGAACCGACTATGTTGGCCCCAGTGCACTCTCCGGGGACGCAGTGAACCAGCGCGACGCGTCACGGAGGCGCCCGTGAGGGTCGCCTTCGACAGCCGCCCAGCCACCGATCCGCGCGGCGTCGGGCGCTACTCCCGCTGCCTGCTCGACGCCTTGCGGGACACGGCCGCCGGCGGAGCCGAGGTCGAGGAGACCCACCACCCCCGCGCCTACGACGTCTTCCACTCTCCCTGGATGGAGGGCGCGATGCTGCGCAGCCCTTGCCCGATGGTCGTCACGCTGCACGACCTCGCCGCGCTCAAGCGTCGCAGCGAGCATCTACGGATGGGCGTGCGCCTGCGTCTTCGCCAGCTGGCGGTGCAGCGTGCGATGCGGGTGATCGTGCCCACCGAGGCGGTGGCCGGCGACGCCGTCGAGCGTCTCGGCCTCGACCCCGAGCGCGTCGTCGTGATCGCCGAGGCGCCCGACTCGATGATGTACCCGCGTCCGGCCCATGAGATCGCCGAGGCACGGGCGCGCTTCGCCCTGCCCGAGCGCTATCTCGTGTGGGTCGGAGGCCTGCAGCACCCCGACCCGCGCAAGCACGTCGCCAAGCTCGCCGCCACCCCCCACGAGCTGCCGCTGGTGCTCGTCGGCCCCACGCGTCCCTGGGCACACGAGCTGCCCGACGTGACGCTCACCGGACAGGTCTCCGACGAGCATCTCGCCGCGATCTACTCGGGCGCCCACGCGCTCGTGGTCCCCTCCGAGGACGAGGGCTTCGGCCTGCCGGCGGTCGAGGCGCTGGCCTGCGGCACGCCGGTCGTCGCCTGCGAGGTCCCGGCCTTACGCGAGGTCCTCGACGAGCGCGCCACGTTCGTCGAGTCGGGCGACCTGAAGGCGCTGATTCTCGCCGCCCAGAGGATCAGCCGCCCGGCGCCGCCGCCGCCCGCCTGGACCTGGGAGGACGCGGGACGAGCCACCTGGCAGGTCTACGAGGATGCTCTGGCCGGCTGTCAATAGTCCGGCTAAAGCAGGTCGTTCCGATCCTGCGCCGGTCAGTAGGCGCCACGCTGCATTAGAACGGCGGGGATCGTCTTCAGGATGATCGTCAGGTCGAGGGCCAGCGACCAGCGCTCGAGATAGATGAAGTCGAGGTGCACGAGATCGTCGAAGTCGAGCTCGGAGCGGCCGGAGACCTGCCACAGGCCGGTGATCCCCGGGAGTACCAGGTAGCGCTTGCGGTGCCAGTCCTCGAGCATCTCGTAGTCGCGCTCGGGCAGCGGTCGCGGGCCGACGAGCGACATCTCGCCGCGGAGCACGTTCACGAGCTGGGGGAGCTCGTCCAGCGAGTAGCGCCGGAGCGCCCGCCCGACCCGCGTCATCCGTGGGTCGTTGCGGATCTTGAAGAGCGCCCCCGAGGCCTCGTTGAGCTCTTCCAGATCGGCCTGGCGCTGCTCGGCGTCGGTGTGCATCGTGCGGAACTTCAGGCAGGCGAACGGCCGCTGGCCGATCCCTCGGCGCGTGGAGCGGAACAGGATCGGCCCACGCGAGGACAGCCGCACGGCGAGCACGATCATCAGCAAAAGCGGGCTGAGGAGCACCAGCAGCAGCGTGGCGCCGACGAGGTCGAAGGTGCGCTTCAGCGCGAAGTCGATCCCCTCGAACACGGGCGAGCTCAACTCGAACAGCGGCACCGACTGGCCCGGCACGAACTCGGCGCGATGGATCAGGATCTCCATCGTCGACGGCGCCAGGCGCACGCGCACCCCACGCCGGTGGCACTGGTCGACGAGCTCCACCGCCTCGACCTGCGGGAAGTCGGGGTCGGCGATGATCACCTCGTCGATCCGTTCGCTGCCCAGCACCTCCTCCAGGTTCGCGAGCGATCCGAGGGCGCGCAGGCCATTGGCGGGCAGCTCCAGCGGCGAGAGGAACCCGACGACCTCGATCGGCGAATGTGTCGCGTCCGCGAGCGCGTGGGCGACATCGCGGATGTGCTTCCCCGTCCCCACCAGTACCGCGCGGCGCCGGTAGCCGGCGGCGCGTAGGAGCGCTCCCGTCAGCCACTCGTAGGCGCCACGCAACGAGGACACGTACAGCAGCGCGAATGTCAGCGAGCCCCAGAAGATGTAGAAGCTCGAGAAGTGTTCGCCGCTGACGACCGCGAACAGGAGCGCGACGAACGCCACCTGGAACAGGGCGCCGACGATCCGCGACAGACCCGGACGTTGCGCGCGCTCGGCATACAGCCCCGAGCGCGCGAACAGGAGCGCGGTCAGGAGGTAGGCGAACGCCAATATCCGTTTGGTTTCGTGAAACGCCGAGCTCGGCTCGACGTGCCCCAGCACCGCCGCCTTCAGCACGAGCGCCGTGAAGATCGCAAGCGCCACGCCGACGAAATCGAGCGCCAGCAGCGAGAGCACGCGCGCCAGCCGCCGAGCCGTGGCCATCCGCAGCAGGAACGACATCGCCGGCGGTCGCTTGCTGCGCATGTCCCGGTCGGAGGGCTCCTTGCGCGCCATCTCCTCCGACAGCGTCGCCCGCTCGCGCGGAGGCGAAGGTTGACGCGGCACGCGCGGGGCGGGCGGAGCCGACGTTCCCGAAGAACGTTGCATCTCGCTTTTCACAACGCCTCAGACTCGCAGATGTAGCGGTCGGGTGGCGATTTGCAGGCTCAGCCGATCAGGACCTTGGCGCCGGAGGCCTCGATCGTGCGCTGCAGTCCCTCGCGCAGCGAGACCTCGGGCGTCCAGCCCAGCAGCTCACGCGCGAGCGTGATGTCGGGCTTGCGCTGCTTGGGGTCATCCTCCGGGAGCGCCTCATAGATGATCTCCGAGCTCGAGCCCGTCAGCTCCTTGATCGTCTCCGCGAGCTCCAGCAGCGTGAACTCATCGGGGTTACCGATGTTCACCGGGTCATGGTGACCGGACTCGGCGAGCCCGATGATCCCGCGGATCAAGTCGGTCACGTAACAAAACGACCGCGTCTGGCCGCCGTCGCCGAAGACCGTGACCGGACGGTTCCCCAGCGCCTGGCGCAGGAACGTCGGGATCGCGCGACCGTCATGCGGGCGCATCCGGCTCCCGTAGGTGTTGAAGATCCTCACGATCGCCGTATCGACGCCCTGCTGGCGGTGGTAGGCCATGCTCAGCGCCTCCGCGTAGCGCTTGGCCTCGTCGTAGACGCCCCGCGGGCCGATCGGGTTGACGTGGCCCCAGTAGGACTCCGTCTGCGGGTGCACCTGGGGATCGCCGTAGACCTCGCTGGTGGAGGCGATCAGGAAGCGCGCGCGCTTGGCCTTGGCGAGCCCGAGCGTGTGATGCGTGCCGTAGGAGCCGACCTTGAGCGTGTGGAGCGGCAGCCGCAGGTAGTCGATCGGCGAGGCCGGCGAGGCGAGGTGGTAGATGAAGTCGATCGGCTCATCGACGAAATACGGCTCGATGATGTCCACCCCGAGGTGCACGAAGCGATCCGGCTCGCGGATGTGCTCGATGTTCGCCAGCGAGCCCGTCTCGAGGTTATCGACGCAGATCACCCGGTTGCCGCGCGCCAGGAGCTCGTCGCACAGATGCGAGCCGAGGAACCCGGCGCCGCCGGTGACGAGACAGGTGGCCATGCGGGGAGAATACCCGTACGGCGGCGCCCGCAAGAGTGCGCGCCGAGCGGCGGTCGAGAGTTCCATCACCGCGCGATCCTTATCATCTGCCACATGGCCTCCACCGAGGAGAACCTGACCGTCGCCCCGATCGTCGGGCCCGAGGACCCGCGCCGCTTCACCGACTCGGGGATCGAGATCTCGGAGCTCTACACCGAGGCGGACCTCCCGGAGGAGCTCGAGCTCGGCGAGCCCGGCGAGTTCCCCTACACGCGCGGCGTGCACCGCGAGATGTACCGCAAGCAGACCTGGACGATGCGCCAGTACGCGGGCTACGCCTCGGCGAGGGAGTCGAACGAGCGCTACCGCTACCTGCTCTCGAAGGGCTCCACGGGGCTGTCGATGGCGTTCGACCTCCCCACCCAGCTCGGCCTCGACTCTGATAACCCGCGCTGCCTCGGCGAGGTCGGCCGCACGGGCGTGGCGATCGACACGATCGACGACATGCGCACCGCCTTCGACGGCATTCCGCTCGATCAGGTCTCGACGTCGATGACGATCAACGCGCCCGCCGCCTGCCTGCTGCTGCTCTACGAGCTCGTCGGGGAGGAGCAGGGCGTGCCGTCAGAGGAGCTCCGCGGGACGACCCAGAACGACGTCCTGAAGGAGTACATCGCGCGCGGCAACTACATCTACCCGCCGATCCCGACGATGCGCCTGACGACCGACCTCTTCCAGTACTGCCACGAGCGCGTGCCGAGGTGGAACACGATCTCGATCTCCGGCTACCACTTCCGCGAGAAGGGCTCATCGGCCGTCCAGGAGGTCGCCTTCACTCTGTCCTCCGGCATCGCCTACGTCCAGGCGGCGATCGACGCGGGCCTGTCGGTCGACGAGTTCGCGCCGCGGCTGGCGTTCTTCTTCAACGGCCACAACAACGTCTTCCAGGAGGTCGCCAAGTTCCGCGCCGCCCGGCGCATGTGGGCGCAGATCATGCGCGAGCGCTTCGGGGCGACGAACCCAAAGGCGACGATGCTGCGCTTCCATACCCAGACAGGCGGCGTCACGCTGACCGCGCAGCAGCCGGAGAACAACATCGTGCGCGTCGCCCTCCAGGGCTTCGCCGCCGTCTGCGGGGGCACCCAGTCGCTGCACACGAACGGCTTCGACGAGGCTTTGGCGCTGCCCACCGAGCGCGCCGCGAAAATCGCGCTGCGCACCCAGCAGATCCTCGCCGATGAGTCCGGCGCGGCCGACACCGTCGACCCATTCGCGGGCTCCTACTTCGTCGAGTCTTTGACCGACGAGATCGAAGGGCGCGCGAACGAGCTGATCGCGAAGGTCGACGCGCTCGGCGGATCGGTGAACGCGATCCAGTTCATCACCGGCGAGATCGACGAGTCGGCGTGGGGCTACCAGGAGCGCTACCGGATCGGCCAGGACATCGTCGTGGGAGTGAACAAGTACGAGGAAGAGGGCATCGAGGTCCCCGACCTCCTCCGCGTCGACCCCGAGTCCGAGCGCGAACAGGTCGACCGTCTGACCCAATTCAAGGCAGACCGCGACCAATCGCTCGTGGAGCAGCGCCTGGAGGAGCTGCGCGACGTCGCCCGCGGCAGCGAGAACCTGCTCCCCGCGATCCGCCAGGCCCTCAAGGACCGCTGTTCTTTGGGCGAGGTCTGCGGCGCGATGCAGGACGTCTTCGGCAAGTACGCGCCGACGTTCTGAGCTGCTTTCGGAGAGACCTATCCGCATGCGGATAGGTCAGTAGGGCCGCATGCGGCCCTACTACGGAGGCGCACATGTGCGCCTCCGCGGGCGGCGCATGCGCCGCCCGAACCGCTTCGCTCAGGCGGCAATCGCAGGCGCGAGCGTGTCGGCCGAGACACGGCTGGGAATCGTCACGCGCACCTCGCCGTCGCGCTCGAGCAGCCATTTGGCGTTGACGAGCGTAATCGCGATAACCCGACCCAGCTCGTCGTAGCGGACGTTGTGACCCTCAGCGGTACCGAAGGAGTCGGTGGGCTCGCGCGGCTCGCCAACGCTCAGGTAGAGCACATCACCGTCGGCGTCGTACTCGACGTGGTCGAATGTGATTGCGCCAATGGTGATCGTCATCTTCGGAGACCTTCCGGCTCGTTGTTCTGTCCGAAGGCAGTGACGACGCGGTCTACGTCGCCCTCAAACTGTACTACCGCCCTCAACCAGCGAAACCGAAACGGCGGCTGCATACGAAGCCAGTAGCGCTCGCGTCCCGGACGCGGATCCGGCTCTTGGTAGTCCGGACGGCGCATTGCCTCGAGCAGCAGCTCCAGCTCGCCGCGCATCTCGACGTGGCGCTGAATGTAGGCCCACTTACGCTCGGTGAGCTCGACGGTGCGCCCTTGTGGTGAGACGGCGTGCGCGATGACGGCGGTGTTGTCCATGTCTACAGCCTGATGGCAACCCCCGACACTTCACGCACTCGGGCATTCCCACTGGCACAACCAATAGGCTCTCGCCCGTGCTCCTCGCCGTGCAGTTCTACGAAGTCGTCCTCGCGCTGCACATCCTCGCCGTCGTCTTCGCCTTCGGGGCGACGTTCGCCTATCCCGTCCTGCTCGGCACCATCACCAAGGCCGACGCGCGCGCTTTGCCGGCCCTTTATCGGGCTCTCCACGCGATCAGCCAGCGGGTGATCATGCCGGGGCTGGCGGCGATCGTGGTCTTCGGCATCTACCTCGCCTCCCACCTGCACCTGTGGAACACGTTCTTCGTGCAGTGGGGTCTCGCCGTGTCGATCGTGATCGGCGCCGTCGAGGGCGCCTATCTGGGTCCGCGGGAGAAGCGCCTGATCGAGGTCGCCGACCAGGATCTCGCCGCCGCGGGCGACGGGCCGGTGACGCCGAGCGCCGAGCACAACGCGCTCGTCAAGCGGATCGGCGGTGTCGGCGCTCTGATGGACCTACTGGTCGTCATCACGATCTACTTCATGGCCACCCATACCTGAGCGTAGGCAGACCCGCGCCTCCCGTTTCGCCTGAGCACCCCGCGATACCCTGAGAATCCTATGAACGAGGGGTATCGAGTCGCCGTCGTCGGCGCCACCGGCCAGGTCGGCACTTTGATGCTCCGGCTGCTGCGTGAGCGCGGCTTCCCGGCGGGCGAGATCGTCCCGTTCGCCTCCGAGCGCTCCGTCGGACGCACCCTGCCGGGCACACCCTCTGGGGCGCACCCTGAAGGGCACGCCCTAAAGGGTGCAGGCAGGCAGGCAGGTGAGCCGGAGGGCGGCCTCGTCGTGCGTGGCCTCGACGAGGAGGCGATCGGGGGCTTCGACCTGGCGCTGTTCTCCGCCGGCGGCTCGACCTCAGGCGAGTGGGCGCCGCGGTTCGCCGCGGCGGGCGCGGTGGTCGTCGATAACTCCTCGCGCTGGCGCATGAGGGACGACGTCCCGCTCGTCGTCAGCGAGGTCAACCCCGAGGCGCTCGCCGACCACCACGGGATCGTGGCGAACCCGAACTGCTCGACGATGCAGATGGTCGTCGCGCTGAAGCCGCTCTACGACGCGGCCGGGATCGAGCGACTGGTGATCTCGACCTACCAGGCCGTCTCCGGCACCGGCAGGCAGGCGGTGGACGAGCTGCTCGATCAGTCCCACGCGCTCCTCCACGAGCGCGAGATCCCCTCACCGGAGGTCTACGCCCACCAGATCGCCTTCAACGCGCTGCCCCACGCCGGCTCGTTCGCCGCGGGCGAGGACCACACCGACGAGGAGCGGAAGCTGATCGACGAGACGCGAAAGATCCTCGGCGACCCCTCGATTCGCGTGTCCGCCACCTGCGTGCGCGTGCCGGTCCTCACCGGGCACTCCGAGGCCGTCAACGTGCAGACGCGCGACCCCCTCTCCCCCGAGCGGGCGCGGGAGCTGCTGCGAGAGGCGCCCGGCGTCACCGTGCTCGACGATCCCGCCTCCGCGCTCTATCCACTCGCGATCGACGCCGCCGGCGAGGACGACGTGTTCGTCGGGCGCATCCGCCGCGACCCCGGCCACGAGCGCGCCCTCGACCTCTGGATCGTCGCCGACAACCTCCGCAAGGGCGCCGCCCTCAACGCCGTCCAACTCGCGGAGTTGCTGCACGAGCGCGGCTTGATTCACAGCCACAGCACATCGTCGGCCGCCTGAGGGCGGTTTTTAGATAAAGGACTATACTATAGTATTTGCAGAAAGATAAAGGCGCTGGATGTTGTCATCGACTTTTAGGACTGCGTATAACGATGGTGCCACGCAGTCTTAAAAGTTAATAGTCACTCTGCCGCGGGAGGTCCGCGCGGGAGGAGTCGCGGGAGAGCGCTCGAACTGATGGGAAGATGATCTCCTCGGAGGTACAGCGCACGCTGGTCAAGTCCCCGCCCGAGCTGTGGGCGGAGCTGAGCGACCCCGCCGCGCTCGCCCGCCACCTGGGCGAGCTCGGCGAGATCCGCATCACCCGGGTCGAGCCGGAGAAGGCCGTCGAATGGGAGGCCGCGGATACCACCGGAAAGGTGCTGCTCAAGTCCTCCGGATGGGGCACCAAAGTCACGCTGACTGCGGCCCGCGAGCTCCCGGCGCCCGAGCCGCCGCCCGAGCCCGAGCCGCCGCCCGAGCCCGAGCCGGTAATCGCGGCGGAGCCTGAGACCCTAGCCGTGGAGGAGCCCGAGACCCTAGCCGTGGAGGTGCCTGAGCGCGCGCCACGTCCCGGATTCTTCGCCAGGCTCTTTCGGCGTGGTTCCAAGGAGCTCGTCCAGCCGGAGCTGGAGCAGCCCGCGGTCATCGAGATCGACGAGCCCGAGCCACCCCGGGACGATGACACCCCGAACGTCGCGGTCGAACTGAAGGCGGCCGAACTGAAGGCGGCCGAGGAGAAGGCGGTCGAACTGAAGGCGGCCGAGGAGGTGGCGGCCGAGCAGGTGACGGCCGTGTTGACCGCGGTACTCGACCGGCTGGGCGCCGCGCACCACCGGCCGTTCTCGCGCTCCTGAGAACCGCCCGGATTGACCCGCGGATAAGATCCCGCGCCCGATGGCCTCCAACTCCCACGACCGACAGACCGACGCCGCGCTGCTCGCGGCGTCCCGCAGCGGCCACCGCCGCCCGCCGCGCCAGAAGGCCCCGGAGACATACGAGGAGAAGCTCGCGCAGCTGCATGAGCTGCGCGAGGCCGCGATCCACTCGTCCCCGGAGGCGGAGGAGAAGCAGCACGCGCGCGGCAAGTACACGGCGAGAGAGCGCGTGGAGAAGCTGCTCGACGAGGGCTCCTTCCAGGAGCTCGACACGTTCGTGCGCCACCGCACCTACGACTTCGAGATGCAGAAGAACCGGCCGTGGGGCGACGCCGTGGTCACCGGTCACGGCACGATCGAAGGCCGCACGGTATGCGTGTTCAGCCAGGACTTCACAGTCTTCGGCGGCTCGCTCGGCGAGGTGATGGGCGAGAAGATGTGCAAGATCATGGATCTCGCCGCCAAGATCGGCTGCCCGGTGATCGGCATCAACGACTCCGGCGGCGCGCGCATCCAGGAGGGCGTCGTCTCGCTCGGCGCCTACGGCGACGTGTTCGTGCGCAACGTCAAGTGCTCCGGCGTGATTCCCCAGATCAGCCTGATCATGGGCCCGTGCGCCGGCGGCGCCGTGTACTCGCCGGCGATCACCGACTTCATCTTCATGGTCAAGGAGACCTCGCACATGTTCATCACCGGTCCCGATGTGATCAAGACGGTCACCGGCGAGGAAGTGGGCTTCGAGGAGCTCGGGGGGGCGATGTCGCACAACACGAAGTCCGGCGTGGCCCACTTCGCCTCCGAGGACGAGGACGCGTGCCTGGAGGACTGCCGCTACCTGATCAGCTTCCTGCCCCAGAACAACCTGCAGACCGCGCCTCGGGTCCAGCCGACCGACGATCCGCTGCGGATGGACCCCGAGCTCGACGCGGTGGTGCCGGATAACCCGAACAAGCCCTACGACATGCGCAATGTGGTGCGGCTGATCGTCGACGACGGCGAGTTCTTCGAGGTGCACGAGCACCACGCGAAGAACATCATCTGCGGCTTCTCGCGCCTCGACGGACTGGCGGTCGGGGTCGTGGGCAACCAGCCCAACCACATGGCCGGCGTGCTCGACATCGACGCCTCGGCGAAGGCGGCGCGCTTCGTGCGCACCTGCGACGCGTTCAACATCCCCCTGATCACGTTCACCGACGTGCCGGGCTTCCTGCCGGGCACCGCGCAGGAGTGGGGCGGCATCATCCGCCACGGGGCAAAGCTGTTGTACGCGTTCACCGAGGCCACCGTCCCGAAGATCACCGTGATCACGCGGAAGGCCTACGGGGGCGCCTACGACGTGATGGCCTCCAAGCACCTGCTCGCCGACTTCAACTTCGCCTGGCCGACCTCCGAGGTGGCGGTGATGGGGCCGGAGGGCGCGGTCAACATCATCTATCGCCGCGACCTCGCCGGCAGTCCCACACCGGACGAGCGCCGCCAGAAGCTGATGGACGACTACAAGGCGCGCTTCGCCAATCCCTACACGGCGGCCGAGCGCGGCTACATCGACGACGTGATCGTGCCCCACGAGACACGGCCCCGCCTGATCACGGCGCTCCACACGCTCCAGACCAAGCGCGAACCGGGCCCGAAGCGCAAGCACGGCAACATCCCCCTATGAGCTCCTCCCCCGCGTCCCCCGAGCAGGCGGCGGCGATTACGGCGGCGATCGAGCGCTTTGAGCGCGCGACGGCGCCGCCCCCGATCTCGAGCGAGGAGCGCCCCGATCCATGGGTCCGCGCGGCTATCCTGGAAGGGGTCGCGCGCGAAGATCCCGAGCTCGTGTTCCCGGTGTTGGATGAGTGCCCCACCCGCCCACCTGGATAAATACCTGAAAGCCGCTAGCCTTTAGGGCAATCCCCCTGCCGTACGTCAACTCGCCCCGGGCCGCGGCCCGGTTCAGGAGGTTTCGCAAAATGGAGCCAGCTTCAACCCCCGCCCCGCGCGGCACGCTCGAGGACCCAGAGGTCCTCCAGAACGTGCCCGGGCACGTGATCCCGATCCTGCGGCGGGAGTACGACGACTTCAAGACCGAGTCCACCAAATTCCTGGCCGGCGAGACGCCGGAAGACGAGTTCATCAAGTTCCGCCTCAAGCAGGGGGTCTACGGCCAGCGCCAGCCCGACGTGCAGATGATCCGCGTGAAGCTGCCCTTCGGGGGGATCACGCCGGAGCAGATGGAGGCGTTCGCCGACGTCGTCGAGCAGTACGTGCCCCTGAACAAGGGCCACATCACCACACGGCAGAACATCCAGATGCACCACATCCCGCTGCCGGAAGCCGAGCGGGCGATCCGCGAGCTGGGGGAGGCGGGGCTGTCCAGCCGCGAGGGCTGCGGCAACACGGTCAGAAACGTCACCGGCGATCCGTGGGCGGGCGTGGCCAAGGACGAGCTGTTCGACATGACCCCCTACGCGGGCGCCTACGTGCGCTACTTCGTGCGCCATCCGACCACCCAGGCGATGCCGCGGAAGATCAAGACCTCGTTCGACGGCTCCCCGCAGGACCGCGCGATCAGCGGCATCCACGACATCGCCTTCAGGGCGCGTGTGCGTGAGTCCGAGGACCCCGCCAACCCTGACCAGGTGCGCGGCGCGGAGATCCTCGTCGGCGGCGGTACCTCGATCATGCCACGGGTGGCCCCGGTGCTGTACGAGTTCGTGGAGCTCGACAACGGCGATTACCTGAGGATCGCCGAGGCCGTCTTCAGGATCTTCGACCGTCAGGACTGGCTGCGCGTCAATCGGGCCCGCGCGCGGATCAAGGTGTTCGTCGACAAGTACGGGATCGACGAGCTGCGCAACCAGGTCGAGGAGGAGCTGAAGGGCGACTGGGTCTCCGAACGCGACTTCTCGATCGAGGACCGGCTGTTCCTCGACGACGAGCGCGAGGGCGCGCCCGCCCCACCCCAGACATACGGCAGCCCGAACGGTGATTTCCCAAAGTTCGAGCGCTTCCGCCGGGCGAACGTGCGTGAGCAGAAGCAGGACGGCTTCGTGACCGTCGAGGCGAAGATCATCCGTGGTGACCTCACGCCCGAGCAGTTCAGAGGCCTGGCGGATGTCATGCGCCGGTACGCCGGCGGCTACGCGCGGACGACCGTGCAGCAGAACTTCGTCCTGCGCTGGGTTCGCCAGGAGAGCGTCTACGACGTGTGGAAGGCGCTGTCGGAGCTGGGCCTGGGCGATGCCGGCTCGCGGGAGATAAGCGACGTCGTCTCGTGCCCTGGAACGGACTCGTGCAAGCTCGGGATCACCAGCTCGATGGGCCTCAACCAGGCCGTGCAGGAGCGGATCGAAGCCCTGAACATCACCGATCCGCTGACGCGCAAGCTGAACGTGAAGATCAGCGGCTGCCCGAACGGCTGCGGGCAGCATCACGTCTCGAGCATCGGCTTCACCGGCGCCTCGATCAAAGTCGGCGAGCACACGATCCCCGCCTACATCCCCCACGTCGGCGGCGTGTTCGAAGGCGGCGAGGTGAAGTTCGGCACGCGCCTGAAGCTGCGTCTGCCCTCCAAGCGGGTGCCGGATGCGATCGAGCGTTGGATCGGCCACTACGAGTCCAACCGAGAGGACGGCGAGGAGTGGAACGACTTCGCCGAGCGCGTCGGCACGGGCGAGCTCGAGGCGCTCGTGAAGGACCTCTCGCTGCCGGTCGACTTCGGGTTGGAGACAATGAACCAATTCATCGACTGGAATCGAGACGTTCCTTTCCAGGTGATTCGCGGTGAGGGCGAGTGCGCGGTATAGATAAGACCTAAAGGACGCGCAGCAGCGCGACAAGTAGACGGACGAGTAGACCCACAAGTAGACGGACGAGTTGACCCGATACCTAAAGGACGCGAAGCAGCGCGACGACTAGATCAGATGCATCCATCCGACAGCCACATAACGGAGGTCACCTCCGAGCTCGACCCGGCGCTCAGCCTGACGCATACGCTGCGCGAGGCGTCGCGCCACGGCGAGCGAGCGCTCTTGCTGTGCTCGTTCCAGAAGGAGGAGTCGGTACTGCTCGACGAGCTCCTGCGCCTCAATGAAGAGATGACCCCCGCCCCCGGCAGCGCGGTGAGGGTCGTGACGATCGACACCGGCGTGCTGTTCGAGGAGACGATGCAGACCTGGCGCGCGTTCGAGGAGCGCTTCGGGGTAAAGATCGAGGTGCGCGACGCAAGCAGTCCGGATCGCCCGTGGAGCGGTCCCGAGCACTGCTGCTCGAACGCGAAGGTCGCGGCGCTCGAGAGCGCCCTCACCGGCGCCGAGGGCTGGATCACCGGCATCCGCCGCGAGCAGGGCCCGACGAGGGCCACGGCGGAGCTGATCGAGCGCGACGAGGGACGCGGGCTGTGGAAGTACAACCCGCTCGCCCACTGGACCGAGAAGGACCTGTGGCGACGGATCCACGAGCGCAATCTTCCGTACAACCCACTGCACGACCAGGGGTACGAGTCGATCGGCTGTGCCCCATGCACCCAGCCGGGGAGCGGACGCGAGGGCCGCTGGGCCGGGACGACCAAGACGGAGTGCGGTCTGCATGTAGAGCACGTGGGCTGATCCGATGAGCGTCGCGACCCGCCCTCAGCTCAGTCATCTGCGGGCGCTCGAGTCAGAGGCGATCCATGTGATGCGCGAGGTGGCGGCCGAACTGGAGCGCCCGGTGCTGCTGTTCAGCGGGGGGAAGGACTCGATCGTGCTGCTGCGCCTCGCCGAGAAGGCGTTTCGCCCGGCTCCGTTCCCGTTCCCGCTGATGCACGTCGACACGGGGCACAACTTTCCCGAGGTGATCGAGTTCCGCGACCGGCGCGTGGGAGAGCTCGGCGAGCGGCTGATCGTGGCGAGCGTGCAGGAGTCGATCGACCAGGGCAGGGCGGTCGAGGAGACCGGGCCGCGGGCCTCGCGCAACCGGCTGCAGACGGTGACGCTGCTGGACGCACTCGCGGAGCACGGCTTCGACGCGGCCTTCGGCGGCGCGCGGCGCGACGAGGAGCGCGCGCGGGCGAAGGAGCGGATCTTCTCGTTCCGTGACGACTTCGGGCAGTGGGACCCGAAGCGCCAGCGCCCGGAGCTGTGGAACCTGTACAACGGGCGTATCAAGCAGGGCGAGAACGTGAGGGTCTTCCCGATCTCCAACTGGACGGAGCTCGACGTTTGGGAGTACATCGACCAGGAGGAGCTGGAGGTGCCCTCGATCTACTTCGCGCACGAGCGCGAGGTGTTCGGGCGCGACGGCATGCTGTACGCGTGGCGCGAGGGCGTCGAGCTGATCGACGGCGAGCGGGTGATGACCGAGACGGTCCGCTACCGGACGGTCGGCGACATGACCTGTACGGGGGGAGTGCGCTCGGGGGCGATGACGCTGGAGGAGGTCGTGAGCGAGATCGCGGCCACGAGGATCACCGAGCGCGGCGAGACGCGCGCCGACGACAGGGTGACGGAGGCCGCGATGGAGGACCGCAAGAAGGCCGGGTACTTCTAGTGACCCTCGACTTACTACGGTTCACCACCGCGGGATCTGTCGACGACGGCAAGAGCACGCTGATCGGGAGGCTGTTGTACGACACCAAGCAGGTGTTCGAGGACCAGTTGGAGCACGTCGAACAGGCGAGCGAGCGCCGCGGCGGCGAGGGCGCGCTGGATCTGGCGCTGCTGACCGACGGGCTGCGGGCCGAGCGCGAGCAGGGGATCACGATCGACGTGGCCTACCGCTACTTCGCCACGCCGAAGCGGCGCTTCATCATCGCCGACTGCCCCGGGCACCGGCAGTACACGCGGAACATGGTCACGGGCGCCTCGACCGCCGATGTCGCGGTGATCCTGCTCGACGCGCGCAAAGGCGTGCTGGAGCAGTCAAAGCGCCACGCGTTCATCAGCGCGCTGCTCGGTATCCCAAAGCTCGTCGTTGCGGTCAACAAGATGGACCTCGTCTCCTATTCCCAGGAGCGCTTCGAAGAAGTCGTGGCGGAGTTCGAGGGCTTTGCACCCAACC
>Ga0209483_1001559_pt1 | contig 17119 bp, 19 predicted proteins | sample NGEPerA_FD_184508 | JGI IMG/M metagenome (GOLD analysis project Ga0209483, IMG submission 184508) | Arctic peat soil microbial communities from the Barrow Environmental Observatory site, Barrow, Alaska, USA - NGEE PermafrostL2-A... | ecosystem: Environmental > Terrestrial > Soil > Wetlands >... | reverse complement strand
GGGCTATGTAGGCGTCGAGTTTGGGGGCGGCCCAGGGCGGAGAAGCAGGTCCTTCGCTGCGCTCAGGATGACAATTCTCGGAGAGTGCGTCGGCTTCTGCCTGGGCTTGCAGGGTGAGGATGAGGCGGTCTTCGCCGATGGCGAAGCCGATGCCGGGGGCGCGGGGGCCGCCCAGCATCTCGGAGAGGCCGTCGTAGCGGCCGCCGCCCAAAAGGGCGTTCTGGGTGCCGAGGCCGGTGGTGACGGTGAACTCGAAGGTGGTGCGGGTGTAGTAGTCGAGGCCGCGGACCAGGCGCGGGTTGACGGTGTACTGCACGCCGCAGGCATCGAGTGCGGCGAGGACCTGGGCGAAGTGCTCGCGGGAGTCGTCGCCGAGGTAGTCGGCGATCCTGGGGAGGGCGTTGATGATGTCCTGGTCGGCTTCGTCCTTGGAGTCGAGGACGCGGAGCGGGTTGGTTTCCGCGCGGCGCTGGTTGTCGGGGCAGAGGCGGTCTTTGACCGGAGCGAGGGCTTCGCGGAGGGCGATGTTGTAGCGGGCACGGTCGTCGGAGTTGCCGACGGAGTTGAGCTCGAGCTTCCAGTCGCGGACGCCTAGTTCGTCGAGCAGGCTGGCGAGCATTTCCAGGACTTCGGCGTCGCGGACGGGGGAGTCGGAGCCGGAGGTTTGTGGGCCGAGGACTTCGGCGCCGATCTGCCAGAACTGGCGATATCTTCCCCGCTGCGGTCGTTCGCGGCGGAATTGCGGCCCGATGTAGAAGAGCTTCTGGAGTTGGCCAGTTTCGCCGAGACGGTGCTCGATGTAGGCGCGAGCTACTCCTGCTGTATTTTCAGGCCGCAGAGTAAGCGACTGCGCCTTTTCGGAAGCGGCGCGGGCGCGGTCTTCCCAGGTGAACATTTCCTTCGAGACGATGTCGGTTTCCTCTCCGACGCCGCGGGCGAAGAGTTCGGTGGCCTCGAAGATCGGGGTGCGAATTTCGCCGAAGCCGTAGCGGGCGAAGACGGCGCGGGCGGTGGTTTCGACGCGGTTCCAGAGGGGGGTCTGGTCGGGCAGGAGGTCGCGGGTGCCGCGGACGGCTTTGATGGGTTGCCGCTTGTCGGTGGTGTTGCTCATAGAATTCCAGTCTATCGAAGCGGTGCGCGCGGTGGCCTACCCCTCCCCCCCTTTTTTGGGCAAAGTCCCTTAAACAAATGAGTTAGTTCCGTACCTCGGTTTTTGAGGTCCGGCGTTAAGCAATGCGGCCCGGCGGTGGCCGGGCTGCTTTTTCTCTTCTGTCGTCAATTATAACGGGTGTGTCAAGGGTTGATGTTGTGGCGTTGCGGGCGAGTGCGGTTCAGGGGTTGAACGGTTCGCGCAGTGTCCGTGATGCCAGCGCGGTGGCAGGTTCCTTCGACAGGCTCAGGACAGGCTCTTCGGCTGCGGCTCGCAAAAGCGCGAGCCTACGCTCAGGATGACACGGTTGGGGTGGGTTGAGGAGAACGGTCGCGCTTCGCGCGATTCCCGCCTTAGGCGCAAAGAACGCGCCGAAGACGGGTCACCCCGGGCGCGATCCCGCCTTAGGCGCAAAGAACGCGCCGAAGACGGGTCACCCCGGATTTGTGGTGCTCCGACGTTGACTACAGCGAGCGGTCGGTGGGGTAGGTCGAGAGCGCGGTGGGGCCTTTGGCTATGGATTCTTCGATTTCGCGAGTCTGGGTGCGGGCGTCCATCAAGAGGGCGATGCCGATGCCTAGCGGGACGAGGCCGACGGCGGCTCCACAGAGCACGTCGCGCTCTTGCAGGATCGCTGCGAGCACCAGGAAGAAGGCTACAAGACTAAGGCCGCCAATCACTAGAATGTTACCGGCGAGGCGGACGTTGCCGCGTCGGCGGGTGGCGTCGGCGGAAGGCTTTCCGTGCATGATGGCGAGTTCTCCGGGCGTCGGGGGGACGGGGACGCCCTTGGCGATGGCGGCGAGGCGCTCGGTGCTCTGGATTTCGCGGTTGCGGATTCCGGACCAGATGCCGGCGACGACGATGCCCAGGATCATGATGCAGCCGGCGACCGGGACGATGAAGGGGCTGTTGGCGATGTCTCCTCCATCGCTGAAGAAGGCGAGAGCGGCAAGAGTGGTGGATAGCATTGTTTTTCTCCTCGAAGTGATTCTTTGGAACTTACGGCGAGCTTTGACTTTGGGGCGGGGCGAAAGTTTCAGGTGCGCGGATGAAACTTTTGGAGCATTCTGAAGTCTGAGGAAAGTCAGTGGATAGAGCGTAGAGGATAGAGGATAGAGAAAGCCGCACAAGTGGCTGAGAGACTTCTTATTTGCGAACCGATTTGACATCGCCGGAGAACTTCGAGGCGCTGGTGCGGGAGCATCAGGGGATGGTGTTTCGTACGCTGTCGCGGATGACCGGCGCGGGGCCGCATGTCGAAGACCTGGCGCAGGAGGCGTTCCTGCGGCTGTATCGCGCGCTGCCGGAGTTTCGCGGCGATGCGACCGTGTCGACGTATCTGTATCGGATTGTTGTGAACCTGTCGCAGGATGAGTGGAAGCGGCGGCGAAAAGAGCGGACGCATCTGGCGACGGAGCCGGCGTATGTTGATGACGATGCGGCTGGCGAGTGGCTGGAGAATTTTGCCGGAGACGATCTGGCGGGCGGACATGCGCGGACGCCGGAGCAGTTGATGGGCGACGCCGACGTGACTCGGGCGGTCGATGAAGAACTGCTGGCGCTGCCGGAGATCGAGCGCGCGGTGCTGGTGCTATATCACCAGGAAGAGTGCAGCTACGAGGGCATTTCGGTGGCGCTGGGGCTTCCGATCAATACGGTGCGGACGCATCTGCATAGGGGGCGGAAGCGGTTGGGGGAACGGGTGAAGGAGCGGCTGGGCGCGCGGGCGCATCCAAATGTGGCGGAGAGTGCGGTGTTTGTCGCAGCGGGAGGACGGGCATGAATTATTCTAAGGAAATGCAGTTGCAGGACGACAATTCGCAGGCGGGTTTTGAGGTGAAGCTGACGCGCGCGCTGGAGCGCCGGCCGGAGCCGGTGGTCCCCATCGATTTTGCGGCGCGGGTTGCGGCTGCGCTGCCTGCGGCGCTGCCCGCGCGGAAGCCGATGCAGGTTGGGCGGACAGTGGGGCTGGCTGCGGCGGCGGTGCTGGGAGTGGCGCTGTTCGCGCTCGCTCCTCATGCTGCGCCGACGTTTGGCAACTGGGCGTTCGATTTTGAGTTGGCGGTGATTGCGCAGCTTGGCGGGATTGCGTATTGGTTGACGGCGGTGCGGAAGGTTTAAGGGCGTAGTTCGCGCGGGGTGGAGCGCGTGTCCCGGGGGCTAAAGCCCGGAGTTGGGGCGGCCTTAATGGCCGGGATAAATCCCGGCCCTATCTCCTAAGCAACATGGCGATTTCATGTTGCTTTCCAACTCCACCGGCCGAAGCCGGTCCTTGCTCAGAAACAAAAGCAAGGGCAAAAGCAAGGGCAAGAGCAAAAGCAAAAGCAAGGGCAGAAGCAAGGGCAAGGGCAAAAGCAAGGGCAGAAGCAAAAGCAAGGGCAGAAGCAAAAGCAAGGGCAGAAGCAAAAGCAAGGGCAAAAGCAAGGGCAAAAGCAAGGGCAAAAGCAAGGGCAAAAGCAAGGGCAAAAGCAAAAGCAAGTGCAGAAGCAAAAGCAAGGGCAGAAGCAAAAGCAAGAGCAAGGGCAAAAGCAAAAGCAAGTGCAAGGGCAAAAGCAGGGCGATGGTTGAACGGTTCGAGCGGTTGTGGTGGTGCTGGCAGCTTGGCAGGTCCTTCGGCTACGGCTCGCAAAAAACGCGAGCCTTCGCTCAGGATGACGAATTTGTGTGGGTGTGGACGGGAAGCAGGTCCGTCGCTGCGCTCAGGATGACATGTTTTGAATAAAACGGCCGCCTGTTGAGGCGGCCGTTTCGTGTGGCGCGGGGCTACTCGACCGAAGTCTACTCGTCGGCGATGCCGGGGTCGGGGGTGTCTTCGCCGAGGGCGGTGGCGAGAGCGTTGAGGTGGTCGGACTCGTCGCGGAGGATTTCGCGGAGGTCTTCGCCGAGGGCGAACTCGTTCAGCATGTCCACCTGGCGGACGCGGCGACGGTAGTTGCGGATGGTTTCCTTCTCGTTCTCGAGGTCGAAGCGCAGCTTGTCTTCGTTCTTCTTGCTGGTCTTGACCGGCTTGGCGGTGACGGCGGGTTCGCCGCCCAGGAAATCGATCCAGTAGCTGAGCTTGAGCGCGTGGGCGAGCTCTTCCTTGGCGTGGACCTCAAGCTCGCCGGCGATGTTCATATAGGCGGCGCCTTTGAGCGTCTGCGAATAGTTGACGTAGGAGATCACAGCCTGAAACTCACGCTGTAAATCTTCGTTGAGGAGGTCGATCAACTTTTTCTTGGTGATCGCGGGGGCGGCTTTCTTGTTTTCGTCGGGCATAATTCTCCTGTCAATCTTTCGATTGTAAGACGCGACTCGATGGCGGGGCGGTTGCCGGAAAAGCGCTCTCCGAAAGATAGATCTTCGTATAGTCGAGGTAATTGCGCGCGTACATGCGGATGAGTTCGAGGTCGGCGTCGGTGACCGTGCGGCGGACTTTGCCGGGGACTCCGGCGACCAGGCTGCGCGGAGGGATGATGGCGTGCTCGGGGATGACGGCCCCGGCGGCGATGATGGAGCCCGCGCCGATGCGGGCGTCGTTGAGCACGACCGCGCCGATGCCGATCAGGACATCGTCTTCGAGGACACAGCCGTGGACGGTGGCGTTGTGGCCGATGGTGCAGCGGGCGCCGATGGTGACCGGATAAAGGTGCCTCATGCCGTGGAGGACGGCGCAGTCTTGTATGTTCGAGCCCGCGCCGATGCGGATGGAGTTGACGTCGCCGCGGACCACGGCGTTCATCCAGATGGAGGCGTTTTCGCCGAGGACGACGTCGCCGATGACCTGGGCGGACGGGTCGACGTAGGCGCTGGCAGGCACGGTGGGGTGGATTCCCCGGTAGGGACGAAGCATGGCCTGAGTGTACGACGGGAGGCCCGAAATATACATTTTGACAAAATGTTCGTGTAACGTTCGCCCTTTGTGGAGTACAAAGGTGGCACGACACCTGAAATTGTCTTGCAGATTCCTGTGCGATTTTGCGGCAGACGTAATATCCTGTAAGTCACCCGTACTGGGAAGGTTTGGAGGTGTATCAATCTTGGCAGAGGTTCGAGTGCAAGAAGGCGAACCCCTTGAAAATGCGCTGCGCCGGTTTAAACGCAAGGTGCAGACCGAAGACATTATCAAGGAGGTCAAGCGCCACTCTTTCTACCTGAAACCGGGCGAAAAGAAGCGCGTGAAGGAAGCGTTGGCACGCAAGCGCAATCGCAAGAAGATCCGCAAGGAGCAGGACTAGCTCCTGTTGAGCTTCGCGATTTGGAAATAATAATTAGCGGAGGAGAGGGTGTTAAGCCCTCTCCTTCGCGCACGATATGAAGCAACCCTGTATAAAGGGTGCTCACACAGAAAACCGGGCCCGTTTGTTCTGTAGTAGCAGTACAGGCTTGAATACGCTATGCGGAAGTCGAGACTATGAAGATACCGCTTGACGTTTCATCCTTATCCCGCACTGTGGGAGAGGGCTCAATGGACTTCGCTGATAGACTCCTAAAATGTTCCGACTGCGGCACTGAATTCGTTTTTACTGCCGGCGAGCAACTGTTTTTCTTCGACAAGCAGTTCAAGAACGATCCCAAACGCTGCAAACTATGCAAGGCCAAACGGGCCGATATGGGCAAGGCGAGTGGCGCTAACGCGGCTTCAGCACTGCCTTTGTCCCGCACCGAGACCCGCACGCAGTGTTCCGCTTGCGGCATTGAGACGACGGTGCCGTTCAAGCCGACGCAGGGGCGTCCGGTGCTTTGCCGCCAATGTTTCCAACTGAAGCGCGTGCCGTCGGCGGTTGCCGCGGTGGCGACGATGGACTCTCCCGCGGGCCAGATTGCGGTCGCGGCCGAGGCGTTGGCCGCCGCGAACTTCGGCGAAGTGATGCCGATGCATGGCGATGCGGCTCCGGCGGAATCTTCGGCGGCGACGGTGGAGATGATCGCGGAGGCGATGGGCGAGCCTGGCGGCGCGCCGGGAGCGGAGCTGGTTGCCGCGGAAGTCGCCGACGCGTAGGCTTTGCTTTAGTACATGCATCCCGCAGCCATACCTGAAGACGATAATTTGGTGCGCGGCAGACGTGTGCTCGGAGACTTCGAGCTGACGTTCTGCAGCGACGGGACGTACCTGCTGGACGGCGGGGCTATGTTTGGCGTCGTGCCCAAAACGCTGTGGGCCAGACGCTCGCGGCCCGATGCGGAGAACCGCATCCTGCTGGGCCTGAATACGACGGTGGTGCGGACCGGCGAGCACGTCGTGGTGATCGAGACGGGGATCGGGAACAAGCAACCGGAAAAAATGCGTGAGATTCACGGCAACCAGGAACTGCTGCCCGCGTCGCTGGCGGCGGCGGGGGTCGGCGTCGAAGAAGTGACGCATGTGATCAACACGCACCTGCACTTCGACCACTGCGGCTGGAATACGACGCTGCATGAGGACGGGTCGGTGACGCCGACGTTTCCGCATGCGCGCTACTTTGCGGCGGCGGGCGAACTGGCGCATGGACGGCTGCAACTGGAACGCGACCGCGTGAGTTATCTGTCGCCGAATTATGACCCGCTGATTGCGAGCGGGCAGTTGACGCTGCTGGATCCGGGAGGCGTCGGCAGGTATTTGCTGGATGATCCGGAACTCGCGACGCCGTCAGGATGCCGGCCGGCACCGATCCAGACGGCGAAGGAGATTGTGCCGGGGATTACGGTCGAACGATTTCCGGGGCACACGGCGAACATGCTGGCGGTGCATATCGAGTCGGGCGGCGAGCATGCCTGCTATATCGGCGACCTGATTCCGACGCACCATCACCTGGACCCGGCGTGGGTGATGGGGTACGACCTCGATCCGCTGCGGTGCATTGCCGAGCGCAGGCGATTTTATGCGCGGGCGATCCCGGAGCGCTGGCTGGTGCTTTTTACGCACGATCACCAGATGCCGGCGGCGTATGTGGAATGGAATGACAGGGGAAAGCCGGTTATTGCGGCTTCGGACGGCTGAGGAGGTGGGAAGCGAATGCGCCGAGACTGGAGCGAAGGGCCTGGAAGCGCTTGAGGAATTTTCCGGTGCGCGAAGCGTGGGGCATCATGACGACACCGTAGGAGCGGGCCCGTTCCAACTCCGCCTTGTTGTTGGCGTTCAGACGGTCGGCCTTGCGGGCGAGTTCGTCTTCCATCTGCTGGACGATGCGGTGGGCGTTGTCCTGGGTATCGCGTGCGAGGGCGTCCTGCGCGCGGGGCGCGAAGGCGTTGCGAACGGGGAATTGTAGAACGCGGCGAGCCACGGGACTCCTTCTGTTTGTGATGCACCAGGCTGTGTTAAGGTTCACACGTCCACAGTCTTTGAAACTATCCCTCCGCGGTCGACGTTGCGAGTAGAGAAGTGGGACGCCGTCTACAACCTTAGTGGGAGGTTAACAGGCGGGCATCGTAAAATCAGGATATGCCGATCGATCTGAATGCGCCCCTCTCCGTCTCCGACCCTGAAATCGCCGAACAGATTGAAAACGAGGTGGTGCGCCAGCACGAAGGCCTCGAAATGATTGCGTCGGAAAACTTTGTTTCGCGCGCGGTGCTGGAAGCCGCGGGCACGGTGTTCACCAACAAGTACGCCGAGGGCTATCCCGGCAAACGGTATTACGGCGGCTGCGAGTATGCAGACGTGGTGGAGAACCTGGCGCGGGAGCGCGTGAAGCGGCTGTTTGGCGCGGAACACGCGAATGTGCAGCCGCACTCCGGCTCGCAGGCGAATGCGTCGGCGTATATGACGCTGATTCAGCCGGGCGATACGATTTTGGGGCTCGACCTGGCGCACGGCGGGCATTTGACGCATGGGCACAAGCTGAATTTTTCCGGCAAGCTGTATAACGTTGCGGGGTATAAAGTTCGGCAGGACACTGAGACCATCGACTACGACCAGCTTGAAGAGCAGGCTGTCGAAGTGAAGCCGAAGATGATTATCGGCGGCGGTTCGGCGTATCCGCGGCAGTTCGATTTTGCGCGGATGCGGCAGATCGCGGACAAGGTCGGGGCGTATTTTCTGGTGGATATGGCGCACTTTGCGGGGCTGGTTGCGGGCGGGGCGCATCCGTCTCCGGTGCCGCACGCGCACGTCGTTACGTCGACTACACACAAGACTTTGCGCGGGCCGCGGGCGGGGTTGATTCTGTGTACGCAGGAGCTCGCGGCGGGGATCGACCGCAGCGTGTTTCCGGGCCAGCAGGGCGGGCCGTTGATGCATGTGATCGCGGCGAAGGCGGTCGCGTTTGGCGAGGCGTTGCAGCCGGAGTTCGCCGCCTATGCGAAGCAGACGATTGCCAACGCGAAGGCCCTGGGAGAGGCGATGCAGGCGGAGGGCTATCGCATCATTTCGGGGGGTACGGACACGCATTTGATCCTGGTGGATGTGTTTGCGAAGGGGATACTCGGGTCGGAGGCGGAGCATGCGCTAGGCGAGGCTGGGATTACGGTCAACAAGAATGCGATCCCGTTCGACACGAACCCGCCGATGAAGCCAAGCGGCATTCGGCTGGGCACTCCCGCTCTGACGACGCGCGGCATGGGCGAGGACGAGATGCGGACGATCGCGGCATGGATCGCGGAGGCGCTGGAGCATCGTGCGGATGCGGCGCGGCTGGCGAAGATTCGCGGGCAGGTGGGCGAGCTGGCGGAGCGGTTTCCGCTGTATGGGTGGTTGCGGGCATAGGGAGAGCGGATGTATGTTCCATTGAACTCGAAGGCGTCCATGCGCGACGACTCAGCTGTGACTGACGCACTGGCTCCGCGAAAGCTTACGCACGAACATGCGCGGATGGAGCAGCGCCTTTATTGGAGCGGAAAGAGCATGTCCGAAAGGCTGGCCGCTGCAACCGAACTCACCAAGCGCCTGTACCGGATGCGGGGGATAGACCTGGATGAACGAAAAGCAGATTTCACTCCTGGCCGCGTTCGTCGCCGCCAGAGTTGAGTTCGCGGTGGTGGGCGGGATGGCGGTGAATCTGCATGGGTACGTTCGGGCGACCAACGATCTGGACATCTTCATCCGGCCAACCCCGGAGAATGCCCGCGCGGCGTTCACGGCTCTGCTTGCGCTCGGTGTTCCACTCCAGGGACTGGAACCGGACGACCTGCTGGACGATGAAGAAAATCTGAGGTTTGGTCCCGAGGAAGACCACATCGACATCCTCGCTTCGATCGGCGAGATGTCGTTCGATCAGGTCTGGAGAAACCGCATCGAAACGGAGATAGACGGGGTTGCCGTCCCGTTTATTTCAATGGCCGACCTGATCGCCAACAAACGCCAGGTGGGGCGGCTGCGCGATCTTGCCGACGTAGAAGAGCTCATGCTGCTTGCCCAGCCGAGAAAGCCTTAGGGCGTGTGTTGCCGCGCTAAGGATACGTGGATCGCCGAGGCTTGGAGCATCGCGCGGTTGCGGCGAGGCTGGCGAAGATTCGCGGGCAGGTGCGTGGGCTGGGGGAAAGGTTTCCGCTGTATCGATGGCCGAGACGGGCGCGGGTATTGCCATTGCAACGCGCTGTAGCGTGGTGCAACATATATATGTACTTCGCAGTTGTGCGAAAGCGCTTCTGCTAAGCCCCAGCCTGGGCACAACATGGCTAGAGCGGGCCGCCTTGAGCGGCCCCCTCGCTTTTAAGGCATGCCCAACTTTCCAATGTGTCACAATCCGGAGGTGACGAGTAGTCAGGTTCGGGAGGTTCTCTTCGTGGAGCAAGATCGATCAGGTTGTGCAGACACTCTCGTGAAGAGAGCATGGAAAAGAATTCCCGGACTCTTGACTGTTGTCTGCCTTCCTTTAGCGGCCGCCTCGCAAACGATACCGAACGGTGCAGCGATCGACGCAGAGGTGGGTAAGATCATGACCCACACCCACGCCAAAGGGATGGCGGTTGCGGTCGTCGACCACGGCAAGGTGGGGTACGTGCAGGCCTACGGTGTACGTAACGCCAATGGCGATCCGCTGACTACGAATACCGACATGTATGGCGCGTCGCTCACCAAGACGGTGTTCGCCTACACGGTGATGCAACTGGTCGATCAGGGCAAGCTGAAACTCGATACGCCCATCGAATTCGACCTCGACAAGCCGCTGCCGAGCTATGGTCCCGATCCCGTTTTTCCGGACAAGTATGGATCGTACAAAGACCTCGCCGACGATCCCCGCTGGAAGAAGATCACACCTCGCATGTGCCTGACGCACTCGACCGGCTTCAGCAATTTCTGGTTTCTTGAACCGGACCAGAAGCTGCACATCCACTTCGACCCCGGCACGCGCTTCAGCTATTCGGGCGAAGGCTTTATCCTGCTGCAATTCGTCGTCGAGCACGGACGGAAGGCGCAGGGCCTGGGGCTCGATGCCGGAGATTTGACCAAGGCCAACTTCGACCGCCTGGGGATGACCCGTACAAGCCTGGTATGGCGCAACGGCCAGGACACCAACGTCGCCGATGGATGGAACGATCAAGGCCAGCCGCAGCCGCATAACAAGCGCAGCAAGGTGCGCGCAGCCGGCTCCATGAATACCACCATCACGGATCTGTCGAAGTTTACCGCTGCCCTGGTGAGCGGCGAGGGCCTGAGTCGTGCAGCGCGCGCGGAAATCACAAGGCCTGTGTTGCACATACCGACGGCCACTCAGTTCCCGCTCTTTGGCCCTGACCTACCGCCGGCTGAGCAGCGCAAAGACTTATATGCGGGGCTGGGCGTCGTGCTTTTCGACGGCCCGCAGGGCCATGGCTTCTACAAGGGCGGTCACGACGGCCAGACCGCCAACACCATGGTCTGCATCGATGCCAGCCAGCGCTGCGTGTTGATCCTGTCGAACGACGTTCGCGCCGAAGCAGGCTTCGCCGAATTGGTCAGGTTCATCCTTGGCGATACCGGCGTGCCCTATGCATGGGAGTATGGAGCCTACGCAGGAAAGTCGTGAGTTGCGATGAGCCTTGGCTGAGTGCGGGAACAGAATCGTTCGTCTCAACGTATCCTTTACCCAATGGAATCTACCCAGCCGAAAAACTCCCTGCGCTCCGACGCCGCGGTCCTGAGCGCCTTCGCCGCGATTGTGCTCGTGGTTCACTTTTGCCTTGCGAATGGGTACGGCTTTCACAGGGACGAACTGCAATTTCTCGATGACGCGCGGCATCTGCAATGGGGGTTCACTGCTTATCCGCCGCTGACGTCGTTTTGCGGGCGGATTGCGATTGCGCTGTTCGGGATTTCTCCGCAGGTGCTGCGTTTGCCGGCGGCGGTTGTCAATGCGCTGTCGCTTGTGCTGGTGGGGCTGATTGCGCGAGAGCTTGGCGGGCGCCGGGCGGCACAGATTGTTGCTTTGTTCGCCGTGCTGCCGCTGGCGATCGTGTTCAGCTCGGTGCTGCAGTACAACACCTTCGACCTGTTTGCGTGGTGTGTCGTGATCTTCTTCACGGCGCGGGTGCTGCGCACCGGAGATGAGCGCTATTGGATCGGCGCAGGGGTTGGGTTGGGGCTGGGCGTGCTGTCGAAATACTCGATTGCGTTTCTGGTGATCTCGCTGGTCGTGGCGATCGTTGTGCTGCCTTCGCAGCGGCGTCATCTGCGCAGCCGGTGGTTCTGGTATGGGGCGCTTGTGGCGGCCGCGATTGCGGCGCCGAACCTGATCTGGCTGGTGCGCCATCACTTCATCACGTTGAAGATGGAGAGCTTCATTCATGCGCGCGATGTGCGGCATGGCCGTGCCGACGGATACTACACCGACCAGATCAAGTTCACGCTGCTGGGATTGCCGCTGGCGATTGCGGGCCTGGTGTCGTTGCTGCGGAGTGCGCGGTTTCGGCTGCTGAGCTTTTTTTATATTGGGCCGTTCCTGCTTTTCGCGATTGCCAAAGGCCGTGGCTACTATTTGATGCCGGCGTATCCGGTGCTTTACGCGGCTGGAGCGGTGGCGCTGGAACGTCTGCTTATATGGCGCGCGGGGTGGGTTCGCGTCAGTGTGCGTGCGGTGGTGATTGCGGCGATGCTGTTCGACACGGCGCTTGTTTCGTGGGCGTATCTGCCGATGTGGCGCGTGGGTTCGGCGGGATGGAACTGGCAGATGAAGCACAACAGCGATATGGAAGACGAGGTTGGCTGGCCGGAGTTTGTGGCGCAGGTTGCCGCTGTCCGCGACACGCTGCCGGCGGAAGACCGCGGCAGCCTTGCCATTCTTGCGAACAACTATGGGGAGGCGGGCGCGCTTGCGCTCTATGGCCCGCAGAACGGTTTGCCGGTGGCGATCAGCAGCACGAACAGCTTCCATGATCGAGGGTATGGGCCGTTCGAGCCGGAGACGGTGATCGTTACCGGCGGGGACCTGGACGATCAATTGCACAACTTTGAGAGCTGCACCGTTGCCGCCCACGTCAACATTCCGTATGGCGTGGTGAATGAAGAGTCGCGCGATCACAAGGAAATATTGGTGTGCCACCATCTTCGGCGGCCGCGGCCGGTTGTGTGGAGCAAGTCGCAGGAGTTTGGTTGAGCTCATGCTTCGAAGCGGTTGACTTCGCGGCATGCGGGGGCAAACGAGTAAAGTATTGGGTATGAATGCACGCAGATTTTCCCTCGCTCTCTGTCTTCTCGCCCTTTCTGTGTTTACCGCTTCCGCGACCGCGCAACGCCAGCGCGGCGGTGGTGACGGACAACAAGGACCTCCCGCCGGCGGACCGGGGGCTGCGGCTGCCGGGGCTGCGAAGCCTGCCGAGGCGGCGCCGATGAAGAACCCGCTGCCCGCCGACAAGTCCGTTGAGCAGACCGTTACCGTGAACGGCAAGACGCTGCATTACACCGCGACGGTCGGTACGATCACCTTGAAAAACCGCGACGACAAGCCGACGGGCGAGGTGATGTATACCGCCTATACGCTCGACGATCCCAAGGGGCCGCGGCCGGTGACGTTCGCGGTGAACGGCGGGCCGGGTGCGTCGTCGGTGTACCTGAACCTGGGCGCGTTTGGGCCCAAGCATGTTGCGTTCGCGAATGAGGGCGACTCGCCTTCCGACCCGGCGACGCTGGTGGACAATCCCGGGACGTGGCTGGACTTTACCGACCTGGTGTTTATCGACCCCATCGGCACCGGCTTCTCGACCTCGCTGGTGGATGAGGCGGAGACCAAAAAGCTGTTCTACGGGCCTACGCCGGACATCGAATACCTTTCGCTGGTGATCTACAAGTGGCTGGTGAAGAACGATCGCCTGATGGATAAGAAATACCTGGCGGGCGAGAGCTACGGTGGCTATCGTGGACCGCGGATGACGCACTATTTGCAATCTACACTCGGCGTTGCGATGAACGGGCTGGTGCTGGTGAGCCCGTACCTGAACCCGACGTTCGGCGATGGAAATCTTTCGCCGATCCCGTGGATGATTACGCTGCCGTCGATTACCGCGGCGCACCTGGAATCCGAAGGCAAGCTGACGCCGCAGGCGATGCAGGATGTGATTGCGTACACGCGCGGCGATTATGCGGAGGCGCTGCTGAAGGGACGCAGCGATCCGGCGGCGACCGAGGCGATGATCGCGCATGTGACCGAGATGACCGGGCTCGATCCGCTGTTTGTGAAGTACTCGGGCGGACGGTTGGAGACGGGCGCGTACCTGCGCGAGGTGCATCGGTCGAAGGGGCTGATCGGTTCGGTGTACGACTCGAACGTGACGTCGCCGGACCCGTTCCCGTACTCCGCTTATCAGCAGTCGAACGACCCGATCCTCGAGGCCATCATCGCGCCGACGACGACGGCGATGGTGGACTTCATCACGCATACAGTGGGGTGGAAGACCGATGCCCGCTACAACGCGCTTTCGAGCGACGTGAACCGGCAATGGGACCGCCAGAGCGATCTGCGCTCCGGCGCGGTGCCCGATTTGCGCGAGGCCGTGGCCGCCGATCCCAAGCTGCGGGTGCTGATCTTACATGGATGGAACGATCTTTCGTGCGCGTTCATGGGCTCGGTGCTGACCGTGGACCAGATGCCGGTGATGGGCGACCCGAACCGGGTGCAGGTGCATGAGTTCCCGGGCGGGCACATGTTCTACACCCGGCCGGCGAACCAGGCCGGACTGCATGAGCTGGTGGAGAAGATGGTCGCGACGCACTAGGTTTGCCGAGGTGTAACGCCGATGTTCTGGACTATCCTTCTCGCCACCGCGACCGGCATGAGGACGCTGACGGCAATCACCGTGATTTGCTGGGCGGCGTATCTTGGCCTGTTGCCGGTCGAGGGGTCGTGGGCGTCATGGACGGCGCACCTGGCGGTGGCGATCGTGCTGACGGTGCTGGCGCTGGGCGAGTATGTCGGCGATACATTGCCGCGAACGCCCAGCCGCAAGGCGTGGCCGCTGGTGACGGGGCGTCTGGGCGCGGGGATACTGGTCGGCGTGGTGATTGCGACGGTGCTGGGACAGCCCAAGGCCGGCGGTGTCATTTTTGGCGTCCTCGGTGCGCTGATCGGGACGTATGGCGGCTATCGGGTGCGGATGTTTGGCGCGCGTCTGTTCGGGCGCGACCTGCCGATGGCGCTGCTCGAATCATTTGTGGCGTTGGCGTTTTCGGTGTTCGCGGTTTGGCATATTCGCATCGAGATTATGACGTATGCGGACCGCGGCGTGGAGTTGCTTTTGCGCTAGCGCCGCAGCGCCAGCACGGTGCGCGGAATGCCTTGATAGTCGTCGATGAAGCGGACGTTGTTCCAATCGTGCAGCAGCGCGGCGAGGGCGTCGCGCTGGCCGTGGCCGATCTCCATCGCCAACAGGCCGCAGGGGTGCAACGCCGCGTGGGCCGCGGGGATGAGGCGGCGGTAGATTTCCAGTCCGTCGTCGCCGGCGAAGAGTGCCGTGTGGGGCTCGTGGCCGACGACTTCAGGCTGCATTGTGGCGGCGTCGCGTGTTGGAACGTAGGGTGGATTGGAGACGATTGCGTCGAAGAGGAAGCTCTCGGGGAGCGCGAGGCCGGAGAGCAGATCGCCGTGGGCAAAGTGTATGCGCTGCTCGCAATGGTGAGTGAGGGCGTTGTCGCGGGCGATGGCGAGGGCGGGCTCAGAGATGTCGGTGGCGAAGAAATTTGCGCCGGCGAGGTGGGTGGCGAGCGCAACGGCGATGGTCCCGGAACCGGTGCCGATGTCGGCGATCTGTAGCAGGCGCTCGTCGTGGAATTGCGTGGCCCATAGAAGCACGGCTTCGACGAGGTGTTCGGTTTCGGGGCGCGGGATGAGGACTTCGGACGTGACGCGCAAGTCGAGGCCGTAGAACTCCTGATGCCCGGTGATGTATTGGAGGGGCTCGCGTGCGGCTCGGCGGGCGATGAGAGCGTTGAAGGCTGCTGCCTGTTCGGATGTGAGTTCGGTTTCAGGATGCGCGAGCAGCGATGCGCGGTCGCGATGGAGAAGATGCGCAAGCAGAGCCTCGGCGTCACGACGGGCGTTCTCGGGGCCGAGGAGAGGGATGGCTGCGGCGAGGGCTTCGTGGATGGTCATGTGCTGCTGCAAGGATAGACGCGGACGCCCCCGGTTGCGGCTCCATGCCATAATCGAGCCTGACAATACCCCGTTTCTGGTGTGGTCGGGCTGCGCAAGAAATTTCCATTTCACGGAGACCTCGATGGACGTACACCCTCCAGATCATCCCCTGCATACCTGGAAAGACTTCTTCATCCACATCGCCACGATCATCGTGGGGCTGCTGATCGCCATCGGTCTGGAACAGAGTGTCGAGGCGCTGCATCATCGGCATCAGAGGCAGGAGTTGCAGCAAGACCTGCATGACGAGGCGGAAAAGAACCAGAAAATTATTGGGCGCGACCTGCATATGCAGGACCTGGAGGCGTGGTTCGACCGGGCAATGATGGAAGCGGCTGCGGCGCCTGCACAAGGAAAGCTGACCTTTGCGCTGTCGCCGCCACCGTGCATTACGGGGTCGGTCGGCACGGCGGCCATCCGCTATTTCGCGCCTTCGGAAGCCGTCTGGACCACCGCGAAAGAAAGCGGCCTGGCGGCGCTGCTGCCGGTCGAAGAAGCACGTGTACACGCGCGGCTGGGGCACAACCTCGAACTCCTGGGCGGCGCGCGCGAGCGTGTCGCGAGTGGCTGCGATGCCATCACCGCGCTGCGGCGCCGGTTCGCGAAGAGTGCGGCGGATGGCGTGTCCGAGACATGGACGATGAACGAGGCGCAGGCAGAAAAGCTGGCCGACGCGGCGTCCGTTACGCAGACAGCGATAAAAGGATTGACGTTTCGGCTACGCTGGACGCGATTGTACGAAGACGCGATCGTCCGTGGCGTGACCGAGCCGGACGAGAAGATGATGACGATGAATCAGGAAGAATTCGAAGACTCGTCAGACCGCTGACAACATCCCTCTACTGGTGTGCGGGCAATGGAGCCGGGGCCGGAAACACGACCTTCGTCCTCTCGAAGATGAGGAAGTAGTCCTGGCCGTCGTCCTTGGTAAAGTCGTATCGACCGACTTGATGGAAGCCTGCGCGTTCGACTTCATCGCGGAGGATTTTTTCGTCGAGGCCGTGGTCGGCGCCGGTGCCGTTGCGGTCGATGATGCCGAAACGCGCGCCGGGCTTCATAGCTGTACGCAGCGCGGCGAGCACCAGTTCGGGGTGCGCGATCTCGTGGTAGACCTTGAGCATCAAGACCGCGTCGACACTGTTCGGTGGGAGTCTCGGGTCGTCGGGCGTGCCGAGGACCGGCTTGATGTTGCCGAGGTGTTCGTTGCCGGCGCGCTTGCGGATGGCGTCGATGTATTGCGGATTGATGTCTTCGGCGAGCACCGTGCCGGTAGCGCCGACGCGCCGTGCTGCGATGACGGAGAACCAGCCGCCGCCTGCGCCGATGTCCGCGACCGTCCTGCCGGGAGTGATGTGGAGCAGGTCCATGACGCGGTCGATGTGCAGGCGCTGAGCGCGGCCGGGGGTTTCAAAGATGCTGAGGTCGCCGGTGTAGGGAGTGCTGGCGGGGTGTTGTTGCGGCGGCG
>Ga0209483_1001554_pt1 | contig 17142 bp, 5 predicted proteins | sample NGEPerA_FD_184508 | JGI IMG/M metagenome (GOLD analysis project Ga0209483, IMG submission 184508) | Arctic peat soil microbial communities from the Barrow Environmental Observatory site, Barrow, Alaska, USA - NGEE PermafrostL2-A... | ecosystem: Environmental > Terrestrial > Soil > Wetlands > Peat... | reverse complement strand
GCGGAAACTGTGTCGTCGGAACCACCGCCTGGTTCCGGCCTTCCCAGTGCCCCGGCCCGCCCAGCGCCAGCCCATGCAGCCCTTCAACATGGTTCGACCCGGCAATGCCCAACCGCGGCACCGACGGATCGGTGCTCAACGCATGAATTTTCTCATCCAGCGTCATGCGGGCCAGCAGGTCGTCGATCCGCTTTTCGGGGTTTGCATGGACGTCGCGATACACCGCCGCATCCGTCGAGCCGGTCTGCGCGCCTGCCGGCAAGAAAACCGTCAAAGCGACCGCAGCCGCCCAGCACGCAACTTTCACGGACGCCGAAGAAGCGCAGCTAACTGGGCGAGTCGCCATGAATGATGCCTCTCCCCCTGCGTTCCCAGGTCTACCCGTCCGAAGGTCGTTCGCCGCCCTTGTTCGCGGAGCTAACAGAATGTATAAGCGCTGCCACCCAGCAGCATACTTACTGCACAGTGAGAGCGATCTGGAAGCTACCGGCATTGACATCATTCCCGATCACCGTTTGACTTGATGTTCCCACAACAAATTGCGCCGCATGGAGGGTCACCAAAACATTTGTCGTGCCCTTAGGCGTAGCGAATGCCGACGAACTGCTGCTCGACCCGCAACCGCTCACGCCCATAACCGAGTACCCGAGAAGCATCAGCATCCCAACACCGAGCGCCAGCCTGTTCAGTCCGCCGCGCTTCAGCCGTCTGCGCAGCAATAGCAGAATACCGCCGGTGAATCCCGCCATCCACCATAACAACGAACTGCCGGTTGGCACGATGGGCGGAACATTGGTGTTGATGATGAACTGCACCTGGCTCTGCGCGGCCCCAGCCCCCGCGGCGCTCGGAACCACCAGAGGATCGCCGGGGTACGGCGCGCAGGTTGCGTACTGCGGCAAGTTTGAGCAGGTGAAGTTGACCACACCGCTGTAGCCTCCGTAGGAGACAAGCGACAGCGTCGCCGATCCACTGCTCTGGCCGCTCGCCACCGTGATGGTGGGGTTTGCGGGAGTGATGGCGAAGTACGCTCCGGTCTTCGGCGTGGCGGCAAGTGGGCAGTTGCCCGCCACAGCGCACGGTGACGGCCCTACCACCGTCACCGATACAGTGTTCGAAGCCGACGTCCCATAGCTGGAATCGCCGCTATAGACCGCATAGATCGAGTAAGTAGAGCTGAACGAATTGTTCTCGACGACATTCGTCGTGCCGGCCCGTAGCGCCGTCGTCGTAATCGTCGCCTGGTACACACCGCCCGCCCCGGCAATCACCGAACCTATCCCCAACAGCGTATGGCTGGCGGTTGTCCCTGAATAAAAGCTGACCGTGCCCCCCGGAATGATCCGGCTCCCCGTGCCCAGCGTTGCGATCAGCGGAATCGCGGGCCCCGTCGAGTTCGCCGACGAGTCGCTGATGCTGTTCGGATTGGTGAACGGCGTCGTCACCGCGAGCGTCAGCGTTGTCGGCAGAGGCGTCACGTTCTCGGTCAGGCTCGCCGACGACCCGCTATAGTTGATCGAATCGCCGCTGTACACTGCGGTAATCGTGTCCGGCGTACCCGCAGGCAAACCGTTCGCCAAGCTCAGGCTCGCGGCTGAGTTGGTCACCTTCACCGTCCCGACCTGCGTCCCGTTGATGCTGAACGTCACGGACCCACCCGGCGTCGCCGAGTTGGCGCCAGTTCCCACCGTCGCCGTAAAGCTCACGGGGACCCCGACCGCAAGGGCCGTTCCATTCGCAGGCGAAGTAAGCACCAGCGTCAAGGTCGACGACGTAATGTGCGCTCCAGTCCCGATCAACGCAATCGTCGGCGTCCCGGAAACGGCATTGCTCTTCAGCGTCAGGTCCTCTTCCGCGTTTAGTTCCGGCGCCGGTGGGGTAAAGCTCGCCGCAATCACGCACGAAGTTCCCGCCGCCACGGTTCCCGCCGTTCCGCAACCATCCGAAGTCACGGCAAAGCCGGCCGTAGTCGATCCGCTCACCGTATACGAAGGCGACTGAAATACCAGCGGTTGATTTCCCGAGCTGTTGACGTTGGCCTGCAGAGCGGGACCGGTCGTGTTCACGTTGACGACGCCGAAATTCAACGCCGTTTGTACCCGCGCGATCTCCGAGAAGGTAGCGTCCGTCGGGTCCGTCACGTACAAATTGCCCAGCCCATCGATCGCCAGCCCAAATGGAGCGGCAACGCTGCTGCTGATCAGTTGCCGCGATCCAAACGCTCCACCCTGCGTCGGATATCGGTAAATGCTCGAGCTTCCACTGTCCACCACGAACAGGCTGCCCGACGCATCCGTAGCCAGCGCCGAAGGCGCGCTCAGACCCTGCACCACTCTCAGTTGCGACTGGCTGCCGATGGGCGCCGGGAACTCCAGCACCTGATTGTTTCCCGTGTCGGCAACATATACGTTGCCCGTCGCGTCGACAGTCGCCGCCTCCGGCGCGCTGAGCCCCGTCCCAAACGCCTGCCCCGCCGCCAGGTTATACGCTCCGCCCTCAAACGGCACATACAGCAGCCGATTATTGCCGCTATCGGCGATATACAGACCGCCTGAGCCATCGATAGCAATGCCCTGCGGCGCCTTCAATCCTCCTGTAAGCGCAACTGCGTTCGCGCCCGAAAGAACGCCGTTCACAACCGGGACCTCCACGATCCGGTTGTTTTCGGTATCCGAAACAAACACGTTCCCCGCACCGTCGACGGCCACGCCCGTCGGCCCGGAAAGCGTTAGCGGTTCTATTGCAAGCACAGTGCCCGTGCCACTCCCCGCCGCAAATTCCGTAACCGTATTGGCGGTCGCATCGGTCACATAAACATTGCCCGCCGCATCGACCGCGGCTCTCTCCGGCATCTTGAAGCCGCTGCCGATCGCCGTCGTAATCCCCGGATCGGTGGTCAACTGTGGTCCCAGCCCCACACCCGAAATCGCAGTCGTACTAATCGCATTTCCCGACGCATCCGAGAACACAATCGCCCCGCGCTGCAGACCCACCTGCGACGGCGCGAAGTTCACCGTAAGCGAGCAGCCCCCGCCCGCCGCATACGCCGTCCCCGCCGCGCATCCGCCACTCGCCGCCGAAAATTCCGTACTCGTCGCAGACCCGCTCGTCGCGGCAATCTTCGCCGGAGTAACAGCGGCGTTGAAAAGATAGTTCACCGTCGTCGCAGTCCCGGCTCCTCCCACCGCAACGCTGGGCAGCACGGCCGACCCAATCTTTACCTCGATCGGCGCTCCCGCATAGTTGCTCAGGTACAAGTTCCCCGACGCATCCGCAGCCACGTTGTTCACAACCGAAACAGCCACCACTTGGAACGTGTGCGCCGGATTGAGACTCCCGCTCTCCGTGGGCACTTCATAGACGATGGAATTTCCGGAATCCGCGACATACAGATTACCCAGAGCATCGAAACTCACACCCACCGGTGTTTTGAACACCGCGCCAATCGCAGTCGCCGCCGACGAGTACGGCGCCTTCAACTCGTATACATTGGCCGATCCATCCGTAAAGAACAGGTCGCCGCTGCCATCGGACGCCAGCGACGTAACCGAGTGCGGCCAGCTCGCCTGCACCACCGACGCATTGCCCGCCGCCGACTCCTCCAGTATCGTCCCAGTCGAGCAGCACGTATCGGTAAAGAAAACGTCGCCTGCCGTATCCACGGCAATGTTCGAAGCCGTGCCGTAGTAATAGCCCGTCAGCGCGCCGAAATTCGTGGCGAACGCAGTCTCTCCGCCCGGCGTGCAATTCGTAATCGTCACCACGCTGAACGACGAGCTATACCACTGCGACGGGTCGGGAAAATAAAGATGCGTCTTCGTGCTGTCGATCGCGATCCCGGTCCCGTTGTTGTAATTTTGCGGGTCCGTGGCAATCACAATCTGCTTCCCGGTTCCCGCCTGCACCTCCACAATCCCGGAGCTGTCCTGGTTGATGTACAAGTCTCCGCAAGCATCCAGCACCACCCTGCCCGCGCCAACACCCGGCCCGGTCAGTGTCACCGCGCTCGACGCCACCACCGCCGGCGCCTGTGCCTGCACGGACGGCGCGCAAGTCGTCGCGACCGCCAGCAGCAGTAATCCCACCCAACGCGCCCGCACGTTCCATCCTGAAACCGCCTGCCGATGGTCGGTCATGCCTGTCTTTTCGCTTGAACTCTGCACTGCTTGCCTCCTCGAACCTTCACGTGCCTTGTCGATCGATAACCGAAGCGTTTACTCGCGTCGCGCCGCTCAACTACACCGGCGGTCCGCTGCTAAAAGTTGTACCGGGCAGAAACTTCGACGATCCTGTAGCCGCTCTTGTACGGCGTGTAACCGAAGTTCGCGGAAGTTGGCGAGAGCACCGCCCCGGCCAGCGCCTGCTGCGGGGTGGTCGCTGTTCCCGTAGGATTTCCGTAGGTGAGAGTCAATGAGCTCGGCGCTCCCGCACCACCGTAAAACTGCGCCAGCGGATGGTTCAGGAAGTTGAATGCCGCCAGCCGGAACTGTAAGTTCTGGCTGCTATCCAGCTTGATCGTCCGCTGCACGGTGAGGTCGGTGTCGAAGTACGCCGGCCCGTGGATGTCGGGCAGCTCGAACTCGCCATTTCTACCCAGCGTCGGGAGCGCAAAGCATGAGCTGTTGATGTACTGTCGCCCGTAGATGGGGTTCTTCGTGAAGCCCGCCTTGGGATTGCAGGTAACGACAGGCTGCAGGTTGATGTCCGGAGTGCCGATAAAGTTGGCGTTACTCAGCGACACAGCGACAGGGGTTGTCGTACCCGCGGGAGTGTATTGTGTACCGCCGCCCAGCCCGAAGTTTGTGTTGCCATCCAGCACCGCTACGTCGGGCCCGCTTTGCAGCGTCGTAATGCCCGAGAATTCCCACTGGTTCAGCACCCCGCGCAACAGCCTGTTGCCGTGGTATGCCTCGCCGACCTGGTACGAGTAGGTCGCATTCACCGCCTGGTTGCGATTAAAGGCAAGATAGCCATAATTGTTGCGCAACGTAGACGGATCGCCGATAGCGCCGGTCCGGTAGTCTCCACGAATGCCCAGCGCCTTGGCCCAGGTGTAATTGACGCCGAAGATGAATGCGCCCTTCTGCTTGTTCAGGCTCACCTGTAGAGAGTTGTAGTTCCCATAGCCGATATGGTGCGGCACAAAGACCTGTGTGTAGTTGGGATACGGCCGGTAATCCTGCTGGTTCTGCTGGGTGCTGCCGGCAACTGTCACGGCCCCGGTCAACGGGTCCGGCTGAAACAAACCGCCCAGCGGAATGTAGTTCTGGTTGCTCAAATTGCCTTCGGTGAACGTGTGGCTGCTTTGATTGCCGACGTAGCTGATCTCAAGGTTCGATTTCAGCGGCATCACCTGGTCCACGATGAAGGTGTAGTTGTAAGTCACGGGCTGCGCTTTGTCGTGAGCGTCCAGCGCGTAGATGGCGAATGGCGGCAGGTTGCTGCCGGCGGCAGCAGAGTAGCAATCGACTCCCGCAACCGGCACGTCTCCCTTCGCAAGTTTGGACGTTGCGGTCAGTTGGTCGTAGGTGCAGCTCAGGTTCTGCGGCGTGGTGTACGTCTGAATTCCGATCGACGTATTCAGCGCTCCGGCCGAGTCGTTATACGAATCATGGAAGCGATACGCGCCAAAGCCGCCGCGGAACACCGTCCTTCCATCGCCGTACAGATCGTAAGCCAGGCCGGCGTGCGGAGAATAAAACAGGAACGTCGACGGCTGTCCGGAAAGAGGAATGCTGGCGTCGGTCCCATGCCAGCTGATCCCCGGAAACGAGCGCGCATCGCCCGTCACGTTGTAGACGTAATGCTGCGTGGGAGGCGTCCAGACCGCCAGGCCGTTGCCATGAGGGTCGGTCCACGGGCCCGTGTGTTCGAAGCGCATGCCCAGCGTCAGGGTCAGCTTCTTCGTCACCTTCCATTCATCGTTGGCGTAGAAGTCGACGACCTTGAAGTGCAGGTCCGCCGGCGGCGATGCGCTGGATTGCGTGAACGCGCTACAGCCCTGCAGGAAGTTCGCGACGTTGTTGAAGAGTTGCGAGACGTGCCCGGTGGTAACGAAATCGTCCGTATCGCAGCCGGCGTTGTAGTGGTTGAACGCGTTCTCGCCCTGCGAGTAGATGAACGGAATCTGGTTGTTGCCGGTGTTCTCGAAGTAGACGCCCACCTTGAAGGCGTGCGTCTTCCATTGCTTGCTCAGATTGTCGGCGCCGTTGTATGAGTATTTGCGAAGGTAGCTGCTGCCCGCGGGAAAGTACCCCATCGCGAAATCCGGCACGCCCTCTTCATAGTCCACCAGCCCCGGAAGCTGCAGCGCGCCGTTGTTATAGATGCGCCCTCCGCTCCAGCCCGTGCTCGCGTCCTGCACCAGGTTCCTGTTGGCAAGCTGGTTGGGCTGGTAGTAGTACGTGCCGGTAGCGATGGCCTCATTCGTCAGCGACGGGCTGAAGACATGCGTAAAGTTCAGCGAAAGAGAATGAGATTTCGTATCGGAGAACGCGGACGTGGGATAGGGAATCACGTCGGACCCCGCGTAGTAGGTGTTGTCTATGGGAGTTTCATCGTTGATCTTTTCAAAGTTGTACGTCACATAGAGCTTCGTATTGTCGGTAAAGTTTTCATCGATCCTGCCCCGGTATTGATAACCGTTGTGAGTCGAAGTAAGGGCGTTCACGTAGTTGTAGCCATCCGACGCCAGGCCGTTGCCCGCCTGCGGCACACGATTGATCGCAGGCCAGAACTTCGCATAGATTTTCGCATGAGGGTCTACGGGTATCAGCCCATCCTTAATCGGCAATGGCAAGGCCGTGGGATCCTGCACTCCCTGGGGAGTAAGCTGTTGGTCCTGCACCGTGTAAGTCGCGCCGTTGCTCAGGCCGGGCGCATAGCAGTAGCCCCCCGAGTTCGCAAGCGAGCCTGAATCGTAAAACTTGTCACACTGTGTCGTGACCACAGTCGGGTCCACGTACAGCGCGGCTCCGATGCTGGCAGGGGTTATGCTGCCGCTCAACATCAGCGGGGTCGGGATAAAGCTCAGCAAAATTTGTTCCAGCTTGGTCTGTTTGTAGTATTCAAACCCTGTAAAAAAGGTCATCTTCTTGCTGTGATTGAAGTTCGTCCCCGGAATCTTGACCGGGCCGCCGACATTGCCGCCCGGATAAAAGTATTGCGCCGGCGGACGCGCCGCGCCCGTGTTGTTGGCCAGCCAGTCGTTCGCGTTCAGCGCCCCGTTGCGGGCAAACAGGTACGCCGTGCCGTGGTAGCTCGACCCGCCCGACTTGCCCACCGCGTTGATCACGACCGGCCCGTGGGCGTTGTCGGCCCCAAACGCCGCGGTCTGCACGTTGACCTCCGCCACCATGTCCATGTTGACGTTCGCGATCGACGCTCCCATGTCCCCGGGGTCCATCGTGCTCGCGCCGTCGGAGATCACCGTGGTCGCCCCGGTCTGCGGCGTCGCACCATTCGCTGAGAACGAGGACGTGGCCGTGTTACCGAAGCCGACCGTCTGACTCCCGGCGTTGGTGCTGTTATTGGCCAGGCTGCCGCCGGTCGACACCGCGAAGCCGGGCAGTATCTTGATCAACTCGGTCACATCGCGGCCCACGGTCGAGAGCCTCTTGATGTCCTCCGACGTAATCAGATAGCTTTTTTCAGGAGAGTCCATGTTGACCCCGGCTACCGTCGCCGTGACCGTCACCTCCTGATTGAACTCCCCGATCTTCAACTGGATCGTCGCCACGGACTTCGCGTCGCCCGGATGCATCTCGATCCCGGTGACCTTGTACGTCTCGAACCCCTTAAAGGTGACCAGCAGATCGTAGGTGTCCGGCTGGATCGCATTGATCGTGAACAGCCCATCGCCATTGCTCACTGTGGCGCGCTTGGCTCCGCTCTTTTCGTCGACGAGCGTGACCTTCGCCCCCGGAACCAGCGCTCCGCTCGTATCGTGGACTTTACCGCTCAACGATCCGGTTGTCTGCGACAAAGCCATCGGCGCCAAGAGCAGCAATGCGCAAATCACCTGGCAGGCTGACCGCAACCCGCTCCGAACGTCGGCACAATACTCGCTGATTTTGAACAAGAAAACCTCCAAAGGTCGTTCATGGTGCGTCCGCCGTCCGTCCCTGAACTCCTTCCGCCTGTCATACAGGTTCAGGTCGGTCAGGCAAACGAGAGCGTTCAGAACATGCAAAGACGTTGTTGTCAGTCCGCATCACATGACGCTCTTCTACCGCTTTGCGCAAGGCAAGATACGGTTGTGTACCGGAGTAAAGCCTTTGTCTGCTGCTGTTTGACAGCCTGTATTGAGGGGGGTACCATACCGTTCTCAGGGGCCTACTTCCGATTTAATATGGAAACGATGACAAATTCGGTCCAGGCTTCCCACGACACGGAGCCAGCCTCGGCCCGCGATCCGGCGCGCGTTCAGGCGGCGCTCGACCACCTGCTCTCCAGCCCACCCTTCCGCAACACCCAGCAGTGCCAGACCCTGCTCCGCTACATCGTCAAACATACCCTCGCGGGCGAGGACCACCTTCTCCGCGAGCGCGTCATCGGCTCCGAAGTCTTCGGCCGCAAGCCGGACTACGAGACCGGCGAAGACCCGGTCGTCCGCATCCGCGCCGCCGAGGTCCGAAAGCGCCTCGCCCAGTATTACCAGGCCATCCCCGAGACGCCGGAACTCCACATCGATATCCCTCCCGGCTCCTATCGGGCCACCTTCCGCTGGAAGGAAGCGACAGCGCCCGATCTCGCGCCCGCGGCCCGGACGCACGGCGGCGACCTCCATCCCGCCCTGCCCCTGGCGGCACAGCTCCAGCCGGCACAACTCCAGCCCTTCCGCTCTACAATCGCCGACCAGCCGGCTCGACACTTCGGACGCTGGGCATTCGCGTCCCTTGTCGCGCTCATCCTGGTCGCCGGCGCTTCAGTGGCGGCGCTGCGGGTCCCTGCTCCCGCGCGCGCCCTGCACGACTTCTGGCAGCCCTGGACCAACAGCCCCAAGCCCGTCATCATCGTCATAGGAAGCAACGCCGTCTATCGCCTCTCGGACGCCGTGACGGACCGCTACACGGCGGAGCATCACCTCGAAACTCACGGGATGGAAGTCTTCATCCCCATGAAGCCGGACGACATCCTGCATGGTTCGGATTTCTTTCCCGCCGAGAACAGCTTTGTGGCGCTGGGCGACGTGGCCGCCGTTTCGGACATGGTGGCCTCCGTGACGCGCCAGAAGCAGCCGTTTCAGGAGCGCTTTCCCAACGACGTCTCCTTCGCCGAACTGCGCAACAGTCCAACCATCCTGATCGGCGGCTTCAACAACCCCATGACGATGGAACTCACCAAGAACCTCCGCTTCGTCATGCGCGCCCACGACGAGATCGACGACGCACAGGACCCCAACCGCCGCTGGCTTCTCCATGCTTCCAACGACTCGCACGACACCGAGGATTACGCGATCGTCACCCGCATGGTCGCGCGCTCCGGCGATGCTCCGGTGCTCAGCGTAGCCGGCATGGGACAGTACGGCACTCTCGCCGCGGCCGACTTCGTCTGCAACCCAGCGTCGCTCCGCCAACTCGCAAACCAACTCCCCAAGGATTGGGCCGCGCACAACCTCCAGGTCATCCTGCATCTGAAGGTTGTCGACTTCAAGCCCGTGGCTACCGAGGTCGTCGCAGTCCATACCTGGTAGCGACTGCGGTCGTTTGGCGCACTGCCCGGTCACTGAAGTACCATCGCCCCATGACACAACCTTCCCTGACGCGCCGGGAATTCCTGCAATCCAGTGCAGTCGCTGGAACGGGGGCAGCGTTCGGCTGCATGACACCCAAGCTTATCTGGGCCTCGTCCACAGATTCCGGCCCAACACCGCTTTGGGCGTCGAAGCCGATGCGTTGGGCACAGCTCACGTTGGTGGAAGACGATCCCGCGCACTTCGACATCGGCTTCTGGCTGGACTACTTCAAGCGCACTCGTTCCGACGGCGTCTGCCTCAGCGCTGGAGGCTGCGTCGCCTTCTATCCCACCGACGTTCCCTTCCACCATCGCAGCGCGTGGCTCGGAGATCGCGACTTTCTCGGCGAGCTCATCAACGGCTGCCGCAAACTTGGCATGTCGGTGCTCGCTCGTACCGATCCTCACGCGACCTATGAGGACGCGAAGGTCGCGCATCCGGATTGGATTGCGGTCGATGCCGAGGGCGATCCACGCCGCCACTGGGCTTCGCCGGAGATGTGGGTGACCTGCGCGCTTGGGCCGTACAACTTCGACTTTATGACAGCGGTGCACCAAGAGATCATGTCGCGCTATCGCGTCGATGGCATCTTCATGAACCGCTGGGACGGTTCCGGCGACTGCTACTGCGAACACTGCCGTACCAACTTCAAGGCCGCAAGCGGCTTCGACCTTCCGCGAACTACTGATGTGCAAGACCCTGCGAGGCGTGCGTACTTCCTGTGGCGGCAGAAGCGGCTCATGAGTGTCGTCGATGTCTGGAACACCGCGATCCGGGCGATCAACCCGGCGTCCAGCGTTATCCCCAACAACGGTGGTGGAGCGCGCAACACGCTGGATACGCTGGAGACAAGTCGTCGCGCGCCGATGCTGGTCGCTGACCGGCAGGCTCGGCATGGATTGGCCGCGCCTTGGCAGATGGGGAAGACGGCCAAAGAGTATCGGTCGACGATGGCTGGCAAGCCTGTCGTCGGTCTCTTCGGTGTGGGCGTTGAAGAGCCGTATCGATGGAAGGACAGTGTCAACAGCAGCGCCGAAATCCGCATATGGGTGCTGGATGCGATCGCCAACGGCATGCGTCCGTGGTTCAGCAAGTTCTCCGCCACGCTGCATGACGAGCGATGGCTGAAGGGCGTGGAAGACATGTATCGATGGGCCGACAAGAACCAGTCTTATCTGACGCACCAGCGTTCACTCGCGCGCGTAGGGCTGGTGTATTCGCAGCGGACAGCGTGGTATTACGGCGGCGAACAGGCTGAAGCCAAGGTCGAGAACTACGCTCTGGGCTGGTATCAGGCTCTGGTCGAGTCTCGCATTCCCTTCGAGATGGTGCATGATCGGTTGCTCGATGCAGAGCATCTTGCCGCGTACAAAACCCTCATCCTTCCCAACATCGCCGCGCTCAGCGACGCGCAGTGCGACCAGCTTCGCGCGTTCGTCGCTCACGGTGGAAATTTAGTTTGCACCTACGAGACGAGCCTGTACGACGAGTCGGGCGTGCGACGGAAGAACTTCGCGCTGGCCGACTTGTTCGGCGTCGATTGGACTGGCAAGCGCGAAGGGCCGATGCTCAATTCGTACATTCGCCTGGAGCACGATGCTCTTCCGCATCACGCTCTGTTTGCCGGCCTCGAAGACGCGCCTCGCATCATCAATGGCGTCTCGCGACTGGAAGTTACGCCTCGCGAGAAGTTCGCCGAAACACCGCTGACGCTGATTCCGAGTTATCCCGATCTGCCGATGGAGAAAGTCTATCCACGCACACAGCGGACGGATATCTCCTGCCTGTATCTGCGGCAACCGGCCGGCCGGGTGGCGTACTTCCCTTTCGACATCGACCGCACTTTCTGGGAGGTGCTTGCGGAAGATCATCTGAAGGTGCTGCGCAACACCCTCGACTGGGCGAACCGGGAGGAGCCGGCTGTAACGGTTGAAGGTCCTGGACTGGTCGATGTGACGGTGTGGCAGAATCCCGGGTCGATCACGGTCCATCTGGTGAACCTGACCAACCCAATGACGATGAAGGGACCTTATCGCGACTTCTTTCCAATCGGCGCACAGATGGTTAAACTGCACCTGAGCAGCGACGTTCAACCCAAGGCCGCGCGTCTGCTGGTTGCTGACAGAAGCATTCCGATGGACCGGTTGGTCTCTATGGTCACCGTGACCGTGCCATCGGTCCTCGACCATGAGGTTGTGGCTTTCGAAATCTGACGTGTTTTGGCTATTTGGGAAGGGCCGCCGTGCCGGTAACGGTGAACTTGCCGGCCTGGGCGGAGGTTGTGTCTCCGGGTTGTGCGCCGCCTACGGAAACGAGGTAATCGCCGGGGAGGATGACGCGGTTGCCTTTGGCGTCGACCTGAGCGATGGAGCGGGGGCCGAGAGTGAAGGTGACGTGCGCCGACTGGCCGGGGGTGAGGTGGACCCGCTTGAATCCGGCGAGGACGCGGATGGCGGTGTTGGAGCCTCGCGGCTGCGTAAGGTAGACCTCCGCGACTTCGTCGCCCGGCCGGGTTCCACTGTTCTTGATGTCGGCCTCGACAGTGACCGGACCGCCCGCCTTGATCTGCGAAGGCAGTTTGAGGTGGGTGTAGTCGAAGGTGGTGTAGCTGAGGCCGAAGCCGAAGCTGTAGAGCGGCTTGCCGGTGAAGTAACGGTAGGTACGGCCCTGCATTGCGTAATTTTCAAATGCGGGTATCTGATCGAGCGAGGCGTAGAAGGTGAGCGGGAGACGGCCGGCGGGGTTGTTATCGCCGGCGAGAGTTTCGGCGATGGCGGTGCCGCCTTCTTCGCCGGGGTACCAGGCTTCGAGGACGGCGGCGGCGTGTTCCTGCGCCCAGTTGACGGCGAGAGCGCTGCCGTTTTGCAGGACTACGACGAGCGGCTTGCCGGTTGCGGCGAGGGCTTTGAGCAGGTCCTCCTGCGCGGCGGGAAGGTTGATGGCGGTGCGGTCGCCGCCGCTGAAGCCTTCGAGATGTACGGGCATCTCTTCGCCTTCGAGCGAGGGGGAGAGGCCGACGAATGCGACGGTCACGTCGGACTGCTTCGCGGCTTCGACTGCTTCGGCTCGCATGGCGGCGGCGGGTGCCTCCCAAGTGAGGTCGATGCCGGCGCTGCCGGTTCCGTGCACATACTCGAGGCGGATGCGATGCGGTGTGGTGTCGGCGAAGTGTTCCGGCACCTCCGTTATGGCGCCGCGCTCGGGCGTCTTGCCCGCGCTCTCGAGGATGACCTTGTCGTCCAGATAGAGCTTGAAACCTTCAGCGTTCTCGCACGCGTAGCAGTAGTTCATGCGCACGCCGATCTTGTAGTCGCCGGGGGCCGGCGGAACGAACATCCCAGCCCAGCGGACGGAGTAATTGTTGCGCTCAACACCGGCGACGGGCGCAAACTTGTCCCAGTTGAAGTTCACTTCGCGGTCGATTCGCGAGGTGACCTGAGGGCCGCTGAAGCTGGTGTTGGCGAAGAACTCCGCGGTGAGCCCATGGCTTGCGCCTCCTTCGCTGCGCAGTGCTGTGGACGGGATGGGCACGGCGAAGCCATCGACCAGCGTTGAGCCTTGCGCATAAACGATGCGATCGGCCCCAAAGCGCTTTTCCATGCCTTCGAGCGGCGAAACAGGTTGCTGCGGCGGGCCGTTGTAGTTGCCCTGCAGCGACTGCACGAGCTGTGCTTCCGGCCCGATGACGGCGATGCGGCGGATGCCCGGCTTTAGCGGAAGCGCGTGGCCGGCGTTCTTAAGCAGCACCATCGACTCACGCGCCGCCTTGAGCGAAAGCTGGCGGTGCGCGGGAGAGTTGTCTTCAGAAAACGGGATGCGGCCATAGGCGTAGCTGTCGGGCGCGTCGAACATGCCGAGGCGGAAGCGCGCGCGGAAGAGACGATAAAGCGCGGTATCGAGGTCGGCTTCGGTGAGCAGGTTTTCGTGCACGGCCTGGGGGATGGCGAGGAAGGCCTGGCCCTTTCCGAAGCCGCATTCGAGGTCGGTGCCGGCCTTGATGGCGTCGGCGGCGGCGTGCGCCATGTCCGGAGCGAAGTGGTGGCCGGTATTGATGTCGGAGACGGCGCCGCAATCGCTGACAACGTAGCCGTCGAAGTGCCACGCATTGCGGAGGTGGTCGCGGAGCAGCATGGTGTTGGCGCAGGCGGGCGAGCCGTCGATGGCGTTGTAGGCGCACATCACGGACTGCGCATGGGCCTCGGTGACCGCCGCGCGGAAGGCGGGGAGGTAGGTGTCTTCGAGGTCGTGCGGCGAGACGTCGATGTTGACCTTATGGCGCGTGGGCTCGGGGCCGCTGTGGACGTCGTAGTGCTTGGGCGTGGAGACGACCTTCAGATACTTGGGGTCGTCGCCCTGCATGCCGGTGACGAAGGCGACGCCCATGCGCGCGGTGAGGAAGGGGTCCTCGCCGTAGGTTTCCTGTCCGCGGCCCCAGCGCGGGTCGCGAAAGATGTTCATATTAGGCGCCCAGAAGGTGAGGCCGAAGAACATTTCGTGGTCGCCGTCGCGCATGGCCTGGTTGTACTTGGCGCGGGCTTCGGTGGAGATGGTCTGGCCCATGATGTGGACCAGCGGCGCGTCCCAGGTGGCGGCCATGCCGATGACTTGCGGGAAGTTGGTGGCGCTTCCGGCGAAAGCGACGCCGTGGAGACCTTCATTCCACCAATCGTATTTGGGGACGCCGAGGTGCGGGATCGCGGGGGCGTGGTCGCGCATCTGCGAGACTTTTTCGTCGAGCGTCATGCGGTTGACGAGGTCGTCGACGCGCTGGTCGATGGGGAGGGCGGTGTTCCTGTAGGGCTGCGACTGCTGGGCGTGCAGCGGGATGAAGATGAGCGGCAGGAGGGCGGCGAGAAGGCGGGCTCGTAGCATGATTGATGATTCCTTCGGGTGTTGGAGGAAATGCGCGGCGCCCCAATTATAGGGTCTGACGGCGTTATGAGGATGCGAGATTGAAGCCTTCGAGAACGATGCGCGGTCTTTCGCCTCGCGTGTCGGCGTGGTTGACTTCGGTGGTGATGGTGCGGCGTTCGCCGGGCATGAGGGCGATGTAGTTGTCGTCGTAGATGGCGGGGAGGATGCGGTCTCCGGTTGTGTCGCGAACTGCTTTGAGGCGGAGCATGAGCGCCGGCGTAGTCGAGATGTTTGTGAGATTGGTGGTGAGAAGCCAGCGGTCGCCGTTCCGCTCGACGGAGGTGTTTGTCTGGACGCGGGTGCGGGGCATGGAGCGGAGGGCACAGAAGTTTCCCTGCTCTACGCCGCGGAGGTAGAAATTTGTGGAACGGGCTTGGCCGTTTTGTTCGAGGCTCAGGCGGATGAAATGGACCGGCGTTAGGCCTACTGGGTAGGCCATTGCGGTGATGGTTGAGACAGTGTCTTCCCTGCTCTGCACGGGGATGGTTTGCTTCGAGAGGCTTTTGCCGGTGCTGTCGAGGACTTCGATTTGCGCGGAGAGGTTGTCGACGTTGCCGGCGCTGTAGTTGACGACCTCGATGGTTTCGGCGGCGGAGTTCCACTGAATGTGGAGCGGCTCGGACGCGTTCTTGCAACCGAAGTATGCGGCGGTGGGTTCGAGGTAATAGTCGTAGGTTTGCCAGACGAAGGAGGGCCAGCAGGGGTGGCTCATCCAGAGCAGAAGCCCCATGCGGTGCTGGCCCTGAGCTTCGAACATGGCCCGATAGGTGTCGTAATTGACGAACTGTGCGAGGGCGATCCAGTCGGCGGCGTTGGTAGCGCCGCCGTAGTTTTCGTTGATGAGGCTGAGGTATGAAGCTCCGCCCTGCGCGCCTGCGAGAGTGAAGTCGTGGAGGCCCCAATCGAGTGCCTGCGGCCACAGACCGGACTCGGGAATCATCGCGCGAACGCTGTCGAGGGACGGAATGTTGGGCGCGCCGAGTTCGCTGTGGAGCTTGGTGTCGGCGGTGCGGAAGTAGAAGGGCGGGTCCATGGCGCGGTAGGGGCCGTGGCCGCTGACGGGCCCGTCGGCGGAGCTGCCGATGTAGGCGAGGCCGGGGTGCAGTTCGGCGAGCAGCGCGCGGATGCCCTTGTCGAGCGGCGCGGGTGGGAACCACTCGTTGCGTCCACAGTAGAGGCCAACAGACGCATGACGCCGGATGCGCTGGATGAAGTCCCGCGTGTTGGCGAGGAACATCGCGTTGTCGTCGGGGGTGGGCCCGTCCCACGGGTTGGCGAGCCAGAAATCCTGCCAGACGACGAGGCCGCGGCGGTCGCAGGCCTCGTAAAGCGCGTCGTCGCCGATCTGGCCGACCCAGTTGCGAATCATGGTGAAATTCATCTCGCGGTGGTAGCGGACCGCGGCGTCGTACTCGCGGGCGCGGTAGCGGAGCATCGACTCACCGAAACCCCAGTTGCCGCCGCGAGCGATGAAGCGGCGACCGTTGATCCAGAGGCGAAGCGCGCCGCCTTCTTCGCTGCTCGTCATCTGCCGGATGCCGGCTTTGAAGGCGGTGCGGTCGGATGTTTTGCCGCCGGTTTCGAAGCCCAGTTCGACATCGTAGAGATGCGGTTCGCCGTAGCCCACGGGCCACCAGAGTGCTGGATTTGCGATGCGCAGTTGCGGGTGGTTTGCGGGCGAGAGCTTGACTACTTCGCGGGTGTTGGGCTGGAGGGTGATGGGGTGGTCGAAGTCGATCGTGCCGAAGCGGCAGTGGATTGCACCGTCGACGGGCGCGGCGGTGTGGTTGACGGCGAAGCATTCGAGCGTGACGTCGGCGCTGGCATGGTTTGCTGACACGACCGAGGTGACGAGCGGATCTTCGAGCGTCACGGCGCCGGTTGTATCCAGATGAACGCCGCCCCAGATGCCGGTGTTGCGCCCGCGGATGGTGGGGATCCAGTCCCAGCCTATGGAGGCGTGATACGTCGGGTTGTCCGCGCCCAGACCGCCGCCGTTGGGGCCGGTGCTCTCGAAGGTCTTTTGCTTGCAGCTTCCGGGGGTGGCGTTCTTGATGACGCGCACGGCGAGGGCGTTCGATTTCCCGGCGTGCAGTTTGGCCGTGACGTCGAAGCGGCCACGGATGAAGCCGCCGTCGATGCGGCCGAGATTTTCGCCGTTTAGGAAGACTTCGGCTTTCCAGTTGACGCCGTCGAAGTTGAGCCAGGCAATCTGGCCGGGTTCGAGGGAAGGTGAGGCGAATTCAGTGCGATACCAGAAGTCGGAGTAGAAGAACGAGTCGGAGATTTGGAGCTGGTTCTGGCCAAAGTTGGGGTCCGGGATTGCTCCGACGTTGAGATACGAAGAGAGGATTGTGCCGGGGACGGTGGCGGCAATCCAGTGGGTGTCTTCAAAGCCAGGAGTGGAAAGCGACTCGCCCGTTTCCGTGCCAGCGCGGCGGACGCGCCAGGGCCCACCGGCAAGGTCGATGCTGTCGGCCTCGGGTGTGGGG
>Ga0209483_1001553_pt1 | contig 17168 bp, 13 predicted proteins | sample NGEPerA_FD_184508 | JGI IMG/M metagenome (GOLD analysis project Ga0209483, IMG submission 184508) | Arctic peat soil microbial communities from the Barrow Environmental Observatory site, Barrow, Alaska, USA - NGEE PermafrostL2-A... | ecosystem: Environmental > Terrestrial > Soil > Wetlands >... | reverse complement strand
GCCTGAAGCGCCGCTTTCAAAAATCATGGACGTGTCGCTGACGCGCGCGTGCAATTACGACTGCTCGTATTGCAACCAGCGCCAGGACCTCGACAAGCCGATGTTCGACATGAGCGAGTCAAAACGCAAAGTCGTGTCCAACAAGCGTCGCTCCGGCCGCGAATGGATTGACGGCCTGAACAATTTTCCGTTCAAGAACGATTACGACAAGCTCATTTTCTCCGGCGGCGAGCCGAGTTTGCATTCCGAATTTGTTGAAGTCGTCACGCAGGTGAAAGGCTGGCGCTGCAAGGTAATCGTGACCAACTTGAGCTTTGACGTGGAAAAACTCATTGCCGCGTGCCGCAAGGAAAAAACCCGCGTCATCGTCCAGCCGTCGTTTCATTTTGAATACGCGGACTTCGAGGAATTCGCCGGCAAAATGGACAGGCTGCGCGCGGCGGGATTGTTGAGCAATTTCATTCCCGTCTCCATCGTCCATCTGCCCGACCGCGAGGAATCAGAAAAGTTCCGCGACAAATTCCGCGCACGCGGCTACAACGCCTCGCTTTACCGCTTTGAAGGTTATTACAAGGGAAAATTTTCCTACGCGCCGCTCGACGGCTTTGGCGGCGTCAAGGAGACGAAGGCGGTTTTGTATTCCAGTTGCGTCCAGCCCGTGAAACCCAACGGCGACATCGTCTATTGCACCACCGACACCTACACGGAAAACTGCGCGACCTACGGCAACATCTGCGACCAGCGCTACGTCGAGATTCCGCGCGAGATCACCGTGACGGACTACGGCCACCGCCACATCTCGGCGGCATCCTGGACGCGCGCGCGCCATCTCGCGTCCGGCGAACCCATCTGGCAGGGCAAAAATTTCCGGCACCGCAGCCCGCTGAACCAGTTCCGCACGTTTCTGGAAATCCAAAATTATTCCTGGCTCGCCACCGCCAAACATTTCGTCAACACCGTTCAGAATAGGGTGAAAAAGCCGGACACCGTGAACCAGACCAATCTGGATTGACCGCCCTTTTAACGGCTCTCCAAAAGCGCCCAGCCGGTGGAAACCCATTCCAACGCCGTCGAAGTCAGTCAGCGGTGCGGCAGTTCCACAACTTTGATTTCGTCCTCTGTCAGGCCGTAAAGCTCATAAACGCGCGCGTCAATTTCCGCGTCCAGCGTTTTGATTTCCGATTCAATCACGGCAAGATCGGCGCTGCCGGATTCTTTTTCGGCTTCCTTCATCAAATCTTTGATTGCGCGCAAATTGTCTCCGGCACCGGCGCTGAAATAAACCAGCGGTTCGAGCGTGTGGACGAGGAGCGGATAAATCGCTTCCGGCTTTTTGCCCGTCGTCCATTTTTTCTTGCGCGAATTGTCATCGAGGAACTGCCGCCATGACGCGTAAAGGAACTGGCGCAGCGCGTCGTCCTTGAACGTCATCTGCAAAATTGGCTGCCATTTCGGTTCGGCATTGGATGCGGACGCGACACTGGCGGACAAAATGATTTGCAAACCGGAAGATTCGATTTTGATTTCGTGAACAAAGCCGGTTTGCTGCACGTCGGCAATCAAAATTTCGTGCTTCAACGAATCGGCAAAATCCTTTTGCAGATAATGCGAAAGCGAACGTGGCGTGCGGTTTTGCGTGTGAAGGATTTTCTTTCGCAACGCTTCCGGCAATTTCAAACGCTGCTTGTGCGCGGCCTGAATTTTCTCGACGCGTTCGATGGTTTCATTTTCCAGCTTCACTTCGCTTTTCTTTTTCGGGTCAATGAGTTTGATTGGAAGCTGACCGAGGAATTGCCGGTTTGCCGAAAAATAATTGCCGCGAAACGGCACGCTGACGAATGGAAAAAACCAGCGCAGCACTTTTGAATTCAGCAACGCCAGCAAATACTGCATCTTCAAGCCAGCAAACTCTGATTTCACGGTCACGCCGCCGACATCCACATTGTCGAGAAAGACTTCGCCATTTTCGTCCCAAGCCGCATGAAGTTGATCAACCAAACGCGGAACACAGAGTTTTGGAAGCGGCTGGCGAGTCATGTTTTTCAAATAGATGTAGCCATACCATTTTTCATTTTTGAATTTTCCGCCTTCACGTTCTTCCAGCGTGATTTGGTTTTTCAACAAATACTCCGCCGTTTTTGGAAAGCGCTTTTGGATTTCCTTAAACTCTATCAGCTTGGCGGTGTCGCCTTTTATTTTATACGGAAAAATAATGAACTGGCGATGCGGCAATGAACCGTAGGCGGGAACATCCGTTCCGCTGACCAGCGGATGCAGCAAATCTTTTTCAAACGTCCATTCCGTGCCGAGCGATTTTGATTGCAGACGAATCGTGCCTTTGCTTTCGCCCAAATAATTCAGGATGAAAACATCGTCCGCGCTCGTTTGCAGGCCGACAAAAATGTCGGCCACGTCTTCGAGCTTCTTCGGCTGCGAATTTATTTTCCGAAACAATGGCTGGTTGGCGGATGGAACAAAGTTCCACTCTTTGTGATTCAAAGAATCTACCGTGACCGGGATGGGCAAAGTTCCGTTGCCAGCCTGCCATTTTTCCAAATCTTCGACTTTGAAATAAGGAAATTCCGTCTGCGGCTGCTTGCGAAGAAATAACAGGCAGGTGTAAATCGTGGCCTGTGTGAAAACTTGAAGATGCCCGAAATTGACAAGACGGCTGACATTTTTCCCTTCGCTCAAAAGTCCGCGCGTTTCTTCGCCATATTCAGACTGAAAAAATTTGTTCGGGCAAATGTAGCCGAAAATTCCACCGGCATTGAGCAATTCCAATCCATGTTCGATGAAGCAAACGTAAATGTCGAAATTGCCGGATGCGCCGGAACGGTAATTCGCCTTCAGAAATTCCACGACTTGCGGCGCGTTGCCCATCATCGTTTGAATCCGCTCATACGGCGGATTGCCGATGACGACATCGAAGCCGCCACGTTTCATTGTTTCAGGAAATTCTTTTTTCCAATTGAAGGCCGCGTCGCCCGCCACTTTCGCGTCGTCAATGAGCGAATTGCCGCGCTTGAGATTGTTTGCGAGCGAGGGCAGCAGGTCGCGCATCTGGTGGCGGAGCTTGTCCTGAAGCCGGTCTTTTTCCAGCGCCATATAGCGAATCCACAAATTCAGCCCGGCGATTTCCACGGCCTGCGCGTCGAGGTCAACGCCGAAGATGTTTTCGGTCAGAACATGGTGCGGAGCTTCTAAAACTTCCTCGGCCATGTCGGTGTCGGCGTCGAACAGCGCGCCGTGCCCGTTTGTCTCCTTTTTGTAACGGCGACATTCGCGGTTGTAATCGTTGTAGGTTTCAACGAGCCAATCGAACGCGCGCAACAGGAACGAACCCGAACCCATCGCGGGGTCGAGGACTTTGATCTGCGACAGTTCGCGGATTTTTTTGGAAGCGCCCTTGAAATTTTTGTAGCCGAGCAATGTTTTGGCCTCGGCAAGAATCGGCTTCGTTTTTTCGTCGAGCGTGTGGGCGACGATGTAGTCCACGATATAGCGCGGGGTGTAGTAGATGCCTTCCTTTTTGCGAAGCTCGTCGGTATCCTCAATGACGATGCGTCGTCCGCCGACTTGGGAAAGTTTGTGCGCAAGAAATCGTTCATAGACCGCGCCCATCACGTCGAGCGACATACGGCTGAAGTCGTAATTGTAAAGGTGACGGAAGGCGATGAGTTCACCCTGCCCGGTTTCAAAGCCGCACATGGCGGCGATTTCGGGACGCATCGGCTCGTAGCCCAGAAGAATCGCCAGAATCAAGTTGTCCATTTCCAATCCGTCGCACAGCAGCGGTTGCTTGAACAATTCGGTGTTAAAGTCGCGCTTGATGTCCTGAAAGAGTTGTTGGCGCAGGAATTCAGAGAACGTGTATTTAACTTCCGGCGAGAAAATTCCATGGCGCGGGCCGAATACGGTGTCCATGCCGCCATAAAGATTGTCGTATGCCTCGAAGCGTTGGAGGAGTTGATTGTATTTTACGAGGCGGCACGTCTCCAGCATGAGGCAGAAGATGAAGCGGTCGAGCAGTTGCTGGCTGGCGCGCGTGATTTCATCGAGCGTGAGCTTTTGATTTCGGAGGGCGAAGCCGTTGGCAATCAAAAGCCGCCAGCGCTTGAGGTCGGCCAGAAATTGCTGGTCAAGGCCGGCCTTCCGATGCTGGTCGAAAAGTTCGTCAATGCGGTCGGCTTGAAGATTTTCGAGCGCGAGCAATTCCCAGAGTTCTTCGCGGCGCGGCCAGAGGCCATCCAGCTTGAAAAAAAATGAAGGTGTGGTTTCGTTGACGCGGATGAAATGAAACTGCGCGAAATTGGTGAGCAGAATCCATTTGACCGGCCGCTCCATCCGGGTGATTTCCGGGCTCAAATAGTAAGTTCGAACATAGCGGGAGACTTGTTCACGGTGCTTGTCGAAAAGGCTTTTGTCCTGACAATCCAACAGGCTTTTGGCTTCGACAAACAAGAGCGGCCGGTTGGATTTCAGAAGATAATCCACGGAGGATTCATTGGTGATCTTAAATTCTGGTTTGATATTTTCATTCCCAAAACCGAGCGCATCCAGCAAGGGAAGAATCAATTCGTGGCAAGTCGCCGCTTCCGGCTCTTGCTCGTCGAAACCGCGAACTTGAAGCCGCTTTGCCTTGGCAATCAAAGCTTCAAGTTTGGCGAAGAATTTTTCTTTCCCGATTTCGACTGGCACGCGCGCAGTGTGCGCGGGAAATTTGCCAGCGTCAATTCCGCGTTCGCCCTGCGCGAAAAGTTTCAACGCCGTTCCCAAAGGAACAAACCCAAAAATCCGGGCCGTTCCTTTCAGAAACAAAAAAGGCGTCCGCTGCCGGACGCCTTTGAAATAGTTGCAGAATTGCGGATCAAGCCGCGGCTTCACCGACCTGGAAACGCACAAAGCGGCGAATGGTGATTTCATCGCCAAGCTGCTTGCTGATCTGCGCGACGTGTTCCTTGACGCTGACTTCGGAGTTGCGCTTCACGAAACCCTGGTCAACGAGGCAGTAGGTCTGGAAAAATTTTTCCAGCACGCCCTGGAGAATTTTGTCCATCGCGGCGGCAGGCTTGCCCTTCAGCCGGTCGGACTGCGCGGCGATCTCGCGCTCCTTGGCGACGATTTCCGGCGCGACCTGGTCGCGCGAAACCGCGTGTGGAAAACCCGCCGCGATCTGGAGCGTGATGTCTTTCACGAGCTGCTTGAATTCTTCCTTTGCCGTGGTCTCGGCCTTGTTCGCGCCGACTTCGACCAGCACGCCGACTTTCGCGCCGGTGTGGATATAGGCGGCCACCGAACCATTGCCGGAAACTTCCAGCCGCGCGTTGCGGGCGATTTTTATATTTTCGCCCATCTTGCCGACGGCGGCTTCGCGGTCGGCTTCGAGATTCGCGTTCGGGTCGTTCGCAATTTTTTTTGCAATCTCGTCGCAGAAAACACGGAACGATTCATTGCGCGCGACGAAATCCGTCTCGCAGTTCACTTCGACGAGCACGCCGGATTTTCCGCCGGGCGAAATGAACTGCGCGATGACGCCTTCGCGCGCCTCGCGGGTCGCTTTTTTCGCGGCGCTGGCCGCGCCGGATTTGCGGAGCAAGTCCACGGCGGCTTCGATGTCGCCCTTCGCCTCGGTGAGCGCCTTTTTGCAGTCCATCATGCCCACGCCCGTCAGTTCACGGAGTTTGGCCACATTTGCAGCAGTGATTTCAGCCATAAAATAATTACACGTTGAAAGTTAAAAGTTAAAAGTCGGAACGCGGGAAATTTTTCCGCGCTCCAGTTAAATTACGCCGCCACCGCAGCGGGTGAACTTTCCGGCGTCGTGGGATCGTCGCCGGCGGCCGCCTCGACCGCCTGCGCCGAATCAAATTTTTCGCCGGCGGCATCCGGCTTGCGGGCGCGCTTGGCTTCAAATTCCGCCCGCGCCTGGGTGATCGCCTGCGAAATCGCCTGCAAAATCAAACGCACGGAACGGATGGCGTCGTCATTTGCGGCGATCGGATAATCCGTCAGATCAGGATCGCTGTTGGTGTCCACGAAGGCGACGACGGGAATTTTCAGCTTGCGCGCCTCGGCGACCGCGTTGTGTTCGCGTTTCACGTCCACGATGAACATCGCCGCCGGCATCTTGTCCAGATCGCGGATGCCGTCGAAATACTTGAACAACCGCGCGCCTTCGCGGCGGATGACCGCCTGTTCCTGCTTGCCGTAATTGGCGAGCGTGCCGTCCGCGTCCCAACGCTCAATTTCCTTGAGGCGTTTGATGGAAGTCTTGACCGTGGCGAAATTCGTCAGCGTGCCGCCGAGCCAGCGTTCCACGACAAACAACTGGCCGGTTTCCCTGGCCGTTTCCTTGACGCAAATCTGCGCCTGCTTCTTGGTGCCGACGAACAAAATTTTCCCGCCCTTGCGGACCGTGTTCGTGAGAAAATTCAAGGCCGCCTGCAACTGCGCCTCGGTCTTGCTCAAATCAATGATGTGAATCCCGTTGCGCGCGTCGAAGATGAACGGTTTCATCTTGGGATTCCAACGCTTCGTCTGATGTCCAAAATGGACGCCTGCTTCCAACAGTTCTTTTATGCCGATGGTGCTCACAATTTTCCTTTGGTTAAAACCCCGGACTTTGCCGGAGCATCTCGCGGAACACGGGATTATGTTTGATGTTGTTGTGGCCGCTCCGCATTCACACGAACACGAAAATTAAGGCCGTTATCCCCGCCGCCGGAAACTTCCGGCGACAAAGGGCGGATACTTTATCAGATATCCGCCGCCTGACAATGCTAATGTTTCAGGTTGCTTTCTCTTTTCATCAATGGCAGCGGCGTTCCGAACGCCGGCGTGACGCTCGCGCCCGGAGCCACTTCCTGGGCGACCCTTTCCGACCGCAACGCCAAGAAAGATTTTGCGCCGGTTGACATCGGGGCGGTTTTGGACAAACTGGCCACGGTGCCGGTCGAGCAATGGCATTAACCAATGGGAAGCGGACGGCCGCACGCCGAACATCGGGCCGATGGCGCAGGATTCCATCCACGCTTTTTATCCGGGCCGCAGCGACAGGAGCATTACGACGCTGGAATTCGACGGCGTGGAACTGGCGGCCATCCAGGGATTGAACCAGAAATTAAACGAAACGGTCGCGGAGATTCAGGCATTGAAATCGCGTCTTGATATTTTGGAAAAAATCATTCTAAATCAAAAATCAAACTGAAAGAAGTTCATCATGAAAACCAAACTCAAACTCAAACTCATTACCATCTGCTGTCTGCTGTCTGTCATCTGCGTTTCCGCCTTCGCCCAAGGCACGGCGTTCACCTATCAGGGCCGGTTGAACAGCAGCGGCAGTGCGGCCAGCGGGAATTATGATTTCCGATTCCGGCTGGACGCCGACCCGCTGGGCAACACCATTCTCGCCACCGCCTCCACCAATGCCGTCCCGGTGACGAACGGGCTGTTTATCACCACCATTGATTTTGGCGCTGGCTGGTTCAACGGCTCGAACTACTGGCTGGAGGTGGATGTGCGGACGAATGGCGCGGCCAGCTACGTGGGATTGACCCCGCTCCAACCGTTGCTGCCGACGCCCTACGCCATCATGGCCAACAGCGCGAGCAACCTCCTGGGCGCGCTGCCCGCCGTGCAGTTGAGCGGCACCCTTCAGAATTCCTCGCTGCCGACCAGCCCGGTGTTTTCGGGCGCGGTGACCGCTAATTCATTTTCCGGCAACGGCGCGAACGTGACGGGCGTGAACGCGGCCAGTTTGGGCGGATTGATCCCGGCGAATTTCTGGCAGACCGGCGGCAACAGCGGCACCATGGCAGGCGCTAATTTCATCGGCACCACGGACAACCAGCCGCTGGAACTACATATCAACGGTGTTCGGGGGTTCCGTTTGGAGCCAACTGTTAATGGCGATACAATTAATGTTATTGGAGGTTCTCCCTACAACACAGTCGCCGCAGGAAAATTCGGTGCGGCCATCGGCGGCGGCGGCGCTAATGGTCAAATCAATCAAGTAACTGCGAACTTCGCGACCGTCAGCGGAGGGAAGCAAAACACAGCAGGTGGTGATAGTGCCACTGTCGGTGGCGGCGGCCAAAACACAGCGGGTGATACGGCCACTGTCGGCGGCGGATCTGACAATATCGCCAGTGCCATTGAGGCAACGATCGGTGGGGGCGTGCATAATCGTGTCACCAACGGAGCGTCGGCGACCGTTGCGGGAGGCAATGCAAACGTTGCCAGCGGTTATCGTGCGGCCATCGGCGGCGGCGAGCAGAATACCGCCAGCGGTCAATGGTCAGCCGTTCCGGGAGGCCTTAGAAACGCCGCCGGCGGAGATTATTCTTTTGCCGCCGGGCAGAATGCTCAAGCCACCAATCAGGGCGCATTCGTATGGGCGGATACGCAAAATGGGAATTTCTCTTCCACGAACAATAATTCCTTCAATGTCCGGGCGCAGGGCGGCGCGCGGTTTGTGACCGGCGGCGCAGGCCTGACCATTGACGGCCAGAATGTGTTAACGACTGGCAGTTTCATTCCAGCCAGCCAATTGCCTGACGGTCTAGGCGGTTCGGGCAACACCGTCAACGGCATTACTGCGACGGTGGCCGGCGGCACCGGCAACACCGTCAACGCCAATTTTGGGACGGTGGGCGGCGGCGCGAACAACACCAACAGCGGCTTTGCCGCAACGGTAAGTGGCGGCGAGGACAACCTCGCCAGCGGCGGCGACGCCACGGTGGGCGGCGGCGACAACAACACTGCCAGTGGTATTTCTGCGATGGTGGCCGGCGGTTTCAATAATACCGCCAGCGGAAATTATTCCTTGGCCGCCGGGCATGATGCCCAAGCCATCAACGATGGCGCGTTCGTCTGGGCGGATACGCAATTCGCTAATTTCTCTTCCACGAACAATGATTCCTTCAATGTCCGGGCGCAGGGCGGCGCGCGTTTTGTGACCGGCGGCGCGGGCATGACCGTGGATGGCAGCCTGACAATCGCCGGAGTAAGCCAATACAACTCCGGCTTGAAATTGACCGGCAGCACCGCCAACGGCACCGGCCTGGCCATTGAAAACACGGCCAGCGGCGGCCACAAGTTTGATTTGATTTCCGGCGGTGCCAGTTCAGTTGAGGGAGCCGGTGCATTTGAGCTGTATGACGAAACAGTCGGTGGCTTTCGCATCACGGTCAGTCCCACCGGCAACGTAGGCATCGGCACGACCGCGCCAGCCACGGCGTTGCAGGTCAACGGCGTGGTCACCGCCACCAGCTTCGTCGGGGCGATTGCCCCCGCTGATTTGCCCGGCGGACTGGGCGGCAGCGGCAACACCGTCAGCGGCCCGCAGGCGACGGTGGCCGGCGGCCTGGCCAATGCCGCCACCAATAATTACGCGACGGTGAGTGGCGGCACCGGCAACACCGCCGGCGGCTATGCCTCAACGGTGGTCGGCGGCGACAACAACGTGGCCACTGGCACTGCGGCGACCGTGAGCGGCGATCACAACACGGCCAGCGGACTTTATTCCTTTGCCGCCGGCCACCTCGCCCAGGCCACCAATGACGGCGCGTTCGTCTGGGCGGATTCCACCGTTGGGAACTTCGCCTCCACGAACAATAATTCCTTCAATGTCCGGGCGGCGGGCGGCGCGCGATTTGTGACCTTTGGCAAAGGCATGACCGTGGATGGAACGGTCGTTGCGAATGGCGTCTCGTTGACCAGCGACCGCAATGCGAAGGAGAATTTCACCGCCGTCAACGCGCAAACCGTGCTGGCCAAGGTGTCTTCACTGCCGATGACCGAATGGAATTACAAGACGGACAGCCAGGGCGTGCAACATCTTGGCCCGATGGCGCAGGATTTTCAGGCGGCATTCAGTTTGAACGGCGGCGATGACAAACATATTTCCGTGATTGACGAAGGCGGCGTGGCGCTGGCGGCGATTCAGGGATTGAACCAGAAGTTGCAGGCAGCGTTGACCCGGCAGGCCGCAGAGAACGCGAAATTAAAACAACAGAACGATTCACTCGCCGAACAGTTGAGCGAACTGGAAGCAACCGTGAAGCTGCTTGCGGCACAGAAAGGCGGCGCACAATGAAAACACTTGTTTTGTTCTGCCTTCTGGCTTCCGCCTTTTGCTTTAGGGCACCGGCGCAAAGCTATTCGATTGACTGGTATAAGATCGCCGGCGGCGGCGGCACCAGCACGGGAGCGACGTATCAAGTCACCGGCACCATCGGCCAGCCGGATGCCAGCGGCGCGATGACCGGTGGAAACTATTCTTTGACCGGCGGTTTTTGGAGTCTTATTTCCGTGGTGCAGGCACCGGGCGTGCCGAGGCTCATCATCGTTCCCAACGGAGCGAACAGCGTGAAAATCCTCTGGCCTGACGCGGCCACCAACAGCTACACGTTGCAGCAAAACAATAATCTGGCCGCCACCGCCAACTGGACGACCACCGGTTATGCGATTACTGCGGCCAACGGCACGAACAGCATCACCATCACGCCGCCAACTGGAAATTTATTTTTCCGTTTGAAGCAATGAGTTTTTTCAGCGCCGTGGCAGCCGAAGAGCAGGAGCTTCAATTTCATCAAAGCATGAGTCTCCTTTGCCCCGCCAATTTTATGCCAGCCAAATTCTGTCATTGGCTGATGGCGTTGACCTGGCTCGTGCTCGCAACCTTTAACTCACAACTTTCAACTATCTTTGCCCAAGGCACGGCGTTCACTTACAATGGCAGGCTAAACGATCGTGGCACGCCCGCCAACGGCAGTTATGATTTGAGCTTCACGCTTTGCAATGCCGTCACCAATGGCACGGGGTTCGCTGCGCTGACCAATTCCGCCACGGCCGTCAGCAACGGACTGTTCATGGTTACGCTGGATTTCGGCGGTGTCTTCAACGGCTCAAACTACTGGCTGGAAATCGCCGCGCGCACGAACGGCGGCGGCAGTTTCACGACGCTGACGCCACGCCAGCCCATCACGCCGACGCCTTACGCAATTTATTCGGCCAACGCCGGAAGCGCGGCGACGGCAAACACGGCGGTTACGGCGGGAACCGCATCCAGCGCGAATTCCGTTGCGGCGGCGAACATCGTTGGCACCGTGCAATTGACGCAATTGCCTGCCGGTGTTGTGACGAACGGCAGTCCTGTTCTGTCCGTCAATCCAATTTCGGCCGCCTCGGCAGGCAATGGCTACATGGACTATTCGCAGATGCCGGATGGGTGGAACTCATGGTTTTACTGCGGAACAAGCATTGACGAAAACATCGTCACCAACGTTCTCGCGCAACTAAAACTTTATGGCATGGACAAGCTCGGTTTCACAACCTTGTCGCTGGATGGTTATGATTTCACCAACCGCGACGCGAACGGCATTCCAATGGTTGACGGAACCCGTTTCCCGCATGGGTTTCCGTGGCTCTGCAATTATGTCCACACCAACGGATTCAAAATAGGCATTTATGGCGTGCTGACCAACAACGCCGGATTTTCCGGCGAATCTTCAGATTACTATATCTTCGGCGCGGAAGATGCCGGCGCGGCCTATTTCATTTCCAATCACGTTGACTATTTCAAAATTGACGGGCCAATTGGAATCTTGAACAAATATGGAATTTCAGTATGGCCGAATGAATGGGATCCGATTGCCGAACAGGTTGTGCCGCCGATTTTCAATACGCTAGACGAGAGTTATCTTCGTTTCGTGATGGACTTGAAGCAAGCTCCATATCCCATCTTTATCAACTCGGGAACCGTTCCCGATACCAACGGCAATATTCCACCAAACTTATCAAGGCTTTTAACATCGTGGCGAATGACCGGCTATACAGGGTATAAGGACAAGCTGCTGGGACTTTCCATGAACGGCGACATCGCCGGGCCTTTTTCGCCGCTGATGTTGTGGAGCTGGGTTCAGGGAGACGCTCCGCTCTATGGGCGGATGAACGATTATTTTTACCCGGACTTCGATTCTGAATTCGGCTATCTGGCCTCTGATATGCAGCGGCACTTCTACACGAGCGCGTTCTTTGGCTCAATCTTTCAAATGGGCGCGTTTCTAAATCCGCAGGCGGGTTATCACAATTTCACGAATGAGTTTGCCAGTCCAATCTTCAAGCAGATTCGTTCACGGAAAACCATCCCGCATTATGCCTGCACGACTAATGGCTGCGTCATCTACTCAAAAGACAACCAGTCTGGCGGTTTGGACGTTCTGGTTCTGAACGAAAATTACAATGAATTTCCGGGCGGTGACGGGTCAAGCATAGATAGCCAGGTTGACCGCTGGGGGCTGTTTGGCTTCACCAATTCGTTCAATTACAAATTAACCAACTTCGCACTGACCTTTTACGCAACCAATTGCACGCTGGACTTTGGAGTGCTTGGATTGTCCTCGTCAAACGTCGTCATTACCAGCGCAGAGAACGGCGCGCAACTTTACGCCACGGCCACATTCTCCCCGCTGGTGTTCGCAGCGGGCGCGCGGCTTTATACCATGACCCCGACCATGAATTTTCCGACGCCGCAGAACGTGGTCAATGGCGTCCGTGACCTGACGTTTGAACCGTGGTTCATGTATTGGACGACTAATAACTATGGGTCAGAGTCTATTTTTGGTTCATTTCAAGGCAACCCGCCGGCGATGGGCGGCACCGTGCAGGGAATGGAGTTGCAATGGGAATCGCAAATCACTTGGGGAATCAATGGAGCGGCATCATTCACAGCCAAGGTCGGCGTTGACGACTATGGAGACGGCATAGGCTCACAGCCGTTCTTTTATGTGGACGGTCAACGCGTGATGTCACCGACGTTCACATCAGGTTATACGAACTTAATCATCAACTTTTCGCCAACCAATCAGGCTTTTAGCATCTATTGCCCTAACAACAATTGTTACTTTGGGAATCCGCAGTTTAATTATTCATCACCCGCCAGCGCCGTTGCCGGCGGGATCACCACCAACATTCTAATGGGCGGGCACACGTTTTACATCACCAACGGTGCCATAATGAACATCCAATGAGAATTGATCATTCCGCTGCTGCTGCATAAAACAATTTTCGGACGGCCGGCAGCGGCGTTCCTAATGCTGGATAAGGAGTCACCAATGCCGTAAAAAGAATCTCATTTCGCAAGTTGAAGCTGAGCGGTCGAAGGTTTCGCCCAGAGCGCCGGAACACACGGATGTCTTTCTCTTTTTTGCAGCGAGCGGATGAAGCGCGTTATCTGTCGCGTGATTTCCGAATAAAATTCGCCGCGCGTTCCGCCAATCGCCTTAAGGCACGGCGCGTGGCTGATCCACAGCACCGTTCCCGCCGCGTAACCGCAGGCGAGAAATTGAATCCGCCAAAGCCAGTCGCGCAAACCGGATTGCGGGCGGCCCGCATCCATCAGCCGGTCGCGCTGGAACGCCACATGGCCTGCTTCGTCGCGCAAAATCAGTTCGCACATCGCCGCCAGCGGGCCGTCGGGCGAATGTTGCCGCAACATCCGGTAGTAGCCCGTGCTGACCAGTTCCGTGAGCGTCAGCACCTGCAATTCAAACCGCACGCCCAGCACGCGGCGGCAAAGACAAAACGCGGTGAAGCTCCAGTGCGAGGTGATGATGCGCCCGCCAAATCTCCGCACCGCGCAGCCGAGCAGCCGCGCGTGTTCCGCTTCCTCCGCGAACCACAAGTCCACGATCCGCCGCATCTCGTCGCTCCGGCTGCGGAAATTTTCCCGGTCAAACGCGATGAGCGACGCCGGGCCGCCACCGTCGCCGAGCCGGAATTGCTCGACCGACCGCAGCACCGGCGCGAGCACGGCGGACGGAATGTTGACCGGCGCGGACCAGTCCGGCTCCGGGCGGTTTTGTTTGTTGTGCGTGAAATGTTCAATCCATTTGGTGCAGTTCATAATTCTCCTTGTTGCCGGCAGGTTCGTTTTTTGTGAAAGCAAGCTGATGAAGCCTTTGTTCAATTCCAACAATTACAGAATCCGGCGTGGAAGTTCCCGCCGTGACGCCGACAGTGTCATCAATTTGAAACCAATGGGCGCACAGATCATCCGCCGTCTGGACGTGATGCACCCGCGCGCAAAATCGCGAGCAGGTTTTCACGAGTTCGTGCGTGTTGTTGCTGCGCGCGCCGCCGATGACAACGACCGCGTCGCATTTTTGCGCAAGCTCCACCGCCGCGCTCTGCCGCTGTTTCGTCGGCTGGCAAACGGTGTCAATGAAACGCACTTCGGAATTGGGGAACCGTTCGCGGAGCAATTGCACGAGCCGCCGGACTTTTTCAACCGGCTGCGTCGTTTGGGAAATGACGCCGAAGCGCGGACGTTCACGGAGTATCGCCACGTCTTCCCCGCAAAGCACCACGTCGGACTCATTCAAATCCTCCGTCATGCCGCGCACTTCCACATGGTCGCGTTTGCCGATGATCACCGGATGAAAACCTTCCGCCACCAGTTTGCGCAGGCTGCGGTGCGCAACCTGCACCAGCGGACAGGTCGCTTCCAGCACGTTCAAACCCTGCGCCTTCGCGCGGTTCAGCGCCTTGTCTGAAGCGCCGTGCGCCGTGATCATCACCGTCGGCGTCGTCACGGCGGCGGCTTCGCGCTCAATATGAATTTGACGCCCCCGCAGTTCCGCCAGCACGGTTTCGTTGTGGACCAGATCGCCCAAAATCGTCAGCGGCCCGCGGGCTGCGGTTGCCATTGCCAGCGAAATGGCGTCTTTGACGCCAAAACACATTCCCAGATGTTCAGCATGGATGATTTTCATGTTCGATTTGCCAAATTAGCTTTGTGACACAAAGTAAAAGACCGCAAGCTTTCATTTCCGTTCAAATAAATTATTTGGGCTTGTTCTGCCGGACGATTTTTTCCAGCAGGTTGATGTATTCAGCGAACGCCTTGCGGCCCGGCGCCGTCAGCGAGCAGGTGGTGAGCGGACGGTTGTTTTGATACGACTTGGCAACGGAAACGTAGCCTTCCTGCTGCAACGCGCGGATGTGCGTGGTGAGATTGCCGTCGGTCATTTCGAGCGCATCGCGCAGTTCGGTGAACGAAAGTTCCGGCGAGGCCGCGAGCATGGACATGATCGCCAGCCGGCCTTTTTCGTGAATCAACCGGTCGAGCTGTAGGAACGGTTCCGGGTTCACGCCGCATTCTTTCCTTTTTTGGTCAGATACAGATACGCGCCATAAGCCAAGTGCAGCACGCCGAAGAAAAAGCCCATTAAGTAGTGCGCATAGATTAACGGCGGAAAGGTGCTGGCTGTGCTTTTAATTGTCAGTATTACCAATGCTGCCAATCCACTTAAAATGAAGAGCCAACCAAACAAGCGAATGCCTCGCGGCATGAAAAACCCAGCTCCATATAACGCAAAGCCATACAACACCATCCAAATTGGCGGCAGCCACCAGATCAATTGTGGGTCGCTCACAGCAATAACTTGAAATACCGATGCGCCTATCAATCCAGTCAACCAGGATGGCAGCATAGCCTGCACAACGCGGCGGGCAGGAGACGACCAAAGCGGTTCTTTATCCTTGAATGCTTGACGGCGAGCGATAAGGAATGCGCCGACGCCAGCAAACATAGCTGTATTTTGCCATAAATAATCAAAAGCCGTTACCGAATCGAGATGTAATAAAATTCCTGCGGTAGCCGCAAACACACCCACAAAGCCAGCGAAAAGCATGATCGGCGCAAGCGCGCGGCGATAGACGGCGGCGCGTTCCATCAGCGTGCGGATGGTTTGCAGGTTTTCAGCGGCCCAGTTTGGTTCCATGCAGATTACTTTGCCATGCAAAGTTGAAACTTGCAAGTGGGAAATTTGAATCTAGCGAGGAATCCAGCCGCTCAATAACTCTGGCTTTCTGCTTTCTTGCTTTCCTCATTCAATCGGTGGAACATTTCCGCGTGAGGCCGCCGCAAAAAAGAATTCCGCCGCGCGGGCCGGGCCGGAGTTCCGCCCGCGACCGGGCGCTCGCGCAATGGCGGGGCGTGGATTTGTCGCCGCTGGAAAAGGCGCGGGCCAGCGCGGCGCAGTCCGCCGCTGATGTTTTGCCGAGGCTGATGACGGATTTGAAACTCGACACGCGCCGCGCCGAGGCCGAACTTGTGAAAGTCTGGAACGCGCTGATTGATCCCGCCGTCACCGCGCACGCGCAGCCGGCCAATCTACACAAGGGCACGCTCTTCGTGAACGTGGACAACAGCGTGTGGCTGGCGGAAATCGTCCGTTACCGCCGCAAGGAAATCATCGAGCGACTGCAAAACAGCTTCGGCAAAACGGTCGTCCAGAAAATTTCCTTCCGCATCGGCTGAATTTTCAAGCGATCAGTTTCATCTGTTTCGGTGTCAGCAGCCAGGCGAGCGCCGCGCATTTTCCGGCGCGCAACTTTTCCACGTCCAGCTTGCACAGGCCGCCTTTTTTGAAATCAAGCCGCAACTGCAAGTCGCCGGTGACGAGCAGCGAAATCAGCCGGCTCAAATCCGGTTCATGCCCGACGAGCAATAATTTTTCCGGCGACGGCTTCGCACGTTCCAACTGCCGCAGCAGAATCGTGGCGTCGCCGCCGGGCGCGAGCGCGTTGGAAAATTTCAGGCGCTTTTTTAATCTCAATTTCGTGGCGACGATTTCCGCCGTCTGCTTCGCGCGCAAAAGCGGACTCGAAAGAATGAGGTCGAAGCGCAAATCCATTTTCTGCATCGCGGCGGCGATTTTGCGGAGCTGCCGCCGGCCTTTGGGCGTGAGCGGGCGCGCGGAATCGTCGGTAAAACCGCGCGCGCCGCGTTCGACGGCGACGCCATGACGCAACAGGAAAAGTTCCATGACTGGAAAATACACCCTGCGCCGCCGGGCGCAATGGCCGCAAAATGTAACAATTTTCGGTTTGGAATCGGCGGCGGCGTCCTTATGTTGTCCCGACCATGGAATTCGTCCGCCGCGCCGTGATTGATGTCGGCACCAACTCGATCAAGCTGCTGGTGGCGGACGTGTCGGGACGCGAAGTGCGGCCCGTCCACGAGGAGAGCCGCCAGACGCGGCTCGGCAAGGGTTTTTACGAAACGCGCCGGCTCCAGCCGGAGGCGATTGCGCGCACGGCGGAGGCCGTCTGGGAATTCGGCGAAATCGCGCGCGAAAGAAACGCCTCCTCCATCCGCG
>Ga0209483_1001550_pt1 | contig 17199 bp, 18 predicted proteins | sample NGEPerA_FD_184508 | JGI IMG/M metagenome (GOLD analysis project Ga0209483, IMG submission 184508) | Arctic peat soil microbial communities from the Barrow Environmental Observatory site, Barrow, Alaska, USA - NGEE PermafrostL2-A... | ecosystem: Environmental > Terrestrial > Soil > Wetlands >... | reverse complement strand
CTTCTGCATCGAGCCGGGTGACCGGGCCCTCGCCCGGCTCGATGCAGAAGAACTCCTCGGGCCCCACCGGGTGGGCGAGGGGTGGGGCCATGGTCGAGGAGAACGGGCGATCGAATTCGAGCTCCATGGCCCCCGGGTCGAGGATGGCGCACGTCATGGTGGCGGCCGCCACGTGCCGATCCCCCGCCCCCTCGTCGACGACGTCGAGGGCGGTCACCACCGAGGTCCGGCCGCGCCGAAGGACGTCGCCCCGGTAGCGGAGCGGGCCCACATGGTCGAGCTCGGACACCGTCGCCAGTAGCGACGTGGTGACGATCCAGTCGGGCAGCACGGCGAGCCCACTGGTGAAGCCGCCGAGCGTGTCGAGGTTGGTCAGCAGGCCACCGGTGCGCAGCCCACCGCCGGGACCCCGATGGTGGTCGTCGACCGGGGCCCGACCAGCGAACGCCGCGGGGTGCTCGTCGCCGTCGGGCGACGGTAGCTCCCAGCGCTCCAGGCGGAAGTAGTCGCTGACGTGGCGCCGCGGGTCGGTCGGCTCGTCGGTCGGCTCGTCGGCGCGGGTCCCGGTCGTGTCGGCCGTCACGTGGCGGCACCGGCCAGGACGGCCGCCGGGGCACCGGACACGTTGACCACAGTCATGAGCCGGTCGTCGGCCCCGGAGTCCCGCAGCTCCACCACCGCGCCGGCGCGACCATCAGGTCCGTTGCCCAGTACCCGGGCCGACGAGACCACCGGACCGACCCGGCCGAGGGCGAGGTAGGCGATCTGCAGGTCTGTGACGACGAAGGAGGCGCCGTCGAGTTCGTGGGCGGCACCCAGGGCCTCGGCTCCGGCCGCTTCGGCCAGGAGGGCGATCACCCCGCCCTGCATGGCACGGAACGAATTGTGGAGATAGGGGCGGACCGCCAACGAGAGCCGACCGGCCGCGGCGTCGACCATCTCGACCATGAGCGCGTCGAGTACGGGGCGGTCGAGCCCGCCACCCGCGAAGGACCAACGCGCCGGTAGTTCGCCGGCCGTCTGCACCGAGGACGACGGGTTCTGGGCCGGCAGAACGGAGAACGTCATCGATGCCCAGGCCACCGGGTCGGCGGGGTAACCGTCGACGACCGTGTCGTTGCCGTCCTCGTCCACGCACACCACAATCGCCTCGATCACCAGTGTGGTCCGACCCCGACGAGCGACCGAGCCCCGGGCCTCCACCCAGGGTCCGCGGACCCGACCCACCAGCTCCAGGGACAGGTCCGCGGTGGCCATCCAGTCGGGGCGCAGCACGCGGGCAGCGATGGCCCCACCGACGATGTCGACCAGGGTGGCGAGCACGCCGGACCGGACGCCGCCGTCGACGGTGGTGACGAACGGGGTCACCCGCGTCCTGACCTTGGCCGTGGTCTCGGTGGTCAGTTCGGCCTCCATCCCCAGGTCCCCCAGGAAGTGCTCCGGGGGCGGGTAGTCGTTGAAGGCCACTCAGCGTTCCTGTTCAGTGGGGCGCACCAGCACCTCGTTCACTGCCATCCGGCGGGGTCGGGTCACGGTGAAGGCGATCGACTCGGCGATGTCTTCGGATTGGAGCATCACCATCGGGCCGAACGTGGCCATCATCCCCTCCAGGACCTCGGGGCGGAGATGGGTGGCCAGTTCGGTGGCTACTGCTCCGGGCTCGATGACGGTCACGCGGACGTGGCGTCGGGTGACCTCCTGGCGCAACGACTCCGAGAACGCGACCACGCCGAACTTGGTGGCGTTGTAGACGCCACTGCCCAGGCGTGCGACCCGACCGGCCACCGAGCTCACGTTGACGACGTCAGCCACCCGCCGGGGCTCGGCCTCCGCCGCGGACAGGAGATGGGGCAGGGCTGCGTGGGTGCAGTAGAGGAGGCCGAGCACGTTCAGCTCCACCATCCGCCGCCACTCCTCCACCGGTGCGTCCACGATGGGGCCCAGCAGCATGACCCCGGCGTTGTTGACCAGGGTGTCGAGCCGGCCGAACCGGGAGACCGTCTGGTCGACCATGTCCCGGGCCTGGGCTTCGTCGGTCACGTCGGTCTCGAGCACGAGCACCTGGTCGCGACCGATGCGGTCGGCCAGTGCCTCGAGTCGGTCCCGGCGCCGGGCGGCCACGGCCACCTGGGCCCCTTCGGCGGCCAACGCCACCGCGGTGGCCTCGCCGATCCCACTGGACGCACCTGTGACCAGCGCCACGGTGCCGTCGAGTCGTTCCGTCATGAGTGGATCCCCGTCCTGGTCGCGCCCGGGCCCGTCGGGCGCGGCGTCAGCGACGAAGTGTACCGAGGTACCCGTCGGCGACGACGGGTGGCCGCCCGTTGGCGACTCCTGGCGGCGGATCCGTCAGGCTGCCGACCGCTGCTGGTTGCGGCGGCGGGAGTTGCGGCGGCGGCCACGAGGACGCACCGACGTGTCGAACGGGCGACCGGTGGCCGCTGGGCTCTCGTGGAGGGCACACCAGTCCGTGCTGTTGTACCGGGAGAGCACCACCTCGCACGAAGGCTCGATGCATACCCGTCCGGTGCCGAAGGACTCCGGCGCAAGTCCGCTGGACAGTCCCTCTGCCAGCATGGACCCGTCTTCGACCGTTCGTCGTTCCACCATTCCACCGCTCTCCTTGTGTGCGTCGTCGGCGTTCGGCCGGCGGTGTCCTCGTCACCCGGCCCGCCTTCCGGCGTCCCGTTCTGGTGAATCCATCGGCAGGTGAACCGAGAAACTGAAACGCGGGGACGAACGACCAAAGGAGATGGGGGACACCGGATTGATATCGTCCCTGCATGACCCAGACGAACGACCACGGAAGGCACCGGCCGGGCATGGCGGGGGACCCCAGATGACCCCGCCCGACACCCCGTGGTGGCGGGAGGCGGTCTTCTACCAGATCTACCCCCGCAGCTTCGCCGACTCGGACGGGGACGGCGTTGGCGACCTGGCCGGCATCCGGGCCCACCTCGAGAACTTGACCTGGCTGGGGGTCGACGCCTTGTGGATCTCTCCGTTCTTCCGGTCCCCCATGGCCGACTTCGGCTACGACGTCAGCGACTACTGCGACGTCGACCCGCTCTTCGGCGACCTGACCGAGTTCGACGCCCTGGTCGACGATGCCCACCGACTCGGCCTGCGGGTAGTCATCGACTGGGTTCCCAACCACACCTCGGACCAGCATCCGTGGTTCCTCGACGCCGCCTTGTCGCGGCCGAGCGAGCACCGCGACTGGTACGTGTGGCGTGACCCGAATCCCGACGGATCCCCGCCCAACAACTGGGTCGCCGCCTTCGACCTGAGCGCCCCGGCATGGACCTTCCACGAACCGACCGGTCAGTGGTACCTCCACCTCTTCGAGGAGGCCCAGCCCGACCTCAACTGGGACGAACCCGCGGTGGTCGAGGCCATGCACGACACGCTCCGGTTCTGGCTCGACCGCGGTGTGGACGGCTTCCGGGCCGATGTCGTCCACGGCATCGGCAAGGACCCGACCCTTCCCGACGACCCACCCGAGGTGGCCGGCATCCCCCACTGCGCCCTCAACGACGTCGCCGTCACCCACGAGCGCCTCCGGGCCATCCGCACCCTCATCGACGGCTATGCGGGCGAGCGCATGCTGGTCGGTGAGGTCTTCTTGCTGTCGACCGAGGCCGTCGCCACCTACTACGGACGGGACGACGAGCTCCACCTCGCCTTCAACTTCCCGCCCCTGTTCGCCCCCTGGCTGGCCGACCGGTGGGCGGCATGCATCGACGAGACCCGACGATCGCTGGACCCCCGGGGGGCGTGGCCTACATGGGTGCTGTCGAATCACGACAACCCGCGGCACCGGACCCGCTACGACCGGGCGGCGGCTCGGGCCGGAGAGGCCCCGGCCGTCACGGCCCGCAGGAGCGAGGCGCGGGCGCGGGCCGCCGCGGTGCTGCTGTTGACCCTGCGGGGGACCCCGTTCGTCTACCAGGGGGATGAACTCGGACTGGAGGATGCTGTGATCCCCGAGGACCGCGCCGTCGACCCGGGGGGCCGCGACGGGTGCCGGGCCCCGCTGGCGTGGGACGGTTCGGCCGACCACGGGTGGCCGGTGGCCGACGGCGTCATGCCCTGGCTGCCGTTGGCCCCCGAAGCCGATTCCCGCAACCGGGTCGCCCAGCGCGCCGACCCGCGTTCGATCCTCCACCTCTACCGCCGGGCCATCGCCGCACGGAAGGCCGCGCCGGCGTTGGCACTGGGCTCGTTCGATCCGATCCCGTCGCCCGACGGGACACTCGCCTACCGCCGCCGGCTCGGCGACGAGACCTACACCGTGATGGTCAACTTTACCGGGGATGCGGTCGGGATGGCCATGCCCGGACTGGACGGAGCGGACGTGCTCCTGCAGTCGGACGATCCTGACCCGGTCGGTGGGTTCAGCGGGGTGCTCGGACCCGATCAGGCCGTGGTGCTGTCACGGTGAGGGGTCGTGGACGACGGGGTTCGACGGGGGGCGGCACGGGTGTGCGCTCCGTCGACCCGTCAGATCAGAACCAGGTCTCTTGCCAGTAGTCCATCTCGCCGAAATCGCCGAGTGACATCGAGTGGTCGGTGTCGTGTCCGCTGCGTCGGATGCAGCAGACCAGCGTCCCCATCCACGGGCCGCGGTCGATGCAGTGGACGGCGCCGCAGCGCTGCCACGCTGGCTGCGCCGGGAGGACCAAGTCGTCGAGGTCGAAGTCATCGTCGTTCCAATCCCGAAGGACTCGCTGCGCATGCGGTTCGATGGCCATTGTTCGCTTTGCCCCTTGTCGTCGATTCCAGTGGACTCGTGCTGTGGACCCGATTGCCCGGTCCGTTCCACCGTTCCTCCAATTCTCGGAAGGCCCCGCACGCACCTGTAGCCAGATCGGTGAACTGCAACTGACCGCCGTGCAGATGCAACTGATCCGCGCGGTCCGTGGTCGAGCTGCGACCGTTGGTCGCCCCTAGTTGTTAAGAGTTGCTTTGCACGAACTCCCTTGATCTTGAGGAATACCCACGTCAGAGGCGTGGAGTACACAGAGCGACCATCAAGGGTGTTCAGATTCCTTACATTGACACCAGCGGTGCGCGAAGACCGGCCAGTAGGGTGTCGGAATGAACGGCGAGGTAGGCACCAGCATCGAGGACATCGTCCGGCGCAACATCGCCGGGCTTCGGGCCAAGGCCAGCCTGACCCAGCAGGCCCTGGCCGACGAGATGCTCCAACGTGGCGTGGCGTGGACACGGGAGACGGTGGCCCAGGTGGAGACCACCAATCGCCGCATCGGGCTCACCGAGGCCATTGCCGTGGCCGCGTGCCTGGACGTTCCGCTGGCCCGCCTGACCGCCACCGGGGCCGATACCGTCAGCGTGGGCGCCAGCCAGTGGACCGCCCCATACCTGTCCGCGGCCATCGCGGGTAGCGCCGGAGACGTCTTCTCACCGGAGAGCTACGCCGCACCCACGCGAGTGCGGCTCGGTGAGACGCTCGACGCCTGGGCCGACGACGAGGCGCCGCTGCGCCGGCCGACCGCCCCCGGCGCCACACCGATGGAGCTCGAGCGTCGACGCCGTCCGCGGGACCGTCGTCCCGTCGAAGTGGTCGAATCCTCGCCGGTCGAGCACCCGGACTCCCCGGAGTCCGACGCGCCCAACCGGACGGCCGAACGGATCGAACGCCGCCTGCGGCTTCGGGTGACTGCCGGCGACATCGACAGCACCGCGCAGCACCTGTGGTCGCGCAGCCTCGAGGCCGAGCGTGATCGCCGCGTGGCCGAGCGCCAGTCCCTGACCGGTGGATCGTTGCCCACCATCCGCGGCCACGTGTCCCGCGATCTCGACCGCGAACTGGCCCACGAGATGGAGAGGCGGGCCGGGGGCACGCTCCCCCCGGAGGATCTGTCGGGCACGCTGACCCCCGACGAAGCGGCCTGGGAAGCCACCCGCCTCAACATCATCCTGGCCAACAAGGGCTACTCGGACAGCGACGTCACCCGCTGGTGGAACTTCACCCGTCACCGCGAACTCGACGACCAGACCATCGCCGAAGCCTGGCGGGACGGCCACTACTCGGCCGTCAGCCGACTGATCCAGTCGCTGGCCGAAAAGCACGCTCCCGACGGGACCACTGGCGCCTGACTCCGGGCCCGTGACCGGGTGCCCACCGGTCGGGTCACGAGGGGTCGCGGCTGGGCAGAATGGTGGGAATCGCTGGCCGACCCCTGTGCCACCCACCGGAAGGAGTCCCATGGACCGGGACCGCCTGTCTGCACTCCTCGAGGCCGAGCGCACCACTCACCTCGGCCGAAACCCCGGATCCCAGGCCCAGTTCGCCGCGGCCGAGCACCTCTTCACCGGAGTGCCCATGACCTGGATGGCCAACTGGGCCGGACGCTTCCCCCTGGCCCTGGCCGGGGCGCGCGGCAACCGGGTCACCGACGTCGACGGGCACACCTACGTCGACTTCGCCCTCGGAGACACCGGGGCGATGGCCGGCCACTCCCCCGTCCCGGTGGTCGACGCCGTCCGCCGACGGATCGACACGCTCGGCGGCATCACCGCCATGCTCCCGAACGAGGACGCCGAATGGGTGGCCGCCGAGCTGACCCGGAGATTCGGCCTCACCCAGTGGTCCTTCGCCCTCAGTGCCACCGATGCCAACCGGTGGGCGCTGCGCCTCGCCCGCCTGGCCACCGGGCGATCCAAGATCCTGGTCTTCTCCTACTGCTACCACGGGAGCGTCGACGAGACGTTCGTGGTCGTCGGACCGGACGGCACCACCCGTTCGCGTCCGGGCAACGTGGCACCTGCCGTCGACCCGTCGACGACGACGGTGGCCGTCGAATTCAACGACCTCGAGGGAGTGGCCCGGGCCCTGCGGACAGGCGAGGTCGCCGCCGTCCTGACCGAACCGGCCCTCACCAACATCGGCATCGTGCTCCCCGAGCCGGGATTCCACGACGGGCTGCGTGCCCTGTGCGACGAGACCGGCACCCTGCTCATGATCGACGAGACGCACACGCTGTCGGCCGGGCCGGGCGGCAGCACGGCGGCCTGGGGCTTGACACCCGACATCGTCACCATGGGCAAGGCCATCGCCGGGGGGATCCCCATCGGCGCCTTCGGTTTGCGGGCAGAGCTGGCCGACCGCGTCCTCGGCCTCGTGCGCGCCGAGCACGCCGACATCGAGGACGTCGGGGGCATCGGCGGGACCCTGGCCGGCAACGCGTTGTCGATGGCCGCCGCCCGGGCCACGCTCGGCGAGGTGCTGACCGCGGAGGCCTTCGCCCCCATGGAGTCCCTGGCCACCCGGTTGACCGCGGAGGCGACCGCCACCATCTCCCGCCACGGCATGCCGTGGACGGTGACCCAGCTCGGGGCCCGGGCCGAGTACCGCTTCCGTGCGCCTACGCCCCGCAACGGCACCGAGTCGAATGCGGCCGACGATCCTGACCTCGACGAGTACCTGCACCTCTTCATGTCCAACCGGGACGTCCTGATCACGCCGTTCCACAACATGGTGCTGATGTGCCCGACCACCACCGTCGACGATGTCGCCCTCCACGGCCGTCTGTTCGAGGATGCGGTGGCCGCACTGGCCGGCTGACCCCTGGGTCCGGCGGCACCGTCCGGTGGACGGACCCAGGGGTCGGTCAGGCGTCGGTGCCAAGCACCTCGGCGAGGAGACCGCGGACTCGCCGGTCGATGTCGTCCACGATGGACCGGACCTCGTCGACCCCCAGCCCGGCCGGGTCGGTGAGCTCCCAGTCGACGACCCGGGTACCGGGGTAGACGGGGCAGGCATCGCCGCACACCATGGTCACGACACGGAGGACCGATGGCGAACGAACCGGCGGAGCGGGACATCATCTGCTGCCCTCCCGTGGCCGACCACGCGTTGTCGGAAGCCGAGGCCCTCGAGCTCGCTGGAGTGTTGGCCGCGCTGAGCGACCCGGTCCGGCTCCGCAGCTACTCGATCATCGCCACCCCGGACGAGACGTGCAGCTGCAATCTGGAGGGTCCGTTGGGCAAGAGCCAGCCAACGATCTCCCATCACACCCGCAAGCTGGCGGCAGCAGGGCTCATCGTCGGCGACAAGCGGGGCCGATGGACGTGGTGGCGGGCGGTGCCCGAACAGTTGGCGGCACTGGGCGTGGCACTCGGCGTGGTCGAGCGGGTGGACAACTGACTCCGGTGCCCGGCGCCCGATGGCGTCGATGATGCGGAACGGGATGCCGACCGAGGATGGCCGCCCCGGGGATCGTGGAACCCCCACATCAATTCCCACGATCCGACTTGACGCCCGACCGGACCCGGCCTATTCTCTATAATACCGGTCGGGTTACTGGGAAATAGACCGCAACCATGTGACGACCTGTCCCCTCCAGCGTGGCGCATGGTCCGAACCTTCGTCGCAGCTGAGCAGCGGAGATCGGTTTCCCGTGTACGTAGTAGCTGCAGTCATCGGGAGTCCGGTGACGGGGCCCATCAGTGGGTCCCGTCACCAGCACCCGTCACAACGAGAGGTCGTCGAGATGCGTGAGAGTCGATTCGCCAGCCGGAACATCGTCGATCGTCCCCATGGAGTGTGCCAGCACTGCGGATGGACCCAACCGCTCCGGAAATTGACGAGGCACCAGGTCGGCGAGGTGCGGCGCTCTGGGAACGGCCTCCGCTCCGGACGCTGGATGTGCGATGAGTGCATCGGCGAACTCGACGCCACGAAGGTTCGTCACGGACTCTTCCCGTCCCGGACGGGAGCGCAGGCAACGGTGTCCCGACACCGTTGGGTGGCCTGACCCAGGTAGTCGGGCACCGCGGGTGGGAGTCGGCCAGTAGGTCCACCCTCTTGGAGGATCACGGGCAGCAGCGTCTGTGACCACCCGATCCGACCTGCAGCCTGGTACCACCACCGACATCGGTATGCTCCCCACATGCCCGAGTCTGAATACGTGTTCCGCAGTCGTGATGGATCGCTGTGGATCCACCTGGCCGACGGCACGGAGCGCCTGGCGACCGTCCGGGAGACGCTCGACTACCCCACGGACGATCCGCAGGAACTCCCGGCTCAGTGACCCGATGGGGCATCCTCCCCTAACGGTCGTCGTGGCCGCTAGAAGCCGATGCCACCCCCGCCACCTCCGGCGCTCGTCGTCGAGGTCGTCGTGGCCGGCGGGTTTGTGGTCGGTGGTGCCGTCGCCGGTGGACTCGTCGCCGGTGGACTCGCGGCCGTTGGACTCGCGGCCGGCGGGGTCGAGGGTGGCGGTGCCGTCGCCAACGGTGCTGCAGGCGTATTCGCCTGGGTGGGTGGTGCCGTGGCTGCCGGCGTCGTGGTCGTTTTCCCGTGGGCCGGCACGGTCGTGGTCGCCTTTGCCGGTGCCAACGGCGACGCGGGAGTCGTGGTCGATGGAGCGGTTTTCGACGACGAACTCGGTCGGGTGGACCGTGTAGCCGGCGTATTCGCGCCGGAGGATGCACAGGCGGCGAGGACCAGGCCTGCGGCCACCACGATCCCCAGCGATCGCACCATGCGCGTCATCCGGATCCTCCTTCTGGCCCAAGGCCTGGCTCGTCGCGGAGCACGCTCCGTTCAAAGGTGAGTACCGATTCGGAGCCCGATCCGTTCAGGTGAATCGGCAAATCCAGTGGATTCCCCGTCGAACCCGGAGGTTCCGACGACGGGTGGAACGCAATCGACGATGGCAACACACCGCGGGGATACGGCCTCTCAGTCGTCCGCCGCTCCGTCGTAACTGGCTGTACCGGCTGCAATGGCTGCTACCAGACGCCAGGGAGCAATCTCCACCGCACCTCGGCCCGGTAGTCCTCGTACTCGCCATGCGCGACGAGGAACCGCTCCTCGCTGAGCACCCGCCCGACGTTGCAGCCGCACACGAAGAGCATCACGAGGGCATTTCGCACCGAGATGCTCTGCAGGACGTAGCCGAGCTGGAGGAGGAAGTAGGAGGCATACACGGGGTGCCGGACGATGGCATACGGACCGCGTCGCTTCAGTCCCCGGTCGGCCGGCGCAAAGCCGAACGAGCGGCCGAGGGCGATGAATGACGTCACGCAGAGAGCGAGTCCGGCCAGCTGCAGGGCAAGCCCGGCGGCGATCCACCCGTGAAGGTGTGCACCGTCGGGCCGGAACAGGACGCCGCCGAATGTGCCGCCGAATGCCAGCAGCCAATCGCCCGGCCGCTGGCTCACGGCGCGGGCCGGCCGCCTCACGAGAAAGGCCACCACGATCCACAGTTGCTCGGCGAAGAACAGCCCACCGATCAGCGAGTGCGTCCGGAGGTAGTGCAGCAATCCGGCGCGGGCGAAGAGGACCGCGCCAAAGGCACCGACGAGATTGGCACCCAGTCGCAGGAGCCGCGTCGTGCGCGGGGAGGCGGTCAGGTGGAGGTGCTCGCCTCTTTCGAGGACAGCTGTCGGTCGGTGGACTGCCTCGACCGGGGAGGCCGTGCGGTCCGGACCGGGGTGGCTCCCCGGATCGCCTCTCGTCATCGTGGCAGTGGGGTCATCGTGGCAATGGGTCGGCCCTGGATCGTGTCTGATCACCATCGATCGCCGAGGGCTCCCCCGCGGATGCCTCCGACCTCGACGGGTCGATTGAGGACAGGTGGCGCCCGATGAGAGCGTCGAGGCTCAGTCGGCCGGCACCGAGCCCGACGATGACGAGGGCCATGGCTGCAAGCGCCAGGTTGAATTCGTAGCCGGGGGTCGCTGACAGCGAATTGATGCCGTGTACCCACGACACGGTGATCATGGCCATCACCTGGTCCCCGAACAGGGCCAGTGCGGCAAGTCGTGACACCAAGCCGAGTGCGAGGGCGAGGGCGGCACCGAACTCGATGATCCCGCCGAGGACGGCGAAGAACCCTCCTGGACGCAGATGGGCCGTGTTCGAGAAGAACAGGGCCGTACGGTGGATTCCCGGTCCATTGAACCAACCGAACAGCTTCCCGGCTCCGTAGTAGGTGAAGATCCAGACGAGCGCGATGCGCACCGGGACGACGGCGACATCGGTGCCCAGGACCGACGGGTCCGTGCGGAACAGGGTCGCGATCAGCGTCCGGGGGCTCCCCGGCCTCGGAGTCTGCACCTTCGCCACCATCAGCACCGCTCCGTGTCGGTCACGGCCATGAGAATCGGGCGCGACCCCAAGTGGGCATTCCGGGCATCCTCCGCCTCGAGGGGGCGGAACGGCCCCCAGAGCTGGGCGATGAGCACCGCCAGATAGCGGGGTCGCTCGGCCGCCTGTTCCACGAGGAGCGGCCGGCCTGGGAGTCCGGTGTCCGTCCGGATCGTCTCCGCGGTCGGGAATACCGCGCGACGGAAGACCTGGTCCCAGATGGTCAGTGCGAAGCCGAGGTTGACGTCCTTCGGGCCGTCCAACTTGTGGTGGATGCGGTGGTAGTTCGGGCTCACGAAGATCCGTTCCAGGGGCCCGAAGCCGAGATTCGTGTTCGAGTGCTCGAAGGCGACGAAGCCGGCATAGGCGACGAGCAGAGCCGTCGGCACGGCGCCGTTGGCCAGGAGCACGATGCCCGGGACGAGTGCGATGAGGTAGGACACATGGATCAACGGATGCGTGCGGAAGACGGTGAGCACGCTCATGTCCTCCTGAGAGTGGTGGAGCTCGTGGAATCGCCAGAGCACGCGGATGCGGTGGTTCACCAGGTGGGCCAGCCAATTGCACCCGTCCATGGCCACGAAGATCAAGGTGATGGCAGCCCATCGCGGGAAGAATTCGAGTCGTGGGACGACGATCCAGGGCAGATACCGCTGGGCGGCATCAGAGAAGGACAGGGAGAGTGCCACCACCAGCGGCAGGACCAAGCTGGCGTTCAACACGGTGTAGAGCGCGTCCTGGCGATAGCCCCGGGCGAAGAGTGGTCGACGCTGGGCCGGCCGGAGTCGCTCCACTACGAGGATGACTGCGAGGATCGCCACGGTCATCGGGCCGATCACCACTACGCGCAAACCCGACATCGAGTTGGCGAAGCTGGCACCTCCCCAGCGGTTCGACCAGCCGATCCCGATGAGGACGACCATGGCCGCCACGATGGAGAGGGCTGGCAGATACAGGCGGGATGAACTCGTTTGTGCTCGCCGAGCCGGTTCGGCGTCCGGTCGAGTCGGAACCGCCAGCACCGGCGACTGCTCAGGCGGCTCGATGGAGCAAAATGCGTCCGCGTCCCATCGCTCGACGAGGCGGCTAGAACCCGACTCCACCCCCGCCTCCCCCGGCGCTCGTCGTGGCGGTCGGGTTGCCGGCCGGTGCGGCGGACGACGTGGTGAGGACGAACCATGTTCCGCCGACACCTTGGCCCTTGTCCTGTCCGGCGGCTGTATCCCCCTGGTAGTAGTAGAGCGGATGACCCTTGTAGGTGACCTGGGTCGTCCCGTCCGGGCGCTTGATCGTGGTCAACGATCCCGAAGCCCCCGAGGGAAGCGCCGGCGTGGATCCGGTCGGCACCACCAGTGGGGGCCACACGACGGCGCATTGTCCGGTGCAGCTGGTGGAACCGGACGAATCGGTCGTGAAGTAGTAGAGGGTCATGCCGGTCGGCCCGGTCAGCACCGATCCGACATTGGGCAGTGTCGTCGACGCGAGCTTGAGCGTCGTCGCCGAGACGCCCGATCCGGTCGGTGCGGCCTTTGTGGTGGTTGGCGAGCTCTGCGACGAACCGCACGCCGCGGCCAGCACGGCCACCGCGGCGATCGCACCGATCAGTCCGGGGTATCGGAGCCTCGACCGCCTGGTTACTCCAGAGGTGTGCTGCATGGGGGCCTGCGTGGGGGTGTTCATCGCCCCTGAGTACCGAGGAGGAACCTCGTTCGTTCACCGAATTCACAAATTTCTTGGCGCTGCGGGCGTCCCGGGCGATCCCGGAGGTTGGCTTACCTCATCGTTCATCAGTCCCTCGGCCGGGTGGCTGGAGTCGAGCGGACCTTGTCCTCTGGTGGAGAACCAGGGTCCGGTCGAGACTTGTCGTAGGGTCGCCGCGCGCATCCGAAGGGGCACAGGGCATGGTTATTCACGGCACATTTCCTCCGCAGGTTGACGACCGAGAGCTTGTCATCTCGGGGTCCCACGACCGTATTGAGCGCTTTGGAGTAACCGAGCGACTGTTGCATTGGTGGATCGTCGCCATGTTCGCCTCGGCACTCCTCTCGGGCATCGCCTTGGGTGACGAAGCCGAATCCGGCCCAGTGTTGAACCTTCATATCGGCTCCGTGATCCTGATCGGGATCGGGATCGTTGTCGCTTTGGTGTTCGGCAACACCATGGCTGTGCTCCGCTCGGCCAAGGACCTGCTGATCTTCGATCGCACGGACGTGTTTTTCGTCCTGAATGTGATTGGTCATCCCTCGCGCCAGAGTCACGTCCGCTGGGGAAAGTTCAACATCGGCCAGAAGGTGTTGGCCTGGTCGCTGGTTGCCTCACTTTCAGCCGTGGTCATTACCGGGATCAACTCCTGGTCCTCGGGAGAAGGAGCATCTGGGCCGCACGCGGCTGCGGTCCTACTGACGCTGGCGCTGTTGACCGCACATGTCTTCATGGCGGTGATCAATCCGTCCACCCGACCTGCACTGCCCGGAATGATCTTCGGGCACGTTCGACGGAGCTGGGCCACCGAGCATCACGCTGCCTGGCTCGAGAAGCAGGATCGAAAACGGCCGTCAACGAGGTGATCGATGACGAGCCGACGTTGCACCAATTCCCTTGCCTCACATGTTTCGCGATCCGTTGGGATCGTCGGATGTCGAGGTGGAACCCGACTGCATGTGCCGCGGAAGCTTCATGAGATGGTGCACCTCGCCAGGGATCGAACCCGGAGATCCCGCTGAGCCAGGGCAAGTCTGTCGTACGCAGAGAGGTCCGTCGGGGTAGCGCTTGCGCGTCCGATCACGGAACGCCGGTGAGTGTGACGACCCGAAATGGGACTTGGCTGGCTACTTCCGATCCTCGTACCAACTCGGCCAGTCCAATTGGTCCTCTGGCGGGCCGGTGACCGTCCGGGCCAGACGCGATCCCGGACACCCTGCCTTCCCCGCACGTTCCCACGAAAATTGGTGCCCACGGCAGGATTCGAACCTGCGACGCACGGTTTAGGAAAGCACCCAGGGACCGGAAACGACGGGACGGGACGGGACGGGACGGGACGGGACGGTGGCCATTCGGACGTCTTCGCAGGTCAACCACTATGCGGTGGAGGCGGAGGGAACCGGACGAAACCGGGTAGTTCCCGAGTTGTAGGGACGTTTGTAGGGACACTTTGACGCACGGTTAACGCGGTGACCAGTGGGGGACTGCCCCCGAAGAATGGTTCGTTGTGTGGCTCGTGCCACAGCCGAACGCGAAGCATGCTTGCCGAGCGCAAGCAAGCCCGACGTGCCGTTCTGCGCTGCGGCCAAGATTGCGATGGCCGTCGTTCTGGCGCGTTGTTCGGCGCACGAGGGGGTGCGGTCGATGGCCGACTCGGGTGCGGCCGGCGGCACCTACGGCACCGGCTGCCGAGCTCGGTTCTGTACTCGGTGCAGTCGAGGCAGGCGGCCTCCGTGCTTGCTCCTGTTGCTTCGCCCGGCACATGTGGGCGTGTGGAGAGGTTGATTGGCGACAGCGCCCCAGTCTGCTGCCCGCCTGGTCGACGGCGTGAAATGATGGTCGTCATGTTGGCGGTCGCATGAAGTCCAGCCATGTCGGCTTTGTAATGATCGCACTTGCATCCTTGGCCACTGCCTGTGGGAGCAGCGCCAGTAGTGCCCCAGCGAGCACGATTCCCGCCAGGACTATCGCCGATCCGATGGTGGCGCCAAGCCTCTCAAACGGCCCCCTTCCCGCCAGCCCCGGCCTTCACGTCATTCGACCGCCCTTTACGATGTTGGCGCCGGCTCCAAGTGCGGCAGCACAAACGGTCAACGGAGTTGGGCCATGGGAACTCAATGCTACGGCCGACAGCATGCAGCAACTGCTGATTATCACGCCGGGTCTTGCTTGCACGAATCTTTGGCGTATTCGTGTGACGGAGAGTTCGCGTTGGGTAGTGATTACGCCTGATCTGAGTGTTCCTGCGCACGGGGTATCAAAATGTGCGGACATCAACATCAACAGGACGTGGTTAGTCGATCTCGGTGCGCCACTGGGCATCGGATCCTTCTTCACCCGCATGCAACGGTCCCAACGGGCCACTCATCTGAGGGGCTGGGCACGCAGGGTTGAGTAATAGTCGGGCATGCGAAGACCTGCCGCAGGCCGCCGGGGGCGGGCGACCGGGCCAAGCTTGCTCTGGGGTTGGTCAGAGAGGAAACTGGCAGCATCGCCCACTTGACGGAGTCGACAGAGGTACCTGGCCGCATCGAGCATCACCCCGCCACAATCTGGCTAGTCGGTGCCGTCTCGGCAGTGGTGGGATTCTTCCCCGTGGATGTGATGCCGATCACGGCGCTGCTCTTGACTGCCGGCCTGCTCGGGTTGAGCGTTCTTCCTAGCCTCAGGGGGAGGAGGCAGCTTCTGTTCGCTCCCGGGCTCGGGTTTGCGATTCCAGTGGTCGTGTACTTCTGCCTGGCGATAGGCCAGCATTAGATCTGAGTCGGAGAGGGCGCCCAGGTATCAGGGTGCCCCCAAACAATGGATCATCTCGTGCCTCACGCCGCCCGACGCAGAGCTTGCTTGCAAATCGCGAGCGCACCGGAGGTGCCGTTCTGCGCTGCGGCCAGGGTGGCGACTGTCGTCGTTCTGGCGCGGCATTCGGTGCTCGGTCGGAGACGCGAGATCGCCGATTTCGCACGTATTGATATCCGTCGTCGGTACCAGTCTCTGCGGTCTCCGGCGGTCGCTCTGTGCGCCGGAACTACCCATCCGGTGACCTCGCTGCTCGCGAAAGTTGCATGCGCCCGGAACGGCACATGCGGGCGTGTGGATAACCCGTGTAACAAGACCTCGGGGCACCTTGACGACATCGACCGCTGCCGCAACGTCTGCCTTACTCATGCAAGACAACACGCACCCACGATTTCTTCATGACGCAGCCAACGGACTCCTCGGACAAGGAGTCGTCCGGTATGAAGAACGGGCTGAGCATCTGAGAGGCTGCTTTCGCATCCTTCCGTCGCCTCCCAGGCAGTGCCGGAATTGTCCAGTGACGTTCAACACCTCATGATTGCAGGTTTACGAGCCGTGAGTTGGGTAGTATTCCCCTCGGAGGCGAATAGTTCGTCCCGGTAGCAAATGAGTAGGGGGATGTATGCGTAGATTTCCAGTAGCAATTGCCCTGGTCGCAGCATTGGCTGTGCCGAGTGCAGCCGTCGTCGGTTTGTCCGGGACCGCAGGGGCAGCGGTTCTTGGGACCAGCTGTGCCAAACTGACAGGAAATGCGAGCACGAACGTCACCCTCAGCGCTTGCAGTCCGAAGCTAGCCACGTACGCGAGTGCCACCGGCAAGTCCTCGGCGCTATTGAACGGTGGGACGATTACCTGGAGTACGAGCAAGAAGACGACCGTTATCGCGAAGCCCACGGTCACGAGCGTGACGCCGAACACGTGTGCGTCGGGATCTTCGGAGGTAAAGGCCGTTGGCAAGATCACCGGTGGCACTGCAACCTATACGAAGGCGGGTGAGACTTTTACGGCCCGTGTCTGTGTAGCTTCAACTGGGGCGCTCTCGCTAGCTCCGGGAACGAAAGCTACCTTCTAGGTCATCAGCAACAAGAGGTGCCTACGCGGCTTTTCGCGTCAAGGGGACCAAAATGTATCGATCGACCACGGTCCCTCGTCTTCTTGGCGAGGGACCGTGGTCTTTTCGTGGGATACGCCTGGGCCGCCGCCCGGTGGTTGGTCAATGCATCAGGGCCGTTGACGATGCGAGCCGCCAGTTGGCCTCGGCGCCCGGGACCACGAGACGTTAGAGTCCCGGGGTGGGACGACATCCGTTCCTTCGGCGGGCGGTTGGCGCCGTAGTTCTGGCCGGACGGGCGGTCCACTCTCCTGGGCGGCTTACCCCTGTCCCACAGCGCCGGAACTGGGGCCTCCATTTGCGCGGCGGACTGGTCCTGTCAGGTAGTTTCTATTCCCAGAGAGCGGCCAGCCAAAGACGTGGCATCCGCTCCTTGCCCGAGGTGCAGACAAGACATGCCTGAGTTCCCTGCGATTACTCACGTGGCGCTAACGGTTACGAGCCTCGAACGGAGTGTTCCTTGGTACAA
>Ga0209483_1001549_pt1 | contig 17205 bp, 13 predicted proteins | sample NGEPerA_FD_184508 | JGI IMG/M metagenome (GOLD analysis project Ga0209483, IMG submission 184508) | Arctic peat soil microbial communities from the Barrow Environmental Observatory site, Barrow, Alaska, USA - NGEE PermafrostL2-A... | ecosystem: Environmental > Terrestrial > Soil > Wetlands >... | reverse complement strand
GTGCATTTGAAATACGCGCAGGGCAAAGGCGCGCTGGAGATTTCATTTTTCAGCGATGATGAATTGCAGCGGGTTCTGGAAATTCTCAATGTCACAGCCGATTAATTATTCATGATTCTCGAAATTGTAAAATACGGCCATCCGGCGCTTCGTAAAAAAGGCGCGAAAATTGAAGGCATCACGCCGGAGATTAAAAAACTCATCGCAGACATGATTGAGACGATGGCGGAAAGTCACGGCGTGGGCCTCGCGGCGCAGCAGGTGGGCGTGGCAAAACAGCTCACGGTGATTGATGTGCGCGCGGTGACGGACCGGCCCTCCACGCTGGAATTGGACGGCCAGCCGGCGGACGTGGCGGAGATCATGCCGCTGGTGCTCATCAATCCAGAAATCACGCCGGTTGGCGAGGCAGTGGCGGGCGGCGAAGGCTGCTTGAGCTTTCCGGAAATTTTTGGGGAGATTTCACGGCCCGGCGTCGTGGACGTGCGGGCGCTGGACGCGCAGGGCCGGCCAATGGTGTTCCGCTGCGGCGGTTTGCTGGCGCGCGCGGTGCAGCACGAGGCGGATCACTTGAACGGCATTTTGTTCATTGACCGCATGGAGAAGAAGACCAAGGCGGAATTGCAGCCGGAACTGGACGACTTGCAGGCCAGGACGAAGGCGGAGTTGCAGAAAAAATAAAAACAATCGGCACTTGACTCCGCACTTTCGCTCACTTCAAATCTTGCCGGAACCCGCATGAAAATTTTGAAAAAAATTTCCGCAACCGCGCAACCGCGTAGAGCGGGAGCGGTCGGTCGTCCTCACGGCTGCTGCCGCCAGCCGCCCCGCCGCAATCTTCCGCCACTTGGCAGAACCCCGCTGCCAGACCGTCGCGCCATTTTACCAAACCGCCGAGCCAGACTGGCAATTGGCAGAATTACGCTGCCAAACCGCCGGGCTGTGCGGCCATTTGGCAGAATCTTACAGCCAGACCGTCAAGCTATTCTGCCGCTTGGCAGAATCATTCTGCCAACTGGCAGAATTGCTCTGCCAAGCTCCTTTTTCAGCCAAAAACACCCCATTTCAGAGCAGTTAACCAACTAAAAACCAGCATATTATGGCAAAAGAATACTTCATACCCAAACAACAGGCTCCCTACGTCCTCTGGCACGACACCCTCACCGGCGGCGTCAGCGCCAACACCCCCGGCACGACGGCGGCGGACGTGGCCATGCTCACCGCCGACAACGCCGCCCTGCACGCCAAACTCAACGCCGCCACCCTGGCCGACAACGCCAGCAAAGCCGCCCATGCGGACTTGAACACCGCCATCGCCGCCAGCAAAACCAATGCGCGGCTCCTGGCCCAGCGCATTAAAACCAGCACCACCTACACCGATGTCATCGGCGACCAGCTAAACATCATCGGGCCGGAAGATTCCACCGACATGACGCAGGAAAAGCCCGTGCTGGCTGCCGTGGTCAAACTGGCGGGCGTGGTGGAGATCGGATTCAACAAAAAGGATGCCGAGGGCATCCACCTTTACGGCATGAGGGACGGCGAAGCGGTTTTCACCCTGCTCGCCAGCGAAACCCATTCGCCCTATGTGGACAACCGGCCCTTGCTGGCGGCGGGCAAACCGGAGACGCGGCAATACAAAGCCATGTTCTTCCTCGGCAAAAGCGAGATCGGTTTGCCCAGCGCCGTTGTCATCGCAACGGCTGCGCCGTGAAAACAAATCAAAACGCCGCCGGTTTGGAATTTCCGGCCACCGACCCGGCCAACGTCCCCGCCCGTGCCGAATTCAAACTGGGCATCTTCCCGCCGGATCATCACGTCGCGCCCGCAGCACCCGCACCAACCACGCCGGCAAAATGAAAACGGCGAAGCAATTTCCAATTTTTGAATCCAACCATAATTGTAACTCCCCGGAAATGATGTTTTGATGGATGCACAATAATCAGTATGAAAAAAATCCTTCCTCCACTGCTTGTCTGGGCCGCCAGCACAATGGCATTGTTGTTACCCACCGTGGGGCAAGCCCAATTCACGTTTACGACCAACAACGGAGCAATCACCATCACGGGATACAGCGGCCCCAGCGGAACCGTCGTGATTCCCAATACAATCAATAATCTGCCAGTCACCAGCATTGGCGACAATGCCTTCTATGATATCTATAATCAGACCCATACGATTGATGTAACGGGTATAATCTTAGGAACCAATGTCACCAGCATTGGGAGCTATGCTTTCTACAATGCCGACATCGGCAGCCTCGTCATTCCGAATAGTGTGACCAATATCGGAAATGGGGCCTTTTGTCATTGCACCGGGGTGACCAGCTTGACCATCGGCAGCAACGTGATCGTCATCGGCACCAATGCGTTTCAGGAATGTTGGAGTCTTCCCACGGTCACGGTTCCCGACAACGTCGTCAACCTCTGTGACGGAGCGTTCTTGAACTGTTACGCTCTGATGAGCATCACCCTTCCCTCTCATCTCACCGGTCTGGCAACCGGGTTGTTCCAGAACTGCAACGCCCTGAGCAGGGTCCAGATCCCCATCAGCGTCACTAACATTGGCAGCAGTGCGTTCAGTGGTTGCCTTCCTATGACCAGCATCACGATTCCCAGCAGTGTCGTCACCATCGGGGATAGCGCGTTCCAATATTGCAATGCACTGACCAACATCACAATTCCTGACAGCGTCACGAGCCTTGGCAATATGGTGTTTTATCATTGCACCAGCCTGACGGCTTTTACGTTGGGCACCAATATCACCAGTCTGGGGAGTTATGCGTTCTATCAATGCAGTAGTCTGGCCAACATTTCGCTAACCAATGGCGTTGGCCTGATCGGGAATTACGCTTTTCAGGAATGCACGAGCCTGACAAATGCAACGCTGGGCGACAGCGTTTATGCCATCACGACCGAGGCGTTTTATGATTGTTACAATTTGAACAGCGTCACGATTGGTAAAAACGTCAACAGCATTGCCTACGATGCTTTTTATGACTGCACCGGTCTGACGGCCTTCACTGTGGATTCCGTCAACCCAAACTTCAGCAGCGGGGATGGAGTCTTGTTTGATAAGAATCAGACAACGCTTTTTGAATGGCCTAGGGGCAAGGCCGGAAGTTGCACAATTCCCAACACCGTCACGAACATTGCGACGTTCGCATTCTATGGCTGTAGCGGCCTCACCAATATCACGTTCCCCAACACAGTTGCAAGCATCGGGTCCTGGGCGTTCAGTGAGAACGGTAGCCTGAAGACGATCATCATTCCTGACAGTGTCACCAGCATTGGAAGCTATGCTTTCTATATCTGTAGTGGACTGACCAACGTGACACTTGGCGCCAGCGTCACTAATATTGGAAGTTATGCGTTCGATGTGTGCAACAAACTGACCAGCGTAACAATACCCGCCAGCGTCGCCAGCATCGGCAGCGACGCGTTCGGCTCGTGCGCGAACTTGACGGGTGCCTTTTTCCTGGGCAACGCTCCAAGTGGAGATACAACTGTGTTCTACGCGGACAACAAGACCACCGTTTACTATTTGCCAGGAACCACAGGCTGGGGCACATCCTTTGGCGGGCGGCGGACGCTGTTATGGGATTCGGCCGATCAAATGGGTTACACGACCAATAAAAACACGGTTATTATCGCCGACTATTATGGTTCCGTCGGTGCGGTGAGCATTCCCAGCACGATCAATGGCTGGACCGTCACCAGCATCGCTACAAATGCTTTTTATTTAATGACCAATCTAACCAGCGTCGTCATTCCTAACACCGTCACCAATATTGGAACTATGGCCTTTTCCCGCTGCGGCAATTTGACGAATGTCATGATTCCCGGCGGCGTCACCACCGTCGGCACGAATGCGTTTTCTTTTTGCACAAACCTGGTCACCCTCGTGATTTCGAACGGTGTGGCCAATATTTTGGGTGGGGCATTTGCTTACTGTTACAACCTTTCCAGCGTTACAGTGCCGGGAAGCATCAGCAGCATTGGAACCAACGCTTTCGATCATTGCACTAATCTGGCCAGCCTGACCATTTCCACCGGCGTCACGAACATTGGAAGCGGAGCGTTCCAATATTGCTACAGTCTCGCGAACGTAACCGTCCCCAACAGCGTCACCAATATCGGGAGTTTGGCTTTCACGCGTTGCGGCGGCTTGACCAATGTTGTGATTTCCGGCAGCGTCACCAGCATCGGAACCAATGCGTTTTCCTTTTGCACGAATCTGACCAGCCTCGTGATTTCCAACGGCGTGGCCAACATTTTAGGTGGTGCGTTTGCCTTCTGCTACAATCTTCCCAGCGTCACGATTCCCGGTAGCGTGCTCACTATCGGAACCAATGCTTTTGACCATTGCACGAATCTGGCCAGCCTGATGATTTCCAAAGGCGTTGCCAAAATCGGCACCAATGCCTTCAGTTTTTGCACCAGCTTGACGAGCGTCATAATCCCCAGCACCGTCACCAACCTCAACGGCTTCGCCTTCGCGTCCTGTTCCAATCTCACGGGCGTTTTTTTCATGAGTAATGCACCCGCCGCCGTTTCGACGTCGTTCACGAATGACACGAAGGCGATTATTTATTATCTGCCGGGCACAACTGGTTGGGGCACGACGTTTGCCGGGCGTCCGACTGCCGTATGGAGACCGCAGGTGCAAACCGCCGATGCCAGTTTTGGTATGCGGACGAATCAATTTGGATTCAACATCAACTGGGCCAGCGGGCAGACGGTGGTGGTGGAAGCTAGTTCGGATTTGATCAACTGGCTGCCGGTGCAAACCAACATGCTCACTGGTGGCCCGGCCTATTTCAGCGATCCGCAGTGGACGAATTATCTCAACCGTTTCTACCGTCTCCGTTCGCCATAAATTATCCATAATTCTGCCTTCGCCTCACGGCACGGGCAGCTCGCAAAGATTTTCTGGATGACCGTTTCGCTGGTTTTTTCCCCGGCCTCGGCCTCGGCCTCGTATGTAATTTTCATTTCGCGCCTTTCTTCTTGGCGATGTATTTCACGTCATCGAGTCCTTCAAAATCGTCGTCCTGCGTCCACAGCGTCGCCTCGCGGGCGCGGGCGGTGGCATAGACAATCGAGTCCGCCATCGGGAGTTTGGCTTGCAGGCTCAAGCGCGCAGCGTAGATGGCCAGCTTGGAATCCAAATCCACCACTTCGCCGAGCTGCATGTGGGCAACGGCCTTCAGCGCCTGGGTTTCGCCACGCTCGCGGGAGACCCATTTGAAAACTTCGTAAACGGCCAGCGCCGGAACGATCAATTCGTCCACGTTCTCAATCGCCCCGGCGAAGAAGCCGGAGTTTGGGCCTTCGGTGAAATACTCAATCCACCCGGATGAATCCACGACGCTCACAGGCGGTCAGGTTCGCGTTCAAAGTCGCGGTCGATGCCCTTCAAAAAGCCGCGCATCTCCTTCATCGGCTTCATGGGGACGATTTCAATCCGCCCACCGAGCGCAAAGACTTGCAGCTTCTGGCCGGCCTTGAGTTTCAGGAAATCCCGCACGGGCTGCGGGATGACCACTTGGAATTTCGGCGACAGGGTGACAGTATTCATATCGTTATCATTTTGGTATGACGGTATGTTGTTCGATTACTTATGTCAACTACGATGGTTGATCTTCATTTTTACATTCGCCTCACGGCACCGGCAGTTCGCAAAGATTTTCTGGATGACCGTTTCGCTGGTTTTTTCCCAGGCTTCGGCTTCGTAGCGCCATCGGCGCGGCATATTTGTAAAAATGCCATCGCCAAAGAAATTTCAGCCCCATCGGGGCGGCATCATCCGCCGGTTTTCCAGAATGTGCCGCTGCTGATGGTTCACACCACAAATTCCAATTCCTGCCGATGCGGGATGAGGCCGCGCTCGAACGCCTGGCCGAGGAACCGGCGGATGGATCCCCTGCCCTTTTCGCCATAATCCAGCGTCCAATGATTGACATACATGCCGACGAATTTGTCGGCGAGATCGCGGCCCATGTCGCGCGCGTATTGGAGCGCGTGCTGCACGGCCGCGGCGCGATGATCCAGGCTGAACTGGATGCTGGCCGTGAGCGTGTCGGAAATTTTCCGGCGCGTCGCCGGGTCAAATTTTTTGTGGATCACGTTGCCGCCGAGCGGCAGCGGCAATCCGTCATTTTCCTGGCCCCACCAGACGCCGAGATCTTCACATACGACCAGCCCTTCGTTTTGGTAAGTGAGCTGGCCCTCGTGAATGATGAGTCCGACTTCGGCGACACCATTTTTCACAGCGGCAAAAATCTGATCAAATGGCACGACGACGTAATTCAATTCCTTTGCCGGTTTTCCGAGCCAGAGCTGCAACGCGAGAAAGGCGCTGGTCATCGTCCCCGGCACGGCGATTTTCTTTTTCAGGACTTCTTCGCGGGAAAACTTGGTTTTGGCCACGAGCATCGGGCCGTAGCCGTCGCCCATGCTCGCGCCGCTCGGCAGCAGCGCGTATTTATCCGAAACGTAGGCGTAGGCGTGAATGCTGACGGCGGAAATGTCGAGTTCGCCGCGCGTGGCGCGTTCGTTCAGCGTCTGGATGTCTTGCAAGATATGCTGGAAATGAAAACCGTGCGCCGGAATGAGTTCCTTCGCGAGCGCGTAAAACATGAACGCATCATCGGGATCGGGCGAATGGCCCAGCGTCAGTGTCGTCTTTTGCATCCGCGAAAATTAAACCAGACGATGCGCGATGTCACGGCGAGAAGACCGGGACAAGTCAATGCCAGGGCAAATCTAAGAACGCGCACGCGCCTCGTTAATCCGGCTGCAGCCAACTAATCCGCAGCCATCCTGAAAATCAAATTTGAGAAACCCGGCTGGCGCCACGAAAGAAAAATCACGGACATGCAGCGTAACTTTAATCGAGACCTCATTCGGCAACCAATCCGTCCTGAATGGCAACCGGCTTGGATTCGACTTGAATTGTCGCCGGCGCAAGCCCGGCGCGGGTGGCCGTCAGCGTGATGGTTCCAGCCGTCAAAGTCGAGCGGATGGCGACGCGATTGATGCCGCATTCGGTGTCGAGCCAGAGGTTGTTCACCGAATTCGTCTTGCCGCTGTTGTAGCCGCCGCGCCAGATGCCGGGACCGGTCAATTTGAAATCCACGCGCGCCTCGTCGGTCGGGCAGCGGCGGCCCTGCGCGTCCACGACTTCCACGTCGAAGAGCGCCACGTCCGAGCCGTCGGCTTGCAAGCCCGTCGGTGAAACGTGCGGCGTCAGTTTTAATTTCTTCGCTTCGCCCGCCGTTTCAATCTCGTCTTGCGCGACAATTTTTCCATTGGCGGTGGCGACGGCTGAAATTTTTCCGGCTTCAAACCGGACTTTTGGAAATTCAAAAATATAGCCGTTGCTGAAATTGTCCGTTTTGCCCAGTGATTTTCCGTTCACAAAAAGTTCCACGGCGTCGCAATGGTTCGCGGCGACATAAATGGTCTTGACCGTGTTCGTCGGATACGTCCAGTGGCCGATGATGTGGATGTCCGGCGCGGGATTTTGCATCACGCGATAGACGTAATACGCCTCCTTCGGCAGCCGGACGGAATCCACCTTGCCGCTCGCGCGCGCGACTTCGCTGCTGTCCTGGCGGCCGTCGGCGTTCGAGTCCGACCAGTAGATCGAGGCGTAGCCGGACCATTTGGCGTGCGCGGGATTTTTGTTTGTAATTATGTTGCTGAAATAATCGTGGTAACGTCCCGCAGCCGCGATGCAGAACGTTTCCGAGTTCCAATTGTAAGTGTCGTTCGGCCCTTTTTTGAAACCAAAAAACGGCGGCGAATAATCATCCCAGAAGCGGCGCGCAGCCTCGTCGCGGAAATCCTCGGTCTCAATGAGCGGCGCCTTGTCGCGACGGTCAACGCTGTAGCCGCGAAAAATTTCGCCCGGCGTGGTGATCGCGTCCGTGCGCCGGTCCTGCCCGATCATCACGCCGTAATATTCGGCGACGGGCGTGACGGCGTTGTTCAATTCCGCGCTGTCGTTGTCCCGCGTGCCGGCGACGCGCCCGCCGTTGGGATCCCATTGCTTCCGCAAATCCACCATCTGCTTCATGTGGTCCGCCGTGACGACGGTGTTGCCCGCCTCCCAAAATAAAATGCTCGGGTTGTTGCGAAAATAAATCATCGAATCGCGCATGACTTCGGCGCGCTGCTCCCACTGGCGCGCGGCGACATCCGGCTGCAAACGGCGGTCGAGAACGGGGTCTTGCTCCTTGTCGCCTGCGGGGCAGACTTCGACGATTCCAAATTTGTCGCACGCGCGCACGTCCACGGCCTGCGGCGAGATGTGCATCCAGCGGATGTAATTGGCGTGCGTGCTGCGGACGAGTTGCGCGTTGTAATCGTGCAGCCAGTCGGGATACGCCTCGCCCAGCCCGGCCCAGTCATCCGCCGAGCGCTGCGAATAGCCGGTGAGCCAGACGAACTTGTCGTTGAGATAAACGCCGCCGGTTCCGGCGCCGCCCTTGAATTCCACCTTGCGAAATCCGGTTCTGGTTTTTTGCACGTCCACGATTTTGTCGTTCACGGTGAGAATGGTATAAACGTCGTAAAGGTTCGGATTTTCATCGCTCCAGAATTTTGCGTCCGCCAATTTTCCGTTCGCCGTGAAAATTTCACTTTCACCGCTGACCAAATCCGAGGCGTCGCCCTGAAATTTCGCGCAGATTTTTCCGTCCGCGTCCACGACGGCCGCCGAGAGCGTGATGGATTGCTGGTCGCCGGATTCATTTTTCACTTGTGACTCGATGTTCACGTCGCAAGTTTTTCCAGCGATGTCGAATTTCGACGGATAAATGTAGGTGCCGGTGGTCTTCAAATTTTCATAGAGCGGCAGCGTCTGGTAAACCTTGCCGGTCAGGTGCAGCACGATGTCGTGGTTCAGCCCGCCGTAATTGGGATTGAACGCGCGGCCCATCCACTCGTAGCCGACGCCGGTCGCCTCCTCGCGGTAATCGTTGCTGTTGTCCACTTTCACGGCGATGACGTTGTCACCGTCGAAATTCACAAAGCCCGTCAGGTCGAGGCCGCAAGCGGTGACGCCGTTTTCAAAACGTCCGACCAGTTTTCCATTGACCCAAAATCGCCCCGCCTGTTTCAAGCCTTCAAATTCCAGAAAAACTTTCCCGCCTTTCGCGCCCGCCGGCAGTTTGAAATGTTTTCGATACCAGGCAATCCCCGACCACGCCCCACGGTCGCCGCCGCTGTGGCTGATGAAATCCGTGTAGGAATCCACGTCGTTGTAAGTGTGCGGCGCGGAAACATCCGTCCATTTGGAATCGTCAAAATTAATCTGCCCGGCGTTCGTCACGTCTTCGCGGATGAATTTCCAGCCGGGATTGAAGCTGAACGTCGCGCTCGGTGACGCTGGCGGCGCATAACGCGCATCCGAGGCGAAAAGACTGGTCGTGCCGGCCAGAATCAGAAACGAGGCAAACAATGATTTGAATCGCATAAACAATTTGACATCATTCAATCAGTTCCCGTTTCGGTGCATCCGTGCGGAACTGCGCGGCGGCCAAACCGGCGGCGTTGTAGAGATTGCAGCGGTCGGGAAAATTCACCCAGGCGTAGCGCACCGCGACGGGCGCGGGCACATCGGAACTGCTCACGACCACGGTGTCACCGTCAATCTGCGCGCTGGCGGGAACAAATTGCATGTCCGCGCCTGCAATGACAAACCATTGGAGCGGCCCGCCCTTCGCCACCAGTCCGCCGCCCCGATGCGAAAATTTCACGCGGATGGCGTGGCCTTCGATTTTCATGGATTCATATTGCGGACCGGAGAATTCGATGTGGCGGCCATAAACCTTCGCCAGGGCGATGCGTGCGAGCCGGTCGCCCACGTCCTGCTTGTTTTTCGGATGCACGTTGTGGGCTTCGCCGATGTCGGTGGTGACGGCCATGCCGGTGTCTGGCAATGAAAGAACCGTGGCTTGCGCTTCGCGGACGAGCGGACTGTTGCTCGCCGCCGCCTGACCGGCGAGCTGCACGATGTAAAATGGAAAATCACCTTCGCCCCAAAGCCTGCGCCAGTCACGAATGAGCGTCGCCTGCACATGCGGATACAACGCCACACCCGCGCTGCCGCCGAGAATGGACTCGCCCTGATACCAGATGACGCCGCGAATCGCGAACGGGATGACCGGGTTAATCATTCCGTTGAACAGCACGGTCGGGTTGTGTTGATCCTGGACGGGATCACGCGGAGCGCCACGACGCCGGCGGACGGGAGCGGCATTCGTGGCGGAGACATCTTCGGAACGTGCGGGCGCAACAACGGGCGGCGGATTCGCGCGAAAGTTCCTCACTGCCGTATCGAACCGGTCGAGCATGGGATTCAACTGCGGGTCGGCGGCGAGCGCGTCGCGGTCAATCCACGCTTCCGCCGTGCTGGCGCCATACGCCAGTGTGATGATGCCGACGGGCGTTTTGATGGCCTGCTGCAAATCGCGCGCGAAAAAATAGGCGACGGCGGAAAAGGCCGGCGCGGTTTCGGGGCGGCAAACTTTCCATTCGCCTTCGACGTTTGTTTGCGGCGTGTAAGCCTTGGTCGCATTGGCGGTGAACATGCGGATGAGCGGGTAATTCGCGGCGGCGATTTCCTGCTCCTCGTTGGTCACGCCCGCGAAATACTTCACCTTTTTCGAAAGGGAAAAATCCATGTTCGACTGGCCGGAGGCGAGCCACACTTCGCCAACGAGCACATCTTCGAGTTTGACCGGCTGCGCGGTTTGGGAGCCGGTGACGGTGAACGTCCGCCCTTCAGCCGACACTTTCAACGGGTTGAGTTCCACACGCCAGTTCCCGGCGGCATCCGCCTTAACATTTTTTCTCTGCCCGGCGAATTCCACCGTCACCAGCTCGCCGTCCCCTGCCCTGCCCCACACCGGCACCTTCGCATCGCACTGCAAAACCATGTGGCTGGTGAACGGGCTGGCGAGCCTGACCTCGGCCATCAGCGAGCCGGGAAACAGCGCCAGGACGGCCAGCGACATTGGCCAGCGGGTATGAAGTGAAATGGTTTTCATATTGGTCGGATGCAGTTTTTAGGATTTGTGCGGGATTGGAAATCATTTTTTAAGACGAACGGGATCGAACGTCCGCGAGATTAATATAATGAGACCTCCGCCAAAGCCCGGTAGCGGCGCTCTGTGAGCGCCGAAGAATGATGGTTTCGAGCCAATCACGGCGGTCATAGACCGCCGCTACAACCAAAGGCGACTTTCGCAGAGGTCTCATAATAAATAGAGCGATGCGAGCCGGCGAAAAAATCCGCCACCGCGCCTTGTGGACTAAACAGCAAAATTCACGGCGGACAATTAAAATCAAATCACCGTGCCGTGCGGAATGACGGCGTCCTTCGGGATGATGACAATGCCGTCGCGGATGAAGTAGCGCTCGTGATCCACATTTTCCGGCTTGCCGGCAGGGGAAATGACCACGTTGTTGCCGATCCGGGCGTTTTTATCAATGATGGCGTTCTCGATTTTGCAGTGCGCACCGATGCCGACGCGCGGCTGGCCTTCGCTTTCATGGCGTTCCACGGATTCCGCAGATTCGTAATAATCACTGCCCAGCGTCACCACGCGGTTCATTTCCGTGCCGTCGCCGATGATGGTGCGCAGGCCGACAATGGTGTTGCTGATGCGGGCGCGGTTGATGATGCAGCCATCGGAAATGACGGCGTGGTCAATCTGCGCGCCATTGATTTTGGAGCCGGGCAGATAGCGCGGACGCGAAAAAATCGGCGCGCTCATGTTGAACAAATTGAAGCGCGGCAGTTCAGAGACCAGATCGAGGTTCGCCTCGAAAAAATTGCGGATGGTGCCGATGTCCTCCCAGTAACCTTGATAAACGTAAGAGAAAACGCGGTGCGTGTTGATGGCGTGCGGTATGATGTGCTTGCCAAAATCAGAGAGCGGATTGTCCAGCAGCCCCGCGATAATCGAGCGGTTAAAAATGTAGATGCCCATCGAGGCCAGATACAAATCATCACCGGGCGCAATGCCAGCCTTTGCGCGGATTTCCTGCGGCAGCTTGAACGGCTCAATCAAGGCGGGATCCTTGGGCTTTTCCAGAAAGCGCGTGACCCGGCCAGTCTCATCAATCTGCATGATGCCGAGCGCGGGCGTCTCGGCCGCCTTCACGGGCAGCGTGGCGACGGTGATTTCCGCCCCCGCCTCGCGATGCTGCTCGATGACTTCCTGGAAATCCATCCGATACAACTGGTCGCCGCTCAAGATGAGCAGGTAGTCGAAATCGTGGTTCATGAAGTGGACCAGGTTTTTGCGCACCGCGTCCGCCGTGCCTTCATACCACGACGTATTGTTGAACGTCTGCTGCGCCGCGAGAATCTCCACGAAGCCGGCGGAAAACTGGTCAAACTTATACGTCCGTGAAATGTGACTGTGCAGCGAGGTCGAATTGAACTGCGTCAAAACGTAGATGCGGCGGAAGCGCGAGTTGATGCAGTTCGAGATCGGAATGTCCACGATGCGGTATTTGCCGGCGAGCGGCACCGCCGGCTTGGCGCGGTCCTTGGTGAGCGGAAACAGGCGCGAACCCTGGCCGCCACCCATGATGACACAGAGAACCTTGCTGATGTTGAGCGATTGCCGGCCCGTTTGTGACATAAAAAAACCTTTGTTGAATTCGGGAAAACTTTAACGCCGATTGCCCCCGCAGGCAAGCCGCAGATTCGCTTTTGCGAAACCCTGCGTTCAAGAAAAACCGCCGGAACAATTGCTGGCTCCGGCGGCGGGCGGGGGAATGGAAATCTAATGTTCCCACGGCTTGTGCTGGGCAATGCTGCCGATAAAATAGGACGCGGCGTTGCCGGCGCCGGAAATGCAAAGTGAGCGCAGGCAGGTCACACTCGTAAAATTGCCGCCTTGCAGCGCATCCAGACTGGACAGCAGCTTGATGGAAATGGCATCCAGCACCACCACCAGTCCTTCAAGAACCGGCACGGAAGCCTTTTCCGAACTCAGCAACGGCTCGAAAACAAATAGAAAAACCAGCACGTTGGCCAGCCAGTAAGCCATGAAAATCCGCAGCGGATTCAAACCGCAAAGGGTCAACAGCAAGGCCACGATGGCCGCTTCCACCACTAGCGCCCAAAACGCTACGACCCAGAAGGCCAACAACGAGGACGGCTCAATGTTGACCGGATCGGCAAAGGCCGACGATGGCGTGAACAGCCAGAGTGAAATTCCCGCGAGCAGGACAAAGGAAAAGTATTCGCGACCTGTCGCAGACATTTTCATGCGGTATTAAGGCGAAGCAGAATTTGTTTCAACGCCGGGCGATGATTGCAACCGCCTTATGGTTGAATTGGGAGTGCGAACCAGTTCAAGCGCGTTGGTGATGAGCAGGAGCGGACGGCGCGAGAAGGAAGCGTCTCTCATTAGGATTTCTTGCAATTCTTTGGTCGTGCCCAAAACTTCAACTGAAACCAATGGCTCATCATAGGCTTGCAGATTTCCTGAGGCGGCATGGTGTTTTGAACCAAAATCCACATAGTAAAGCGGCAGGGTGACGTAGTTGGTCGCTCCGCGAGTTTTGTAGTGAAGTTGGTTGACCGTCCACTTGAGTTTGTTCAAAGCCGTCATGTCCACGTCCACCGCCGCCAGCCATTGTGTGGCCAGTTGATATGCGCCGTTGGTGTCTATGAGTGATGGCTTGCCGACTAATTTGCCGAGGTCATGGGCATAATACTCTGTCATCGGATCGCTTAACCGCATTATATGCGTGAGCTTTCCTTCCATGAAGCCAAATTCAAAATTTGTAGTATCAATCCGCCCATCTATGACAAATTTAAGTGCGTGCAATCGCATCTCTATTGGAATGTTCGTAGTTGCAATATCGCGTCCGAAAATTGTGGTTGGGAAATATGGCTGGTTGGTTTCATGGACAACACAATACCATGGAAAAGGAATAAACAAATCAGTGAGGTCATCCTTTTGTATAGGACGCCGCATCGGCAACTGTAGGCGGTCAGAAACGCGGTTGGCTTCCGCCAGCATCTGCTGCAACATGGTTGCCTTGTAAGGCAACGTAGTATGATTGACGACATGAATCATTGCCATTAATGCATCGCTTTCTGCCTGCGTCGGCTTGGAAGTATCAGTCGCACGGCAAATGGTTTGGAATGTAGCAAGAACCGCCAAGCTGACCAGAGCAAGATTTCTCATAGTCTTTTTCATGGCCTTGTCCTTGTGCCAAACATCATGTCAAACGCCCCCATAAATCACGGCTGATGAATCCATTGGCTGAAATCCTTCAGAGTAAATGGCATTCTGTGCATTGCCAACGCAACTCTGCAAATCTAGGTTGTTACCCTCCCAATCTGCGAGGAATCCCCCAATCATAAAAGCGCGCCAGTCCCATTGGGCCGTGTTGAAGCTGATTTCCTGTGTGTAGCCAAGAAAAGCACGGGGTTCAACGCCTGCCGCTGCAAAAAAGTTGGTGTTGACCGTCACCGCTGGAATGCCAAACGCTTCGCAGAAGTTTCCCGTCCCGGTTTCACAACCATCCAGAAAAACAAACCGATAAGGATGCAAAGCGACACGGCGAATGCTGGGGTTTATAGTTGGATACACCATGATGGGCGGGTCAATGTTGATCAGTTCCGGCGGGCCGCTAAAACTCAATGGCACATTGCCGAGCGCAAAGGCGATTTGTTGACTCGTAATGCCGGTGGCGGCGCTATTGTAGGCGCTGATGGCTGAATCATTGCCATGCCCGAAATAATAAAAGTTCTCGTAAGTCGAACTGGCTAAATAGCTCAATAACTGCGCCCGCGAATTTGTATCCGCCAACTCAAATGCCGAAGTCTGCGGAACGTTTCCCGGCGACAAGGTGCCATGAAAGTCATTTCCGTCCAAAGTTCCGATGACTCCCCCGTCGTTGCCGTCCGGACCACCCAACATCATCAAGGACTCTTTATATGAAGTATTCGGATCCGTGCTGGGATCAGTGAGGGGCGCATAAGCCACCACCCAATTGTTATTCGGCGTCCATCTTCCCTCTTTCACCCACATTTGTTTGGAGCTGGCAATCGAATTAACATCGTTGGGATGGATGCCGCCGCCTTTGGCCGCGACTTTGGCGGAAAAGGATTTCCTGGCGGGTGACGCCGTTTGAAAATCGGCGACGCTGCCAGACTGGGCCGTCAACGCGGAACGTATGTTTGAGGAACTTGAATTGGTCACCGTGAACACGCCAAAGAAATTTGTGCTGTCAAACGTGTTGCCGTTGCCATCCGTCAAATCCCAGGTGAAAGAAACCGTGCCATCAGCATCGGCGTAATCATTAAACGAGCCGAGATAGTTCGTGTTCTCATCATAGAGGTCAATTTCGTAGCCAGCATTCGGAATGGTTTGCGCGTATATCCACATCTGGTCGCCAAAGACCTGGGAAAAATAATTGGGAAACGAAATCACATTGCTGACGGTCACAGAGACAGGGACGCTGATTGCCGAGCTGTCAGACGCAAAATTCAATTCCGCATAAATGTTGTAATCGCCATTGTAGGACATGGTCGTGTTCCAAACCAGCAGCCACCCGCTGCCATTGGGTTGCGCGGAAGCGCCGATGATCGGCGAATTATTGGTATCATAAAACGTGATGCCGACGACTTGATCCGTGCTGTCCACGGAGAATTCAATCGGAGTTATCAACTCGTCGTGCAAGACCATGCCGTTGGTGATGCCCCAAAGATGCACGCCGTCGCGCACAACACGGTAAAAACCAAGGCCGGGGGTCACGATCATGCCATTGGTGTCACTGACAGAATTAGTTTCGTCCGGCAGCGGAATTCCACCGCCACCACCGCCGCTGTTGGTGCCACCACCCGTGATGGAACCATACTGGACAGGATTGGGATCAACAAAGGAGGTGAAGTTTGTGCTGGAATCCGCCGGCAGATAATTGGTGAGCGTCGCCCAGGAATCGGTTGCGTTCAAAGTGTTCCGATATTGAACGATGAAAGTTTCGCTCGGATCGCTGGGCCAGGACAACACCGCGTTGGTGGCCGGCACCGAGATTTGCAGTCCTTCGATGGCGAAGGTTTGAGGTGTGAACCGAGACAGGCAGCCGGCGAGAACGCAACCCACTGCCAACCTCCCGATGATTTTTCCACTGGTTTTCATAGTTTTGTTTCTACCGCATTTGTTGTTGCCCGCACTTTTGTGCGGATGCGAAGCTCCTGGCCGAATCTGGAAAGAGCAATGCGTCCCAGCGCACTTCTCCAACCAGGGAATCACGACCAAGCGATGCCCTTTCAGAACGGCACGCCAGGACGCGCATGGACGCGCACCGAGGCAGTTCTGAAGAAAATTTTTTGGTCATGATTTTCGGTTGGAGATTCGAGTCCCCGCAAACGCAAAGACCCTAGCCCAAGAAAAAAGGCATCTTGGCGATAGAAAAGAACTGGTTTAGTTTTACGCCTTTCCCCTAAACTTGCCAATTTTTATTATCGGAAATAAAAGCAACCGGCGGGTTATCCCTCCGCTACGAACGGCGCGGGACTTTTGTGCGAGCGTCCCCACCGGCTTTCGTCCGGTCGCAAAACCGCTGGCCGGATAGTTCGCCGGATTTTTTCAGCGACACTTTGATGCGAGCGGCCTCAATGATGTCAATGCCGTCATCTGGTATTATTTCGTCGTTGATAGCCGAGACACGCCTGAAGCCGATGCAAATCGGGGTTGTTGACCGCGTCTGGAGGGCTTTTCCGTGGCGAAATTTTCCGGGAACAAATTGCAAACTGGTGTCTCATACCTTCATTAACTCGAACATCTGGACAAATTAAACGAAAGGAAGAATATGCAATTGACACGATCCAACCATCAATGTGGCTTGCAGCGGGGCAGCGTATTTTCAATCCCGGCACTGGTTCTGACCTTTGCTTTGACCGCATCCATCCCCCATCTGGCGCCGGCGCAAAACGCCTATATCCAGCATAATCTCGTCTCCGACATCCCGGGAATGGCCACCGTGACCGACACCAACCTGGTGAATCCGTGGGCGATTTCTTTTAGCGCCACCAGCCCTTTCTGGATTGCGGACAACGGTGCCGGACTGGCCACTGTTTATAACAGCACCGGCGCAATTCAGGCGGTGGTCGTCACCATACCGCCGCCGACTGGTCAATCTGGCCCGGCGGCGGTATGGT
>Ga0209483_1001548_pt1 | contig 17261 bp, 16 predicted proteins | sample NGEPerA_FD_184508 | JGI IMG/M metagenome (GOLD analysis project Ga0209483, IMG submission 184508) | Arctic peat soil microbial communities from the Barrow Environmental Observatory site, Barrow, Alaska, USA - NGEE PermafrostL2-A... | ecosystem: Environmental > Terrestrial > Soil > Wetlands >... | reverse complement strand
TTATGGAGCGGTCAACGTTTCCAGACTCGTATTTCCCCCCGATAGCAGCAGCACCACGTGTTTACCCGCCGTAAACTGCCCCTGCAACCGGCTGGCCGCGGCGTAGGTGCACGATGCAGCGGGCTCAGCCAGCACCTTCAGGCGATCCAGCAGAAAGCGCGCGGCCTCGATCGCGTCTTTGTCCGATACCACCGTGACGCTTTCCAGGAACTGCTGGGCCATCGCGAAGGTGCGTTCCGATGGGGCCGGTGCACCCAGGCTACGCGCGATCGACGTCATGGCTTCCAGCGTGACGATCTTCCCCGCGGCCAGCGACCGCGCCATCGAGTCCGCCCCCTGCGTCTCCACGCCCCAGATCCGGACCGACGGTTTTAGCGCCTTGATCACCGTGCCGACGCCTGCCATCATTCCGCCGCCGCCGATGCTCAGGACGATGTCGGTCACCTGCGGCACGTCGTCCAGGATCTCCAGCGCCACGGTTCCCTGGCCAGCCATGAGAACCGGATCGTCAAAGGGATGAATGTAGATCCAGCCGTCGCGCTCCAATTCGGCGGCCTGCGCGAACGCCTCGGCCGCGGTGACGGCGAATTTCACTTGCGCGCCGTAGCCGCGCGTCGCTTCCTGAACTGGCGCAGGCGAGTTTTCCGGCATCAGGACCGTCGCCGCCAGATCCAGCGCGCGGCCGGCGTAGGCTACGGCGAGGGCGTGGTTGCCTCCGCTGACGGTGACTAATCCCTTGGCGGGAATTTCGGACGCGAGGCTCAGGGCCTTATTAAAGACCCCGCGCACTTTGAACGAGCCGGTCTTCTGAAACAGCTCCAGCTTGACGTACACGTTGGTTTTGAGGCGTTCGCTGAGGGTCACGCTGGGGACCATCGGGGTCCGGCGCACGCAGGACGAGATTCGCTGGCGCGCGCGCTGCACGTCGTTAAGCGTGAGGGGGAGCGTCAGCTCTTCCGAGGGCATGAACTTCTCAGTGTACAGCCCATGTAAGACTGGTGTTCATGAAAAACAACTTCGCTACGGTGGAGTACGCCGGAGACGATTTCTTTGTCGCGGTCACGCCCAGCGGACATGCGCAGGTGCTGGACATCAAAGGCGAGCGCTCAGCCGCCTCGGGACCGCTGGAACTCTTGATGATCGCCCTGGGCGGATGCACGGGAGCCGACGTCATCTCGGTGCTGCACAAGAAGCGCGAGCAAGTGACCGGTTACAAGATCGAGGTGCGGGGAGAGCGGCGCGAGGAGCATCCGCGCAGCTTCCGGCGCTTCGAAGTGCGCCACATCGTGCGGGGGAAGGGAATTTCGGAGAAGTCGGTGGCGCAGGCGATCCAGCTATCCACCGAAAAATACTGCGGTGTGGCCGCAACCGTGCGGCCCACCGCGGAGATCGTCACCAGCTACGAGATCCAGGAAGAACCGTAAGTTCTACTTCTTCTCGAGCTCGGCCAGCGCTTCCAGCACTTCCTTGCTGTGCGGCGACGGATTCACCTTCAGGAAAACTTTGCGTATCATGCCCTGCGGGTCCACCAGGAAGGTATTGCGCGCGGCCACTTCGGTGGTCCCAAACTTCTGCGTGGAACCGTAGGTGTTCACCACCTGGTGCTGCTCGTCGGACAGCAGTTTGAAGGTCAGATTCTCCTTGGTGCAGAACTGGACGTGAGAATCCACCGGATCGACGCTCACACCCACGATGGCGGCGTTCATTTTGGTGTACTTGGCCTGGTCGGCCTGGAAGTTGTGCGCCTCGATCGTGCATCCCGGCGTGAAATCCTTGGGATAGAAGTACAGAACCACCCATTGGCCCTTGAAATCGTGGAGGCTGACGGCTTTGCCTTCCTGCGATTTGAGCGTGAAGTCGGGTGCCTTGGTTCCGGCGGTGGGGGCTTCGGCGGCGGAAGCGGCCACGACGACCAGCGCTGCGGCAAGAACTGCACTCAGGACGATGCGTGAAGTCTTCATGTAGAGTCTCCTCTCGGTCCAGTTTACACGGATTCCGGGGCGAGTGCCCATTTGCGATAGACTTGGCTGCGATGTCCTTAAATGCCGGTGACAAGCTCGGGCCCTACGAGATTGTTGCGATGATCGGCAAGGGTGGCATGGGAGAGGTGTACCGCGCCAGAGACCCGCGCCTGAATCGCGACGTCGCGATCAAAACCTCCGCCGCGCAGTTCAGTGAACGATTCGAGCGTGAAGCCAAGGCAATCGCCGCCTTGAATCATCCCAACATTTGCCAGCTCTACGACGTCGGCCCGAACTACCTCGTCATGGAGTATATCGAGGGTGAAGCTCCCCAGGGTCCACTTCCGCTCGAAGAAGCCTTGCGTATCGCAAGGCAGATATGTGACGCGTTGGAAGCCGCGCACGAGAAAGGAATCACCCACCGCGACCTGAAGCCGGGCAACATTAAGATCAAGCCCGACGGCACGGTCAAGGTGCTGGACTTTGGACTGGCCAAAGTCGACGCCAGTTCGGCAGGTTCACAATCCGAAAACTCGCCCACGCTGAGCATGGCCGCGACGCAGATGGGAGTGATCCTCGGCACGGCGGGATATATGTCGCCCGAGCAAGCGAGGGGCAAGAGCGTCGACAAGCGCGCTGATATCTGGGCCTTTGGCGTCGTGTTTTATGAGCTGCTCGTCGGGAAGCGGCTCTTCCAGGGCGAGGATGTCTCGCAGACCATGGCCGCGGTGATCATGCAGGAGCCGAACCTGGATGCAGTTCCCGTTCAGGTGCGGAAGCTTTTGCAGCGGTGTTTGGAGAAGGACCCAAAGAAGCGCCTGCGGGATATCAGCGGCGTGGAACTATTGTTGGAGAGCGGGAGTGACAGTCCCGCTCAGGCTGGGAGCCTGCCCCACCAACAAAGCAGATTGCCCTGGATCGCAGCGGGAGTGCTGACGGTCGCGCTCGCGGCTGTGTCCTGGATCGCCTACCGCGCCACCCGGCCCGCGGAGCTCAAACCGCTGGTGCGGCTGGACGTCGATCTGGGCGCGGATGTTTCCTTGCTTCCTGTGACCAACGGCGGGAGTGGCAGGGGGAGCAGCGTGGCCATCTCTCCCGATGGGATGCGGCTGGCATACGTATCGGGCACGCCGACGAAGCTGTTCACCCGGCGACTGGATCAACCGAATGCCACAGAGATCCCGGGAACGCAGGGGGCTTTTGCCCCGTTCTTCTCGCCCGACGGCCAATGGATCGGATTCGCAGGCGGCGGCAAGCTGAGCAAGGTCTCGGTGGAAGGCGGCGCCGTTGTCCCGCTGGGTGACTTCGGCTCCATCAACGGCGCCAGTTGGGGCGAGGACGGCAACATCGTTCTCGGCGTCCTTGGCAAGGGCTTGATGCGAATTCACGACGGCGGAGGCGCGCCCGAGACCATCGCGACGCCGGGCAGCGGAGAAGACGCCCTTGATTTCCCGCAGATTCTGCCCGGCGGCAAAGCAATCCTGTTTTCGGCGTACACGAATGCGAGCCCGGATGCGGCCAGCATCGAGGTGATAACGCTGGCGGATCGGCATCGGAAGACGGTGTCCCGAGCCGGCACATCCCCGCGGTATTTGGCCACATCAAACGGATCTGGCTACCTTGTGTATCTCAACAAGGCAACCCTGTTCGCGGTCCCGTTCGATCTGGACAAGCTGGAAACGCACGGGACAGCGTTGCCCATCATGGACGACGTCGCCTCCAACGGGGTGCTGGGTACCGCTCAGCTTTCCATCTCCCGCAACGGCACTTTGGTGTACCGGAAAAGCGCCGGGGACTCGGGGTTGCTCACGGTGGCGTGGCTAGACGCCTCTGGGAAAACGCAGCCTTTGCTGACGAAACCGGCCGCCTACGGGCGGCCCAGCCTGTCGCCGGACGGCCAGCGGCTGGCCGTGGAGGTGAACGAGGGATCGGGCACCGACATCTGGACCTACGACTGGCAGCGGGACACCATGACGCGCTTGACCTTCACCGGAAACAACCAGGGTCCCCTGTGGAGCCCGGACGGCCGCTACATAGTCTTCCGAACCGTGGGAGCAGGCACGTCCGTGACCCGTTCCGACGGAGCGGGCAAGCCCCAGCCTTTTACCCAGAGCAAAAACCAGCAGCATCCGTGGTCCTTCACGGCCGACGGAAAGCGGATGGGGCTCTTGGAGCAGAATCCGAAAACCTCATACGATTTGTGGACGGTACCGATCGAGAGCGACGCCACGGGAATGCGAGCCGGAAAGCCGGAAGTTTTTCTGCAAACGTCGGCCGACGAGCGGGCCCCCTCGCTCTCTCCGGACGGACGGTGGCTGGCCTATTCTTCCGATGAGTCGGGAACGTTCCAGGTTTATGTCCGGGCGTTTCCGGACAAAGGCGGCAAGTGGCAGATTTCGAATGCCGGCGGCACCTATCCGATGTGGCCTCGGAACGGGCACGAGCTGTTCTTCGAAACTCTGGATGGCCGGGTCATGGCGGCGGCATATACGGTGAAGGGCGATTCCTTCGTGGCCGACAAGGTGCGGATGTGGTCCGGGCAGCAGATCGGGGGCTCCTCCAACAGCGTGAAGAACATCGATCTCGCGCCCGACGGCAAGTGCATTGTGGCGCTGATGCCCGCCGCCGAGTCCAAGGGATCGCAAGAGGCCCAGAATCACGTCGTGTTCCTCGAAAACTTCTTCGACGAGCTGCGCCGGCGTGCCCCGGAGGGTAAGTGACGTTACTCACCGTGACAGCCCTTTCCCCATCCTCCTCCCATCTGTATACTGAAGGACGAGTCCAAAGGAGGCCCCGTGGCTGCAGTCAAATTTACCCTGAACGGAAAATCGCAAACGGTGGACGTTGTTCCGCAGATGCCCCTGTTGTGGGTGCTGCGCGACAGTCTGGGCATGACCGGCACCAAGTTCGGCTGCGGCATGGCCCTGTGCGGCGCCTGCACGGTCCATATCAACGGCCAGCCGACCCGCTCCTGCGTGACGCAGGTCTCGACCGTGGCCGGCAAGAACGTGACCACCATCGAAGGTCTCAGCTCCGATAACAGCCATCCGGTGCAGAAAGCCTGGATCGAGGCCGACGTGCCGCAGTGCGGCTACTGCCAGTCGGGCCAGATCATGACCGCCGCGGCGCTGGTGGCCAAGACCACCAATCCATCGGATTCCGATATCGACGAAGCCATGCGCGGCAACCTGTGCCGCTGCGGAACCTACCAGGCGATTCGCCAGGCGGTGCATCTCGCGGCGCGCTATCAAGCTCAATCCAACCCAGCGCAGGCCAAGGGAGGTGTCCGATGAGTTTAATCAAAGAGATGACATCCGTTAACCGTCGCAGTTTTCTGAAGACCGGAGCCGCGCTAGGTGGCGGGTTGCTGGTCGGGTTCCAACTGCCCGTCAAGGGACAGGCCCAAACCGCCTCCCCACTCAAGCTGAACGCGTTTGTGAAAGTCGGCACCGACGATACGGTCACCCTCGCGATCGACAAGTCCGAGATGGGGCAAGGCACCGTCACGTCTCTCTCCCAGTTGCTGGCCGAAGAGCTGGAGTGCGACTGGAAGAAGATCCGCACCGAGTTCCCCGGTGTCGAGCCGGTGTACGGTTCGCCTATGATGGGCGCCTATGGCAGCCTCAGCATCCGCACCTCGTGGCAGCCTCTGCGCCAGGCCGGCGCCGCCGCCCGCGAAATGCTGGTGGAGGCCGCCGCCCAGCGCTGGAAGGTCAACAAATCGCAGTGCCGCGCCGAGAACAGTACCGTGGTCAACACCACGACCGGCGCCAAGCTGACCTACGGCGCTCTGGCCGAAGCCGCCGCGAAACTGCCCGCGCCCACCGGCATCACGCTGAAGACCGCCGCGCAGTACAAGGTGATCGGCACTTCGCCCAAGCGCCTCGACACGCCCGCGAAGGTCAACGGCTCCATCGGATTCGGACTCGACGTCCGCCGTCCGGGGATGCTGTATGCCTCGTTGGAACGTTGTCCCGTTTTTGAGGGCAAGGTCGCCAGTTTCGACGCCACGAAAGCGATGGCCGTACCGGGCGTCAAGAAAGTGGTGCAGATTTCGAACGGCGTGGCCGTGATCGCCGACAATACGTGGAGCGCTTTCGAGGGCCGCAAGGCGCTCGTCATCAAGTGGGACGAGGGCAAGTGGGCCAACGTGTCCACTCCCGGTCTGCGCAAGGAATGGGCTGCTCTGGCCGCTAAGCCGGGTATGTCGATGCGCAAGGCAGGCGACGCTGAGGGCGCCTTCGCCGGTGCCGCCAAGAAGGTCGAAGCAGTGTACGAAGCGCCGTATCTCTCGCACGCTCCCATGGAGCCGCTGAATGCGACGGTGCAAGTGCGTCCCGATGGTTGCGATATCTGGGTGTCGTCGCAGATTCAATCCCTGGCGCAGCAGACCGCCGCGATGGTCACTGGGCTGCCTGCCAACAAGTGCCTGATTCACACGCAATATCTGGGCGGCGGATTCGGACGCCGGGGCGGCGCGGATTACGTCACCGAAGCGGTGGAGATCGCCAAGGCGATGTCGCCGACGCCGGTGAAGCTCACCTGGACGCGAGAAGATGACCTGCAACATGACACGTACCGTCCCGCTTCCTACGTGAAGTTTTCGGGCGGATTGGACGCCCAGGGATCGCCGGTTTCTTTCAGCGCCCGAGTCGTCTGCCCGCCGTTCGGCGGCAACAGCACGGCGGTGGAAGGCATTCAGGACATGAAGTACGCCATCCCCAACGTGCAGGTGGAATTCACGGCTCCCGACACCGGGACGCCGGTCAGTTACTGGCGTTCGGTGGGCTACTCGCAGAACATCTACTTCATGGAGGCGTTCATCGACGAGATGGCCGCCGCGGCTGGAGCGGATCCAGTCGAGTTCCGCCGCAAACTGCTGGCGGGCACGCCGCGCCTGTTGAACGTGCTGAATATCGCGGCGGAAAAGTCCGATTGGGCGAAGCCGCTGCCGGCCGGGCGCTTCCGCGGCGTCGGAGTGGTGAACAACATCGGCAGCTTCAACGCGCAGGTAGCCGAAGTTTCCGTCACGCAGGGCAAGGTGAAAGTGCATCGCGTGGTTTGCGCGGTGGATTGCGGGCAGGTGGTCAACCCCGCCATTGTCGTGCAACAGATCCAGAGCGGCATCGTCTACGGCTTGAGCACCGTGACCAAGCTCGGCATCACGCTCGACAAAGGACGCGTGGTGCAGAAGAACTTCAACAACTACGACCCCATCCGCATCGATGAGATGCCGGTGGTGGAGGTCCACATCGTGCCGAGCCACGAGAATCCCGGCGGCATCGGCGAAGCCAGCACACCCAGCATCGTCCCGGCCGTGGTGAACGCGGTCTACGCCGCCACGAAGAAGCGCGTCAGGATGCTGCCGATCAAAGCCGCGGATCTGGTTTAATTTAGCCGCAAATGAACGCGAATGAACGCAAATCTCTCTTGATGTTTATTCGCAGCGTTGTTAATGGATGGCTCGCTAGCTCTTATCCGCTATTCGTTTCTTGCTCATCGAGCCCGCGGTGAAGCTTCCCGGAGGCGCATTGTGAAGCGCTTCGTGACATCCCTTGGTTTTGCAAAGAGGAATCATGTTCTTCGGTCCATGGAGGTCCGGAACTCTCTTATGGTGGTGGAATGTTGCGTCGGCTATCGATGAAATTTCTTTGCCGCACGATTGGCAGATTCCTCGGTAGTATTTGAAACTTGTATCCTTTTGTTTCTTTGTAGGATTTGTGCGCCACTCAGTATTCGATTGCTGCCAGTATCGGATTTCCTGAACGATCGCTTCGGGCGGGCATGCTAGCCGAACGGCGTGCTTCTGCGTGAAACGGACCAGATCTGCTCTGATTACCTTCCTTGGCTCATCGGCAAGACCGGATTTATATTTCCTCAATATGAGCCTTCTCTTATTCGCGTTTATTCGCGTTCATTTGCGGCCCTTACTTCCCGACCAGGTGTTTCAGATCCTTCTCGTTCTCATCGCACACGTACTCGATCAGCTCGCTATCGGGCGTCGCGGTGAATTCGAGGTTCACGGTCCAGGGCTTGGTATAAGCTTTCGGATCGTCGATAGTCATGTTCAGGTCGATGTGGCCGTAGTCACGGCGGTGGAAGCGCTCCGTCAGCTTCATGGATTCGGTGCCAGGATGGCCGCCGTTATCCAGCCAGTTATTGTCCACGAAGCCCGACGATTGGACCACCAGCGTGTCGCCTTCCCAATGCCCGATCGAGTACCCCATCCAGGCCGGGTTCGGATCCTTGGGAAGCTTGCGGCCGTCCATGAAAATCTGCCGGTAGCTGTGCAGCGCCTCGTACAGGATCACGATCATTCCGGAGCTGTTCAGGATCTTGAACGGATACGGCACCACGTGCTCGCGGGGCACGCCGGAGAGCACGCAATACGCCTGAGGATCGTCTTTGCCCTGCGTCTGCTGCCGATGTTTGTACAGCGCCGATGCCCACGGCGTGAAGGAAACCTCTCCGGGCTTCAGGTCCTTCGCGATGTTTCCCGTGTAGCCGGCTTTGGTCGTCCAGAGTCCCGAGAGATCCGGCTTGCCATCCGCCGTCTTTGGCGCGGGCGCCGTGAGATTAGGCTTGCCGTCCGGCAGCCGGGGAACGCCAGGAGTCGGATAATCGAGCCACTGCGCTGGCGCAATGAAAGCCGTAATCATCAAGGTCGCGATTATTCTTGTCATCCTATTTCACCAAGTGTGGACCGTCTTTCTCATTCTCGATGCAGTAATAATCCAGCAGATCCGTGTCGGCTTTCAGAAGCTGCGTAAGTTTCACCGTCCACGGGCTAGTGTATGCCTTGGGATCGTCCACCGTGATCTCAATCTCCAGCTTCCCGAAGTTCACCCGCCGGATCCGCTCCGTGATTTTCGCCGACTCCGTCAGCGGGCTGCCGTTCGCATCCAGCCACAGGTCATCGCGAAAGCCGCTGGTCTGCACTACCAGCGTGTCTCCGTCCCATTTCCCCGTCGAGTAGCCGACCCAGGAAGGCTGTGGATCCGCTGGCAACGGCCGTCCGTCCGTGAAAATCTGGCGATACGTCGCCTCGCGTTCATTCAGGATCACCAACAGTCCCGGTGTCTGGATAAATTTGCGGTACAGCGGCGTCGTGTACATCCGGACGATCCCGGTCGGCAGGCAGCGTGAGTTCGGGTCTCCGATCCGGTTTTCTTTCATGCGCTGCTTCACCATCGCGGCCGCCCAGGGCTGATATGGCAGCCCTCCCTTCAGGCTCCACCCGATGTTGAGAAATTCCTGCGGAATCCACATGTCGGTGCATCCCTCCGGCGGGCAAGGGCGGTTGTGCAAGACGTCCCAGATTCCCGAAAGATCGGGCTTGCCGTCCCGCGTGCGAAGGGCCGGCGCCGAGAGATTCGGCTTGCCATCCGGAGTTCGCGGGATTCCGGCTGTCGGATATTGCACCCACTGGGCCTGTGAATTTACAGCCGCCATGGCCGCGGCGGCCATCAAACCGGCGATGATCCTATTTACCGACAAGGTGATCGTAATCCTTGTTGTTCTCGTTGCAAACATATTCCAGAAGCTCGGTGTCCGGAATCAGGCGCACATCTTCCTTCACCGTCCACGGTTTGGTGTACGCCTTGGGATCGTCGATGGTCAGCAAAATATCCATGTGCCCGAAATCGCGGCGATGGAAGCGCTCGGTCAGATGCAGCGCGTCGCTATGCGGACGCCCGGCGTTATCGAGCCACGTCGATTCCTTAATGCCGATCGTGTTCACCACCCAATCGTCGCCCTCCCATTTGCCGACCGAATAGCCGAACCAGGTGGGATTGGGATCCTTGGGAAGCTCGCGCCCGTCCGTGAAAATCTGCCGGAACGTGGTGAACCCCTCGAACAGCATCATCACCATCCCGGGCGTCTCGATGATCTTGAACGGATACGGCAGGGCGTCGAGCTTCGGCATTCCGGGAATGCATCGGGCGGCTGGATCGGTCCTGCCCAGGGCGCCGTTTTGTCGCGCCTGGAAGAGCTGCTCGGCCCAGGGCTGATAGGGTACGTCTCCCGGTTTTAGATCCGAAGCAATGTTCTGCAGATACTTGCCGTTCATCTGCCAGATCCCGTTGAGCAGCGGCTTGCCGTCCGGGCCGCGTGGCGTGGGCGCGGTCAGATTCGGCTTCCCATCGGGTGTGCGGGGGATTCCCGGAGTCGGGATATGGAACCACTGCGCGGACGCAGGACCCGCCGCAAGCAGCACCATCGCGAGGATGATCCGGCCGAGCATTATTTCTTCGTGACCATGTGCTTCACGTCCTGTTCGTTCTCGCTGCAGACAAATTCCAGCAGCTCGGAATCCACCAGGAGCGTTGGCCCTTCCTTCACCGTCCAGGGCTTGGTATAAGCGCCCGGATCGTCGATGGTGATTTCGATTTCCATGTGCCCGAAATCCTTGCGCCGGTATTTTTCGGTCACGTGCAGCTTCTCGGTGGTCGGATGCCCGACCTGATCGAGCCACGCCTTCCCGTTAAACCCGTTGCTCTCGACCACCAGCGTGTCCCCGTCCCAATGTCCGACCGAGTACCCCAGCCAAATCGGATTCGGATCCACCGGCAGCTTGCGGCCATCCAGGAAGATCTGCCGGAATTGCGTGAACGCCTCGTACAGGATCACCACCTGTCCCGGCACCTGGATCAGCTTCCACGGAGCCGGTGCGGTATCTAGCTTGGGAACGCCTTGCGGCAGGCAATTCGCGTCCGGCTCTTCGTCTGAATGGAGTCCTGCCGCGCGTTCCTTGAAGAGGGTCGCGGCCCACGGCTGCATCGGAACTTCGCCCGGCTTGAGATCCACCGCGATATCCCGCACGTATTTTGGATTTGGATTCCAGATGCCCGAAAGGTCCGGCTTGCCGTCCGGTAGTCTGGGCGCCGGCGCCGTCAGGTTCGGCTTGCCGTCCGCCGTGCGCGGCACGTTGGGCGTTTTGGTGGTCAGCCACTGTGCGGAGGTGGCGCCAGCCAGAAGCGCGGCCGCTGCGATGATGCGCGTGATCATGATCTTAGATCCCCACTACATTGAGTCACCCGGGATTATACACCCGCTGATGACTCCCAAGAGCTAGATCTTGGTCGGCTTGAAGCCGCCTTTAGCCCGGTCGCGGAGCCAGATGGCTCCGAATACGATCAGCAGCACTGCAGGCAGAATCGCTACCGCCCGGAATGAGGCTTGCGCCGCGATCCCTAGAATGTGCTCCAGCCTGGGGCCGGGTTGCAGCGCGTTGAACGCCGCCTCGCCGCCGGCAACTTCGATCTTCTTGCGATCGTAGATGGTCCCCATGATCGGCAGCACGAACTGGATCGAGAGCGTCCCTGCCGTGCCCATAAGCCCCATTAAGAGTGCTCCGCCGCGCGGGAAACGCTCCGACGCGGTCGCCAGCATGGTCGGCCACATGTAGCAGACTCCTGTGCCCCACAATGTCGCAGCCAGCAAGCCCGTTACCGGCGAGTTCGCGAGACTCAGCGCGACTAATCCTAGTGACGCGCCGAGACACGAGCACCACAATACCCCGATCGGCGAGAGCCTGTGCACCAGGGGACCCGCGAAGTGCCGCATCACGAACATCAGCCCGTTGACGTAGACCAGCAGCAGGATGCCCTGCATCCCCACGGTGCGGGTCAACGCCAGATCCACCCATTGCCCCGGAGCGAGTTCGGACGCCGCTGTGAGAAACATGGAGCAGAACAGCACGAAGAACAGCGGCTTCAGAAGTTCCTTGAACATGTCCCCGGCGGATACGCCTGCGGCCTTGCGTTCGGTGGGTGGAAACTTGACGCCCATCGTAAGAATCACGCATACGATCGCCGGAAGCAGCACGATCATGAGCTTGGCCTGCCATCCCAGATCGATGTGCGACATCCCCACGCCCACCAATCCGCCCACGACCACTCCGCCGGGCCACCACGCATGCGCCGCATTCAGCTTCGCGGTTTTGTTGTCGGGATAAAGCGACGCGATCAGCGGGTTGATCACGGTCTCCGCCAATCCCCAGCCGATTCCCGCCACCAGCGCCCCCGCCCACAGTGCCCAGTAGATGTTCGGTCCCGATACGAAGTTCCCCGCGAACGCCATCATCAGCATCCCAATGGAAAGGAGGATCGGAGACAGCGGCAGCAGCAGCCGCATCCCGATCACGTCCAGCAGCGGGCTCCCGATCGCAATGGTGATGGCGAAGGCCAGGAACGGCACGCCCAAAATGGTTGCGATCATTTCCGCCGAGTGCGCCCGGTCGATCGGATCGAGAAATATGCGCTGCAGGTCGGCGGCGGTGTTGGCGCGAATCGCATAGGCCACGCCCGCGCTGGCCAGCGCCATCGTGCTCACCAGGAACAGGCGGGCTTTATCGTACGTGTTCGTCATGGAACGTCAAACCAGGCATGGCGGCGATGACTCTCCAGTTCTGCTTCCAGAATGATCAACTGCCGCAGCCCGTCCGCGAACTCCGGATACTCCGGCTCCGCGCCGGGATCTTCAATCGACGCGTAAAAGCGGCGAAAGACCTGCTTGAACGTGTCGTCGTAGCCTTCGCTGTGGCCGCCGGGCAGATCGGCATAGGAACGCGCCCCTTCCTTTAACAGCGCGGGATCTTTGATGATCACTTGGTTATTCGTGTTCCGGTTGCCGATCCACAATTCGTCGGGACGCTCCTGGTCCCAGGCGACGCCCGACTTGCTCCCGTAAATCTCGATGCTGAGGCGGTTCTTGCGGCCCGCCGAAACCTGGCTGACTGTGAACGCGCCGCGTGTGCGATCTCCCATGCGAAATACGACTGCGCCAAAGTCCTCGGAATCCACTGGAACCGTTTCGTAATCACCGGTTGCGCGCGAAAACGTCTCCACCGTGCCCTTCGGCTTCTTGCGTGTCTTATGGAAGGTCTGCAAATCCGCGCACACTGACGTGATGCGCTGCCCGGTGACGTGCTCCGCCATATCGCAGAAGTGCGAGCCGATATCTGCTAACGCGCGAGACGGGCCACCATCGGAAGAAGTGACACGCCAGTTCCAGTCGGTATCGTACAGCAGCCAGTCCTGCGAATACGTGCCCTGCACGACCAGGATTTCCCCCAGGTCGCCGTCCTCGCGCATCCGCCGCATCTGCTGGACCAGTGGATAGTAGCGCAAATTATGACAAGTGCAGTTGCGGCACTTCCGTGCCTTGGCCAACTCGACGAGCGCGGTAGCTTCGCGAACCGACGTCGCCAGCGGTTTCTCGCACAATACATGCTTTCCGGCTTCGAGCGCTGCTTTCGCCATCGGGAAATGAGCCGCATTCGGTGTGCAGATATGCACGGCCTTGATCCCTGGATTCGCCAGCGCCGCGCGAAACGCAGCTTCATCGCGGCCGCCCACCGGAATGGGTTCCACTGAGCCAAGCCGCCGTACGGCCTCCATGTGCACGCGGCCCATGAAGCCGCCGCCCACGATCGCGGCCTTCAGCATGACGGGGTCCTGGACGTGGAGCAGGCTTCAGCCTGCAACGGGTGCTTCAGCGCCCGCGCCGAATCGGAGGCTAACATGGCTCTATACCCACCACGCCGCTCCCGGTTTCTCTCGCGGAACAATCGGATCTAGAAACGCCGCCGCCTTGCTCAGTCCCTCTTCGGCCGATAGCAGGCTGTCCTCATGCTCGATGGACAGCACATAATCGTACCCGAACATCCGCAGCGTCGAGACGAACTCGCGCCACCACTCCTCGCCGTGCCCGTAGCCGCAGGTGCGGAAAATCCACGCGCGATTGCGTTCGTCGGTATACGGCTTCGTATCCAGCACTCCCGTGAGCGGCAGATTCCGCTCGTAAATCTGCGTGTCTTTCGCATGCACGTGAAAAATCGCATCGCCCAGCAAACGGATCGCCGCGATGGGGTCGATCGACTGCCAGAACATGTGGCTCGGATCGTAATTGCAGCCCACTTGCTTCCCGGCTACCGCGCGCAGCTTCAGCATCGTCTCCGGACTATAGACCACGAATCCAGGATGCATCTCAATGGCGATCTTCACGCCGTGATCGGCGGCGAACTTGGCGTGCTTGGTCCAATAAGGCGCCACCACTTCGTCCCACTGCCACTGGAGCGTTTCCAGATACTCGGGAGGCCACGGGCAGGTGACCCAATTCGGCCGCTTGGCGTGGCGCGAATCGCCCGGGCAACCCGAGAAATCGACCACCACCGGCACGCCCAGCTTTTCCGCCAGCAGGATCGTCTTGCGGCTGGTTTCCTGATGGCTCTTGGCCACGTCGCGATCCGGATGCAGCGGGTTCCCGTGGCAGCTCAGCGCGCTGATCGAAAAACCTTCATCCGCGATGGTCTTCTTGAATGTCTCGAGCGCCGTGCGATCCTTCAGCATCGAGAGCTTGCAGTGCGCGTCGCCAGGGTAGTTTCCGGTCCCGAGTTCGACCGTGCCGATGCCGTTGGCCTTGAGCTTCTTCAACACCTCCGGCAAGGGGAGCTGCGACAGCAGGGGAGTAAATACGCCGATTCTCATCCGATTCGGGACAAGACTAGCACAGCCGCACAGAAGCCGGCAGAGTGATATCGTTTGAGGAATGCGGACCCTGTCGATCTCAGCCATTTTTGCCGCGTCTGTCCTCGCAATCGCCCTCTGGGCGCAGGACAACATCCCGCGTACGCAGGCGATTCCCGCCGCGCGCCGCACTGTTCAGACCACCGATGGCCAGACGCTCCAGGGTCAGGTCCTCGCCGAAGGCATGACCGACTTGCAGCTTCGCACCGACGACAAAAAGATCCGCTTGCTGCGCAAAGCCGGCGGCAACCGCTATCGCGTCGTCACGTCCCAGACCGATTGGCCGACCTATAACGGCGATCCCAGCGGCAACCGCTACAGCACGCTCACGCAGATCGGCAAGTCCAATGTCGCGCGCCTCGCGCCGAAGTGGATTTTCCCCATGCCCGGCGTCACCACCATCGAAAACACGCCCCTGGTGGTGGACGGCGTGATGTACGTGGCGGCCGCGAACGAATGCTGGGCGCTCGACGCCGGCACGGGCCGCGTCATCTGGCGCTACCGGCGTGAACGGACGCGCGGCATCGCCGGGAATGCGGCCGGCGGATTCAATCGCGGCGTCGCCGTCGCGGGCGACCGCGTCTTCATGGTCACCGACAATGCCCACATGATCTCGCTCGGCCGCTCCGATGGCGAGCTGCTATGGGAAACCGAAATGGCGGATTGGCACCAGAATTACAACGGAACGTCCGCGCCGCTGACCGTCGGCAATCTGGTGATCTCGGGCACCGCCGGCGGCGATGAAGGCGTGCGCGGCTTTGTCGCGGCCTTCGATCAGACCACCGGCAAGGAAGTCTGGCGATTCTGGACCGTCCCTCTGCCCGGCGAGCCCAACTCGGAAACCTGGAAAGGGAAGGACGTCGAGCATCGCTCCGGCGCGACTTGGATGACCGGCACGTATGACGCTGCGCTCGATACCGTGTACTGGCCGGTCGGCAATCCCGGCCCCGATTTCGACGGCGGCGAGCGCGACGGCGACAATCTCTACACCGATTCGATCCTGGCGCTCGATGCCAAAACCGGCAAGCTCAAGTGGCATTACCAATTCACGCCGCACGACACCCACGATTGGGACGCTGAGGAGCCGCCCGTGCTGGTCGATACCAACTGGCAGATCTCACCTGGAAAAAGCGAGCCGCGCAAGCTGCTGCTACAGGCCAATCGCAACGGATTTTTCTACGTTCTGGATCGCACCAACGGCCAGTTGCTGCTCGGCAAATCGTTCCTGCGAAAGCTGAACTGGGCGGACGGGACCATCGGCAAGGACGGCCGTCCGGTCATGAAGAACCTGCCCAAAGACGCGAACGGCGATACCTACGTTTGCCCCGGATTCCAGGGCGGAGCCAACTGGTATTCCACTTCGTTCAATCCGGCCACCGGTTTCTACTATTTCAGCGCGCTGGAGCGCTGCAACAATTTCTCCCCGCGCCACGGCGAATGGCAGGCGGGCAAGGGCTACATGGGCGGCGCGGCGCGCCCCGCGCCCGGCGAGAGTTACGAGAAATTCCTGCGCGCGATCAACATCCAGACCGGCGAGGTCGCCTTCGACGTGCCGCAGGTCACCACGCCCCAGACCGCATCGGCGGGCGTCATGTCCACCGCCTCGGGGCTGGTGTTTTACGGCGAAAACAGCGGATCGTTCATGGCGGTCGACGCCGCCAACGGCAAGATCCTGTGGCAATTTCCGACCAATCAGGTGTGGAAGGCGTCGCCCATGACCTACATGTTCGACAACAAGCAATATGTTGCGATCGCGGTGGGCCAGGCCATTGTGTCGTTTGGATTACCGGAGTAGGGAACTTTCCCGTCAGGCTTGCGTATCTCCCACACAGGGAGGCATCCATGTACTGCACCAGTTGCGGCACCCAGCTCCAGGACACAGCGAATTATTGCTTCGAATGCGGCCGCCAGACGGCTCGATCGGCATCGGCGTCGCCGCGGCAGGCTCCCCGGCGGCTCTACCGGCTCGCTTACGACAAGAAGTGGGCCGGTGTCTGTGCCGGCCTGGCTCAGTACCTGGATGTCGACGTGACTCTCATCCGGATCATGGCTGTGGCCGCGTTCTTCTGCAGCGGCGGCCTGGTGTTGCTGGCATACATCGTGGCGATTTTCATCATGCCGGTCGATTACGGCCTGCCGGTTCACGTCCCCACCGAAGCCCGCGCCTAGCAGCCCGTGGCAGAAATGGTCATCGCGCAAACTGGGGACTGCCTTCGAATTTTCGCGCGCACAAACTTAAGAAAACACGATTACACAGTGCGCGGAAATTCGCTGGCTGTCCCAGGTTTGCCAGGTAATTGTTTTCATCACGGGCTGCTAGCCCGCAAAGGGCCGGTCGCGGCCCTCCATTCACCAGACACGGCAGTTAGAGGATTAGCGCCCCATTCCAGCAGCCGTAGCGCATTTGTACTACCTTGACTTGTGGTGCACTCTTTCAAAGCAGTCCCCGTTCTAGTCACCGGCGCGGGCCGGGGAATCGGCAAACGCCTGGCCATCGGATTTGCCGGAAAAGGCGCTCGCGTCGGCCTGATCGCACGCAGCAAGGCCGAGCTCGACCTGTGTCATCTGGAGATCGAGCACGGGGGCGGCGCCGCACTCCGCATTCGCGCCGACGTCTGCGATTACGAACAGGTGTCCGCCGCTCTGGAACGCATGCGGGTCCAATTCGGCAGTCCAGTGCAGGTGCTGGTATGTGCCGCCGCCGTTCTGGGGCACATCGGTCCCTTTGTGGATACATCACCGAAATCCTGGCAGGAGATCGTCCAGACCC
>Ga0209483_1001547_pt1 | contig 17262 bp, 19 predicted proteins | sample NGEPerA_FD_184508 | JGI IMG/M metagenome (GOLD analysis project Ga0209483, IMG submission 184508) | Arctic peat soil microbial communities from the Barrow Environmental Observatory site, Barrow, Alaska, USA - NGEE PermafrostL2-A... | ecosystem: Environmental > Terrestrial > Soil > Wetlands >... | reverse complement strand
GTCGTATGCTCCGGCGTTTGCTCGCTCAGATCATAGCCCAGAAACTTGCGATAACTCCACGAATCCGCTGCCCGCCACGCAATGCCGCGCCCGGAATCAATGCCCTCGAAGTATCCCAGCAGCAGCATCCGAAAGTACGTTCCCGGTGTCAACGACGGTCGCCCCGAACTGCTCTTGTAATACTTCCGGCAAATCGCTTCTACCCGTGGATCGAACTTCTCCGCGTTCAGCACCACATTCAGCCGCTCATAAAATACATGCCCCGGTGTCGTCACCATCTCGCTCGCCGCCACCCATAAACCCTGCTGCTTCTCCCGATCTGTCTTCCGCCCCATTCCCATACTAAGGAAGACGTTCAAAACACATTCGAGGTCACATGTTACCAGGAGTTTCTACCACGGGCTGCTAGTACTACTGTGTTATAAACATGATATACTAAAAATGTTTTGAGCACATCAACTCCGAGAGTCAGCGCACAACAAAGACGATTCGCGGCGTACCTGGAGAGCTTGGCGCAAGCGGCCGGCCATGCGGATCGTGCGGGTCCTGTAAAGAGCTACTGCAAGGGGCTCTTGCCTGCCGGGGAGCGGAAGAGCGCGGAGCCCATGGCGGCGCGGTTGGCGCCGGAGAACGTGCGGCGGATGCATCAGTCGTTGCATCATCTAGTGGCCGACGCACCCTGATGTTTCCGTTTCTCTGTGGAGGCCTGAACGCCGCAATCATTTTCGGAATAAGCAATTTCAGATTCCGACGCCCGGACTCTTCCCACAAAAGGGGACGTTAGTCGTGGTGATACTTCAGCGGTTGAGTCTCTCCGGGTCAGGTCCGCGCCGCCAGCCGAACCGGTCGCAAATTGCGACTGGTGTTATTTGCGTTCATTCGCGTCCATTCGCGGCTAAATATAGAATCACGCTCCGCCGCTGCGGACCCGAACGGTGCTCGAACACGTAGATGCCTTGCCACGTCCCGAGCGCCATGCGCCCGCCGATCACCGGAATCGACAAGCTGGTTTGCGTGAGTGCCGACCGAATGTGGGCGGGCATGTCGTCGGGACCTTCTGTATCGTGCCGGTAGCCGTATTTCTCCGGAGCGAGCCGCTCGAAGAAATCCGCCAGATCCAGCACCACGTCTGGATCGGCATTCTCCTGAATCACCAGCGACGCGGAGGTGTGCTGGATGAACAACGTCAGTAAGCCGGTTTCGACTTTGGTAGAAGCTATCCATTGCGCCACTTCGCGGGTGCACGGGTACAGACCCTTGCCACGCGTGCGGATTTCGAGCGTGTGGTGCACTACTCGACAGTAACGCTCTTGGCCAGGTTGCGGGGCTGGTCGACATCGCAGCCGCGGCGAACGGCAATGTGATACGCCAGCAACTGCAGAGGCACCACTTCGAGAATCGGCAGCAGCAGCTCGTGCGTGGTGGGGATGGGAATCACGTGGTCGGCGGTCTTGACCACTTCTTCGTCGCCTTCGCACGCCACCGCGATCACTTTGCCCTCGCGAGCCTTCACTTCCTGGATGTTGGAGAGCGTCTTCTCGTACAGCAGGTGGCTGGCGTCACTGGAGAAATCGCGCGTGGCCAGAACCACGGCGTGAAGATTTTCATCGATCAGCGCGTTGGGTCCATGTTTCATCTCGCCGGCCGGATAACCTTCGGCGTGGATGTAGGAGATCTCTTTCAGCTTGAGCGCGCCCTCGAGAGCGATGGGGAAATGAATGCCGCGGCCCAGGTACAGGAAATCGGTGGAACGGAACAGGACTTTGGCCAGATCCTCGTAGATGTGGTCGTGGCGCAGGATATCTTCCATCTGGCTGGGCAGGTGCGTGAGCTGCTCCACCAGATGCTTCGAGGTGGCTTCGTCCAGCACTTCGCGCTGCTGGCCCAGGTACATCGCCAGCAGAAACAGCGCCGTCAACTGGCAGGTGAACGCCTTGGTCGACGCGACGCCGATCTCGGGACCCGCATGCGTGATCAGCGTGCCGGCCGCTTCGCGCGTGATCATGGATCCCACCACGTTGCAGATGGCCAGCGTCTTCGAGCCCTTGTGCTTGGCTTCGCGCTGAGCCGCAAGTGTATCGGCGGTCTCGCCCGACTGCGAAATCACCACCGTGAGCGTGTCCTTGCCGACCAGGGGATCGCGATAGCGGAACTCGCTGCCGTAATCGACGTCCACAGGGACTCGCGCCAGGCGCTCGATCATGAACTTGCCCGCCAGCGCGGCGTGCCAACTGGTTCCGCAGGCCACGATGCGCACCTGGCGGAATTCCTTGAACTCCTTGGCGGAGATGTCCATCTCGTCCAGGAAAATGCGGCCGGACTCCTGACCTACGCGGCCTAACGTCGTGTCGCGCACCGCCCGCGGCTGCTCGTAGATTTCCTTGAGCATGAAGTGCTTGTAGCCGCCCTTTTCCGCCATGATGGGATCCCACAGAATGTGAGACACCTGGCGTTTCACGGGGCGCCCGCTGAAATCGGTGAGATGCACGCCATCACGAGTGAGAATCGCCATGTCGCCATCGGCCAGGAAGAACATGTCCCGTGTATAACCCAGGATTGCGGGTACGTCGGAAGCCACGAAATACTCGCCATCGCCCAGACCCACGACCACCGGCGGCCCGGAGCGCGCGGCCACGATCTTGTTGGGATCTTTGCGCGAGATCACGCTCAAGGCGAACACGCCGGTCAATTGCTTCACGGCGTCGCGCACGGCACTTTCCAGATTCCCGTCGAAGTATTTTTCGACCAGATGCGCGATGATCTCCGTATCGGTCTCGGTGACGAATTTGTGCCCTTCCGCGACCAGTTGCTTTTTGAGGGCCAGGTAATTCTCGACGATGCCGTTATGCACTACGACGATGTCGCCGTGGCAATCGCGATGCGGATGGGCATTCTCTTCGGTGGGCCGTCCATGCGTCGCCCAGCGCGTGTGGCCGATGCCGTAGGATCCCTCCACGGGATTCAGACGCAGCACCTCTTCGAGGTTACGCAGCTTGCCTTGAGCTCGCCGCACTCCCAGGCAATTGCCCTTTTCGAGCACCGCGATCCCGGCCGAGTCGTACCCGCGGTATTCCAACCGCTTCAGGCCGTCCAGGATAATGGGGACTGCCGCCTGATCTCCGATATAGCCAACGATTCCACACATAAGTTAATCCAGAATCTCCACCCGGTAGTCTTCCATGACGGGATTGGCCAGGACGTCGCGCGCCACTTGGTCCATTTCCTTCTGGACCTGTTCCTTGGCGGTTCCCGCCTGGATTTCGATATCGAAAAACTTGCCCTGGCGCACGGCCTTAATGGTTTTGTGCCCTAACCCATGGAGCGCGCTCTGGATCGTTTGCCCTTGCGGATCGAGCACGGTGGACTTATAGGAGACGTAAACGCGAGCTTTCATAACGTAGAACCATTGTAGTGGGTTATCATGCAATCTTAGGGGAGAGCGGTTATCGTAAAGGGTTGGGTACTTGCGTCGTCCAGTACTGGGAACGCCACACTGCTGGCGACCGCGAAGACCCGTCTCCTGATTGATGCCGGTCTGAGCCGCAAGGATACCTTCGAGCGCCTGGAGCGGATCGGCATTTCGCCCCAGTCCCTTACGGCGATTCTGATCACCCACGAGCATAGCGATCACGTGGCCGGTTTGCCGGTGCTGGCCAAGCCGCGCGACGGCGTTCAGATCCCGGTGTACGTCTCGCGGCTCACCGCGCCCTGCATTCCCTGGGGCGATTGCGTTCCGAATCTGGAACTCTTCCAGGCCGGCGCGAGCTTCACCATCGGGGATATCGAGGTCACCAGTTTCACCATCCCGCATGACGCCGTGGATCCGGTGGGGTTCTCGTTTCGGGCCGAAGGCATCAAGATTTCGATCGCCACCGATCTCGGCTATCTGCCGGATTCGGTCCGGGTGCAGTTGCGCGGCTCGGATGCGCTGCTGCTCGAGTCGAATCACGATCTGAACATGCTGAAGGTGGGGCCTTATCCGTGGTCGGTGAAGCAGCGGGTGATGGGTCGCATGGGGCATTTGTCGAACGACGCGGCTTCGACGTTTGTGCGCGACGATCTGGACCATAGCACCTCGACTCTCATCCTGGGGCATCTGAGCGAGCACAATAATCATCCCGAACTGGTCCGGCAGGCCGCCCTGGGCGCGCTGGACGGCCGCAGTCTCTTCACCAAATTACTGATCGCTGAACCAGGCCAGTTGTTAGAGGCGTTTTGTTATTAGTTCGGCAATGTGGGGCAGGATTGTATCCTGCGCGAGGGTTTGTAACCCGCGCACAGCGCCGATTGGAAATCGGCGCGCAGGTTGAAAACCTGCCCCACCAGAACCTGCATGATTAACCGGTACACGCGGCCTGAAATGGGCCGGATCTTCAGTGAACAGAATAAGTTCGATCAATGGCTGGCGGTCGAGCTTGCGGCCGCCGAGGCGTTGGCCGAATCGGGAGAAGTCCCCGCCGAAGCGTCGCGTGCGTTGCGCGCCCATGCCGGATTCGACATCGCCCGCATCGATGAAATCGAGCGCGAGACCCGGCATGACGTGATCGCCTTCACCACGGCGGTCGCCGAGAAGATGGCCGCCGCCGGCGCCGCCGATGCGTCCCGCTGGCTGCACTACGGGCTCACGTCCAACGACGTGGTGGATACAGCCCAGGCGCTGATGCTCAAGCAGGCGTCCCAGATCCTGATCGAAGGCGCCCGCGCGCTGGCCGAGATTCTCAAACGCCGGGCCTACGAGTTCAAGCACACCGTCCAGATCGGCCGCACCCACGGGATTCACGCCGAACCCATTACGTTCGGCCTGAAAATCGCCCTATGGTATGACGAAGTGGTCCGCGGCACGAAACGTCTGGAAGCAGCCGCCGAAGACCTGCGCGTCGGGAAGATCTCGGGGGCGGTGGGAACCTTCGGGCACATTGGGCCGGACGCCGAGGAGCGGATTTGCGCGCGGCTGGGATTGAAGCCGGCGGCGATCTCCTCGCAGGTGATCGCGCGCGACCGGCACGCGGCCTGGGTCGCTTCGCTGGCGATACTCGTCGCCACCCTTGAGAAAATTGCTCTGGAAATCCGCCACCTGCAGCGGACTGAGGTTCGGGAAGCCGAGGAGCCGTTTGGCGCCGGCCAAAAGGGATCTTCGGCCATGCCTCACAAGCGCAATCCGGTGGTTTCCGAGCAGATTTGCGGGCTGGCGCGCGTGGTCCGGTCGAATGCCCAGGCAGCCTTCGAAAATATCGCGTTGTGGCATGAGCGGGATATCTCCCACTCGTCGGTGGAGCGTGTGATTCTGGCGGATTCCGCGATCCTCACCGACTATCTGCTGGCGAAGACCCGCTGGCTGGTAGAGGGCATGCGGGTCCATCCGGAGCGTATGCTGGCGAATCTGGAGTCCACGCAAGGGTTGATCTTCTCCGGGCAGCTATTGCTCGACCTGGCCGCTGCCGGAATGCTTCGCGAGCAGGCCTACAAACTAGTGCAAACACATGCCATGCAGTCCTGGGAAGGGGACACGAGCTTCCGTTCCGCCGTGGAGTCAGACAAGGAAGTGCTTAAGTTTCTTAGTCTTGAAAAGATTCGGGCGGCCTTTTCCGTGGACCGCCAGCTGACCCACGTGGACCGTATCTTCCGCCAAGTTTTCCGCCAAGAGGCTCAGAATTAATAACTTAAGTAGATGCAGCGTAGTACTAAGAAAATCTGCGGATTCGAAATAGAACTTCTGGGGTAAACTATAGATGGCACACGGATGAATCCTGTTTTCCATATATCGGAGTATGAGTTAGCGAGAGTTTTGCTGGTGGACCAGAATCCAGCCAGTCGGCTGACTCTCAAGACCGTGCTCGAGGCTGGCGGCTATAAGGTGAATGTGGCCGCGAGCGCCGCGGAAGCGGTGGGGAAGCTGGATGAAGGCGAATATGAGCTGGTCTTGAGCGATCTGCAAATGGAATCGCCCGAGGCAGGCCTGAAGGTGCTGGCGCACGCGCGGATGATGGATTACAAACCCGCTACCGCCCTGATCACCGCCTATCAGGACTCCCATCCCGAACCGACCGCCCGCCAACAGAAGTCGATGCTGATCAGCCCGGAAGACGTTCCCGGACTGCTCGGCAAGATCGCCGATCTGATCGCGGAGCGCGCCACCCGCCGCTTGCGGCGCGAACTGCGCTTAGCTGGCGTCTAAGCTCGCGATTTCGCGCTCCAAAACATCCAACGCCCCGGCGAAGAAGTGATCCGAGGCATCCACCGGGACGAGCTTCTTTGGCTCAGTCAACGACGCGACCAGCGGCTCCAGTTCGGAAAGAGGGCCGTACTGGTCGCGCGTGCTTTGGACGAAGATCTTCGTCACGGTACAACCCTGCAGATATGAGTTGTCCTTGTAGGTGGTCGGAAACCCCACCGCAATCACGCGCCGGGCGCCGCTTCCTTCACACCCCAAGCGCAGAGCGATGCGCGATCCGAAGGAGAACCCCGCGAGCGTGAACGGCAGATCGGGATACCGCCCGCGGAGATACGCCAGTGCCGCCCGGGCGTCTTCGAGTTCGCCTTCCCCGTGCGCATATTCGCCTTCGCTCAAGTTCACGCCGCGATAGTGGAAGCGAAGCACCACGGCTCCGGTGCTCCGCAGCCCGCGCGCGATACGGTAGACCGCTTTGGTGTGCATGGTGCCGCCGTGCTGGGGATGCGGATGACATACCAGGGCGGCTTCACGCGGCTCGCCGTGTTCGGGTTCTTCGAGCAGGGCTTCCAGTCGTCCGGCAGGACCTTCCAGAAACAGCGATTCGATTTTACGGGGCACTAATTACTTCTGTAATTCGTGAACTGCATGTCGATCCCGAAGTCGTTCGAGCGTAGGAGCGCCATCACTTCCTGCAGGACATCGCGATCCTTGCCGGCGACGCGTAAGAAGTCCCCTTGAATGGAGACCTGAACCTTCTTCTTGCTTTCCTTGACCACCCGCACGATCTCCCGGGCTTTCTCGATCGGGACGCCCTGTTGCAGGCTGATCTCCTGGCGCACGCTGGACCCGGAAGCAGGAGTGATGTTCCCGTGCACCAAGCCCTTCAACGGAACATTTCGTTTCACCAGCTTCTGTTCCAGAATCTGCGTCACGGCCTTGAGGCTGAATTCGTCTTTGCTCTGCAGGAGAATCTTATTGTCCTTCTCCTGTAGCTCAATATTCGAATTCGAGGCTTTCAGATCATAGCGCTGCTGCACTTCCTTCATCGCCTGCTGCACGGCGTTGCTTACTTCGGGAAGCTCGATTTTCGATACGATGTCAAAACTGTTATCAGGCATGTAAGTGTGGGTCTTAGTGACCTAAGGCTACCAAAACCTTTTCGGTAATTTCACGCACCAGGTTGGGAAGCGCCGCGTCCAGCGCCAGAGTGATGGCCGCCTGGATCCGTTCCGGGTCGGGAGGAGCCGTTGCAGCCGGAGCCGCGAGCGCATCGGATACCGGCATAGGTCGAGCGGACGCCAGCGCTTCGGCGAACAGTCCCCGCGCGAGCTTGGCCTCCTGCACCAGGGAACGGATGGTCCCGATGACCAGGGACGCTTCGAACGGTTTGCGCAGCACGGCGTCACAGCCGGCCGCGCGAGCTTCCTGTTCGTCCAGCGTTTCGAGCTGGCCCGCGGTGAGAATCACCCGCACGTGGCGGTGGAACTTCTTGACGTAGCGGCAGAGATCGAGACCTCCGCTGCCGGGAAGAAACGCGTCCACGATCACCAGATCCGGATCGCCATCGGCCAGGCGCGCGAGTGCGGCCGCTTCATCCGCGACGCTTGAGACGTCGAAGCCCTCCTCGCGCAAAATGCGTTCGCCCATCCGCTGGGCGTGCGGGCTGTCGTCCGCCAGCAGAATGGTGCTCATTCCGATTCGCGCATCCTGCCTTAGGGCTTGGGTTTGGCGGCCTGCGGCTGCTGGCGCGCGTCGGGCTTATTCTCAAGCGCGGAGGGATCCGCGACCGGCGTAACCGTAACATCGCCCTGGAATCCCGCTTGCGACCCGGGAACCGGAACCGTGACCGGAATGCTCTGCTTGGGCGGATTCATCTGCGGGGTGCCGGATTTCGCGGCCACGTTGGTGTCCGGATTCTGCCGGATAAAGCCGGTGAGCCGGTGGAACATGCCCGGCTTCGTGCGATTCTCTTTTTCAAACCGCATGCGCGCTTCGGCGGCGGGATCGGGAGCCGGAATCGGCATTTCCAGCGTCTTCAGCCGCGACTTGGCCTGGTCGGCGAAATCGCTCAGGGGATAATCGCGAACCAGACGAGCATAAGTATCGCCGGCCTGCTGGCGGAAACGCGGCCCCAGGCGCGTATAGGAATCGCCTTCCAGCCACAGCGCTTCATCCGCGCGGCTGTAGAGAGGATACTGGTCCACGGCGCCGCCCAGGCGGTTGGCGGCCGATGCGAAGCTGCCGCGCTGATGATAAAAATCGCCTACCCGCATTTCGGCGTCCGCCAGGATTTCCTGGACGTCGCGCAGACGCTGCTCGGCTTCCGGAGCAAACTTGGAGTTGGGGAATTGCGTCAGAACCTGGCGGCATTCCTGCTCGGCCCGCAGCGCCTCATTCGGATCGCGGTCGGGCTTGTCCATCTGCTGGTAGTGGATCATGCAGAGTTTTTCCTGCGATTCGGCCGCCTCCTGCATGGTCGGATAGAACAGGATGAAATCCTTGTAGTCGGCTTCGGCCTGAGCCCGGCCGCGCGCGCCGCCTTCGCGATACCACGCATCGGCGACGGCCAGCTTGGCCTTGGCCATATACTCGCTCGAATCGTAAGTGTTCATCAGCGTGTTGAGCGTGATGCGGGCGATCTCGTAGCGGCCCTTTTCCAGGTCGTGGATGGCCTTGTCGTACAGGATCTTGTCCGGCTGCTGGGTTTGCACCGTAATCGGGTTTTCGTACTTGGTGTGCTTGAACGCGCAGGAACTCACGGCCAGTGCCACGGCCAGCGGCGCTGCTATCTTCAGGGACGCTAAGGACAATTTCGAAAAATGCATGGAGAACCTCTTGACTATACCCTTATGGCGGTGGCGTCGTGCGCGATCCGGCGCATTTCCTCGAATGCGGCCGGCGGGTTCACAGTGTGAAAAATAGACGACCCGGCCACGACCCACTCCACCCCTGCATCTATAATCTTCCCAAGGTTTTCCTTGGTTGCGCCACCGTCGATCTCGATGGGGAACTGCAATCCCCGTTCCTTGCGCCGGGCGGCCAACTGCCGCACCTTGCGGAGGGCGTTGGGAATGAACTGCTGGCCTCCGAACCCGGGGTTCACGCTCATCACCAGGACGTAGTCGGCGACTTCCAGAACATCGTCCAGCGTGGCCACCGGCGTGGCCGGATTGATCACCACGCCCGCCTTGGCTCCTTCGCTTTGTATCATCCGAAGAGTCCGATCCAAGTGCCTGCAGGCTTCCTGATGCACCAAGATCTGGTCGGCGCCGGCCTGGATGAAGATGGGCGCGTACTTATCGGGATCTTCGATCATCAGGTGCACGTCCAGGATGGCGCGGGTGGCCTTGCGGAGCGACTCGACCACCGGCGGCCCAATGGTGATATTGGGCACGAAGTGGCCGTCCATGACGTCCACGTGGAGCATGCGGCATCCGGCCGCTTCCAGCGCGGCAATCTGCTCGCCCAGACGCGCAAAATCGGCCGAGAGAATCGATGGCAGGATCTCAACCATGGACGGTACCCTTAATTATAACTGCGGCGAAGAACCCGTCTCCAGGGTCGCGGCCGGGCAGGCGAAGATGGGTGGCGGCTACCGCCAGTCCGTCTACTATGTCTTCGTTTTCTTCCCGTTCGAGCGAACAGGTGGAATAGACCAGCTTGCCGCCGGGCTTCAGGTGTGGAAGCGCTTGTTCCAGGATCTTGCGTTGCATATCGGCGAACCGCGCCAAGTCGGTCTCGCGCAGCCGCCATTTGATCTCGGGATTGCGCGCCAAGGTTCCGGTTCCCGAGCACGGCGCGTCGATCAGAATTCGGTCGAACTTCGTATTGAACGGTAGGGCTATGGAGGCGTCGAGGACGACGCGCCGGGCTTCGGCCGGAACCTCCGCCAGGCGCTTCAGGTATCGGTCGCAGGCTGTGACGCTGGCGCCGAGCGCAAGGATCTGCGCAGTTTTGTTTCCGGGCGCCGCGCAGAGATCGAGCACGGACATGCCCGGCTGGATTTCGAGCAGAGGCACAATCGACTGCGCGCCGGGATCCTGCTGGCGGCCCGTATCGGGATTGATCGTGGCTGCGGGTTGTTCTAGGGCGGCGCGGGCGATTCCGGCCGCGGCCTGCTCGCTATATTGATGCTGCCAGCGTTCGAGCATCCAGGCCGGGACGCTGAGTTCGGTAGCTTGATCCGGCCACGCTAGGGGCGAGCGATTCACTTTGCGCAGCACCGCGTTGACGAATCCGGCGGCCGAACGCTTGTGGGCCTGCTTGACCAGCTCGACGCTTTCGGCCACCGCGGCATGCGCCGGGATGCGGTCGAGATAGCGCAGCTGGAAGATGCCCATGCGGAGGGCGATGCGCACGACGTCGTCGAGCTTGAGTTGTTTGCGGCCGGAGAAGAATTCAATCAAGTAATCCAGTTGCGACTGATACCGCAGACAGCCAAGAGTGATGCTTTCGGCGAGAGCGAGATCGCGGGCGTCGCCCGATTCGCGGCGGAGCAGGTCGGTGGCGTATCCGCCGCCATGGACACGCTGGAGTACTCGGAAGGCGATTTCGCGGGCAGGGGACACTCTTTTAAGTATGGGGTAAGGGTATCCTCAATAGGAGGGCGTCAGTCGTGTTGGAGCAGCTCAGGTGCCTAGAATCCGCAATATTTCGGGTCCATATAGGTTTTTCTTCATGAGCTTCGATTGCAACGAGCCACCGCATGTCCACGTGGAGCGCGATGACAAAACCTGCAAGTTCTGGCTCCAGCCGCTCGGACTAGCGAACAACGATGGTTTTACCGCTCGGGAGTTGAATGGGATCCGCCGCACGATTGTGACCCATCGAGCGGCAATTTTGGAGGCATGGCATGAGCACTGTGGCTAGCAATGGTCCGCGTATTCAAGATGTGCGGGTGAGCGAGGATCAAATCACTGCGCAATTGACAGACGGCCGGGTGATCAGCGTTCCTTTGGCTTGGTCCTGGCGCCTGTCTGAAGCCACACCGGCGCAGCGCGCGAACTTCCGGCTTATAGGGAGCGGACAAGGCGTGCACTGGCCGGAGGTCGACGAAGACATCAGCGTGGAAGGGATGCTGCGCGGTATTCCCGCGCCGCGACCTAATGTGGCCGCAAATGAACGCGAATGAACGCGAATTTGCGCGGTATCGCGTTGGTCGCCTTCGCAGTCGGTTTCGCCAGGTCCTCTAGAACCCGGTAGAAATTTGCGTTCATTTGCGTTTATTTGCGGCTAACGAAAATCGTGCGAGGGGACTTCGGCCACTTCGAAGTGGAGTGGCTCGGCGCGGTTTAGCTTCACGGAGATCGCTCCCTGCTGGTTTTGCAGGAGGCCTTCCACTAGAAGATATGGTGCGGTGACCAGCGTCTCGCGGAACGCATCGAACAGATCCGGTTCGACGATGGCGTTGGCGATGCCGGTCTCGTCCTCCAGGCTCAGGAACATAAAACCTTTCGCCGTCCCAGGGCGCTGGCGGCAGATCACGCATCCGGCTACTCGCACCAGGCGGCCGTGCTTTTCGTACTGCAGATCTTCCGCGGCCACAACTCCACGCGTGCGCAGGCCGTCGCGATAGAGCTTCATCGGGTGCGGTCCGATGGTCATGCCCGTGCCGTAGAAATCGGCTCGCATGCGCTCGGGGGCAGTCATGGCTGACAAGGGAGACGTCGGCTCGCTCGTCTCCACGGCTTCGAATAACGGTCCTGCGGGGCGCAAGGCGCGCTCGGCTTCCCACAACGCGTCGCGACGGTGACCGCCTAAAGAATTTAGAGCGCCGACTTCCGCCAGCATCCGCAGCTCGGGCTTGCGCATTCCGGGTACGCGACGCACTACATCGTCAATCGAGGAAAACGGCCGAGCTGCCATAATCGCTTCCCCTGTCTCCTTCCGCACTCCTCGAACGTAGTTGAATCCTAGGCGTACGCTGGCCCCTGGCCCCTGGCCCCTGGGCTCCAGCGTGCATTTCCAGGAAGATTGCTGCACGTCCACCGGCCGGAAATGCAGACCGTGCCGCTGCGCGTCCTTGACCAGCGTCGCCGGATGATAGAACCCCATGGGCTGGTTGTTCAGGATCGCCGCGGTGAACGCCGCCAGATAGTGGCACTTCAGATACGCGCTGGCATAGGCGATCAGCGCGAAGCTGGCCGCGTGGGATTCGGGGAATCCGTACAGTGCGAAAGAAGTGATCGATTGCACGATGCGGTCCTGCGTTTCTCCAAGAATGCCGTTGGCGGTCATGCCGCTGCGCAGCTTAGTCTCGATCTCGCGCATGCGGGTCTCGCTGCGCTTGAAACCCATCGCGCGGCGGAGTTCTTCTGCCTCGCCGCCGGTGAAGTTGGCCGCGATCATGGCGATCTTCAGCAACTGTTCCTGGAACAGCGGGACCCCTAGCGTCCTCTTCAACACCTGTTCGAGCGAAGGATGCAGGCAGGCGCCCTCTTCGTATCCCTGCCGCCGGTTTAAATACGGGTGCAGCATCTGGCCCACGATCGGCCCCGGACGGATGATGGCCACCTGCACCACGATGTCGTAAAACTTTTTGGGTTTAAGGCGCGGCAGGCACGACATCTGCGCGCGGCTTTCCACCTGGAACATGCCGATGGTGTCGGCTTTCTGCAACGCGGCGTACACTTTGGGATCGTCTTGCGGAAGATGAGCAAGATCGACAGGTTCAGGATAGTGCTCGCGGATCAGCTCGATCGATTCTTCCAGCACCGCCATCATCCCCAGCCCCAGCAGATCGACTTTGATCAGGCCGAGATCGGCGCAGTCTTCTTTATCCCACTCGATCACCACGCGTCCCGGCATGGTCGCGGGTTCCAGCGGAACGACGGCATCGAGCTGGCCCTGGCAGATCACCATGCCGCCGGAATGCTGGCCCAGGTGTCGCGGCAAGTTTTGTGCAGCCACGTACAGCGAAAGATATTTCTGAATGCGCGGGTCTTTGAGATCGAAACCCGCCTGCGTGAACTGCTTCTGCGCGGTGTCATCGGGATCGCGCCAGCCCCACGTGGCGACGAGTGAAGATAATTTCTCCAGAGCCTCGGGCGGGAAGCCCAGGGCTTTGCCGACGTCGCGCGCGGCGGATTTTCCGCGATAGGTGATGACGTTGGCCGTCATGGCCGAACCTCGATCACCGTAGCGCTGGTACACGTACTGGATCACGCGCTCGCGCTGATCGCCCGATGGCAGATCGAGATCGATATCGGGCCACTCGCCGCGCTCCTCCGAGAGAAACCGCTCGAATAGCAGATCCATCGCCACCGGATCCACGGCCGTGATCCCCAGCGAATAACACACCGCGCTGTTGGCGGCCGATCCGCGCCCTTGCACCAGGATTTTCTCCCGGCGGCAGAAATCGACCAGATCCCAGACGATGAGGAAGTAGCCGGCCAGGTCGAGTTTTTCGATCAGCGCCAGCTCGCGCTCAATCTGGCGGCGGGCTTTTTCGTGATACGGGCGGAAGCGCTGGCGCGCGCCTTCATCCACGCGTTGACGGAGAAACGACGACATTGTTTCTCCAAAACCAACAGGATATTTGGGGAATTCGTAACCCAGATTGGCCAGCGTGAAATCGAGGCGCGCCGACAATTCGGCCGTTTCGGCGATGGCTTCGGGCACGCCGGAGAACAGCTTCTCCATTACCTGCGGCGATTTGAGATACCGCTCGGCATTGCGCGCCAGCAATTGCCCCGCCGCCATGACGGTGGTCTTGTGGCGGACCGCGGTGAGCACATCGGCGAGCTCGCGTTCCTGGGGAGTGGCGTGGCGCACGCCGTTGGTTGCGAGCAGCGGCAACTGCATCGATCGCGCCAGCTCGATCACGGCCTGATTGCGCGCTTCCTGATCGCGATGGAAGTGACGCTGGAGCTCGGCGTAAACGTTGTCTCGACCGAACAGGCTGATGAGCTTGTCGAAACGTTGGCGAGTGGGAAGACCTTCGCCGGTCAGGCACACCAGGCCGCTCGAGAATCGATGCAGCTCTTCCGGAGAGGCGGCCGCTTGACCTTTTGGTGCGCGGAGTTTCATGGACGTGATCAGGCGGCACAGATTCTGATAGCCGGTACGATTTTCGACCAGCAGCGGGTAGAGGTCGCCGTCCTCGCCGGTGATTTCGGCGCCGATGTGCGCCTTGGCGCCGATTTTCTTGGCCGCCATGTAGAAGCGCGGCGCGCCGGAGAGATTGTCGCGATCCATTAAGGCCATAGCGCCATGGCCAAGGTGGGCGGCGCGCTGGACCAAATCCTCGGGCAGGGAAGCGGCTTCGAGGAAACTGAACGCCGAGCGGGTATGAAAATCTACAAACTTAGTCATACACCCCCTCCACGAACCACTTCTTAGGTCCACGATCCAGCGCACGATCAAGGTAGATGCGGTACAGCGCGCCGTCGCTTAGCGACAGGTCGTACTCGTCGCGATTCCATTGGGCGTTTTCTCCAACAGAGCAGCGCCACCAGTCGCCGCTCGATCGCCATGGGCCGGCGATCTGGAGGATTTTGCCTTGAAACATTCGGGTCCATAGACGTTCTGAGGTAACTCGCGCCTCAAGCGGCGGCCGGAAGTATCGAAACGGCAGCAGGTGTCCGATGGGACGGCCTGCACCTGGGCGGTGGGTATCGAACAACTCCGGATACCCGACGTTCTTCTCGCCCACCAGCCCGCGGATCTTGCCCAGCGTCAACTCGAGCTTTTCGGGTTCCGGGACGGCGGGCGTGAATAATCCGTGCTGGATGCGGCGCGGCTCGGTGGCGATGAGTTCCAGACGTATCCTGGCAACAGGAGCTTCCGGCGGCTGTCGTTCGAGCGAATGCTCCACCAGTTTCAGCAGCAGCTTCACATCGCGCGTAGGGAACGGGACGCTATGCGTCCTTTGGATGCCGTTAAGAGTGAGGTGTAGGGCCGTCGCCGCTAATGATTGCGATTTCAGCCGTGCCGTCAGATCGTGCAGAAACCGCGCGATCAGGAACAGCAGAGGTTCGCGCAGCAGGATGGGATGCTCCAGATCGGCCGATTCTTCATAGATCGCCGCCGGAAGTTGCGGCCGTAGAGGCCGCTCGAACGCCCCGCGGGCCAGATGTTGCAGCCACAGGCCTCGATCCCCTAACCGTGCGACGAGATCATCCTGCGGCAGCCGCGCCAGATCTGCGAGTGACCGAATGCCCCACAGATGGAACGTTTCGAACAGTTCAGGATCGGGCGGGAGCGCGTCGATCGACAAGGCGCCCAGCACGCGCGCTTCTTCACCCGGTGGAATGAAGGTGTAGCCGGGCAGATTCCTCGCTGCCAGAATCGCGGCTTCGACCGTGATCGCTACGGCTGCTTGAGTATCTTTCAATCTCCCAAGCTGCCGGGCTGTGATCGAGAACACGGCGGTCTTCTCGTCCACCATCTCGACGAAAGGAGAAAAGGAATCGGCTAACCGGCTTGCGTCCGGCCCATGAATGCACGCGAACATGATTAACCTGCATCACGTAAGAGAAGGAAAGGGGCGCTCCCGGTAAACACCGCTCGACGAGGTGGCATCTTAATCGTCATGAACGAACACGATTTCGCCAGCGGACAATCTGACACCACGGTCAGGATCGTGGGCGTCGATTCCACGGCTCGGCGGAAACGGAACCAGGCAGTGGGAGGGATCCGGTTCAGCGCGGCGGGCGCCACTTCGGCCAGGTCCAGCGCGACCACGCCGAATCCGCCTGCCTGAATCAGCAGATCGGCCGCGCGGAGGGCGTGCTCGGCATTGCCGCTGCAGCGGACCCAGACCAGTTTCGACAACTCCACGCCTGCCGCCGCCGCCGAGCAGGCATCGAAGGCGTCCCGGGAGTCGACCAGCGCAGCGTACTCGCCTTGGCCGGTGGAAGCGGCGAGAAGCGCGTGCAGCACCGAGGTACGCCCGCTGGACCGCGTGCCGGTGATTTCGGAGATCCTGCCGCGCGGGAAGTCGCGCCCCGCAGCAGAGAGAGTGTCATTCTCCTGATGTGCTTCAACATGACGCCAGCGGAGAGGGAAAGCAGCAGCCATACAAAATTCGCCTTTTGTTCGCCTATCCAGGGTATGCCCGGCGGGAAATCATGTCAATAGATCTCATCGTGGCATCTAAGCATCACATCATCTAAAATGAAATGGTGCGAACTACAGTCGATCTGGACGAGGACATTCTCCGAGCCGCGAAGGACCTGGCAGAGGAGCGTTCTCAAAGCCTGGGACGCGTTCTTTCCGAGCTGGCGCGCAAGGGTCTCCAGCCTTCCGTGCAGCCGCTGGATGCCCGCAATGGCGTCCCTCTTCTCCCCCGCAAGCCCGGAGCCCGTCCGGTCACGTCGCAGATGGTGAAAGACCTTCTGGAGTCGGAAGGCTGACTCGGAAGATTGACGTGGCTGCCCTACTCGACGTGAATGCGCTGATCGCGCTGGTGGATCGCGATCATGTTGGTCACGATCCGATGCACCGCTGGTTTGCCGCTCATTCCCATAAAGGCTGGGCCACGTGCCCCATCACGGAAAACGGCATGGTGCGTGTGCTTTCACAACCTGCGTATCCCAGCGGGCAACGCTCCCCCGCCGAAGCGATTCAAGTCCTGCGTGCCTTAAAGACTGCCTATCGTCAGGTTCACGAATTTTGGACGGATGAAGTTTCGCTCTCCGATGAATCGCTGTTCGATCCCGCCTACATCACGGGTACGCGGCAGGTGACCGACGTGTACCTGCTCGGCCTGGCCGCGCGGCGCAAACAACGCCTGGTCAGTTTCGACCGGTCGCTGCCATGGCAGGCGATCCGGAACGGGTCAAGTAACCTGATTGAGTTTCTACTAGCCGGTATAAAAACATAGCTAGGGCGGCCCCTAGTTGTAGGCCCAGGGGGTTACCCGTTACGATAAAACCCCTGGCGTTATGGACATGGATGTATACAAGAGCGAGACCCAACTGGTGGTGAATCGCTTTCTCTTGCGCGAGCTCAGTTTTCCCAACTGTATCTTTGCCCTGGACGCCACCCTTGGCCGGCTCATCCCCAAGCTGCACCCCGACGAATTTGATGTCCTTCGAGACGTCATGCTGGCCAATAACGAAGCGGTGATGAATGAGATGGCGCGGCGC
>Ga0209483_1001546_pt1 | contig 17281 bp, 10 predicted proteins | sample NGEPerA_FD_184508 | JGI IMG/M metagenome (GOLD analysis project Ga0209483, IMG submission 184508) | Arctic peat soil microbial communities from the Barrow Environmental Observatory site, Barrow, Alaska, USA - NGEE PermafrostL2-A... | ecosystem: Environmental > Terrestrial > Soil > Wetlands >... | reverse complement strand
CAAACAGTCCCTCCCTCCCCCCGACAAAAAGCCGCCCCATGCCGTCGCAGGCCATGGCCAAAAACGATTCACGACGATCGGAAGCGATGGAAACGATCTTGAGCCGCGGATCGTGCGCCGCAAAATTTCCTCCCTGCCGGCAACCTGTCAACAAGACTGCGCCCAACAGCCACGCCCCAAACCAGCGGAACCAGCATCCAACGAAAGAAATCATGTTTGACAATGGAACTGGGTTCCAGTGTGAAACGATAACGAGGCCCCAGAACGCTTAAAAGCAAATAAAAGCCGTCCAAAAGCGTGTGGGTGCATTTCACTTTTATTTGGCTTTGGCATTCTCGGGCAAGGACTTTGGCAAAGTCCTTGCCCGAGACCCGCCCACGCCAAAAAAGTAAATTGCGTCCCGATCATTAGTGATCGTGGCCGGCATAAATCCACATCGACTCCGTCTGGCCGGCGCGCTCGAATCCGCACTTGCGATAGAATCCGATGGCGCGTCCATCGGCGGCGAGCATGTGCTGATGAAACCCGTCGTAATGCTTGAGCAGCATCCGCATCAACTGCGTCCCGATGCCGCGCCCCTGATACTCTGGCAGCACCAGCAAGTGCGGGTAATAAACGACCAGGCAACCGTCTGAGATGGCATTGCCAAGCCCGACGAGCAGGGCGCCATCCCAAGCCGTCACCAATGAGTGAGACGCCCGAAGCGCCTTATGCAATAACTCAGGTTTCTCCGCCGCCGACCATTCATTCGCCCGGTAAAGAGCAAGGACCCCGTCCAGCGGCAATTCCCGCGTCTCACTATAGTGAATGGTATTGGTCACGCTGTTTGCGAATAAACACTCGTGTAATGTTCGACTGTGGGAAATGGATCATAGTAATGATGCAACATCCTTTTCCATTCGGCAAACTGGGGCGAGCCGCGAAATCCTTTGGTATGCGACTCGAGATCAGCCCATCGCACGAGCAAAATATACCGATTCGATTTCTCGACACAGCGGTGCAGCTCATGCGACAAGTAACCCGCCGCGCTGCTGATATACTGCGACGCAACCGCAAAATCCTTCTCAAAGGACATTTCTTGCCCGGCGCGGACATCCAAAATTACCGCTTCAAGAATCATGGCGGAAAAATCTTACCCACACTTCAAACCATTTGCAACGCCGTCGCCGCAACCATCCAGCCCAGAATCGATCCGTTCATTGGCATTTAAATTGCTTTCAATATCTACCTGCGGCAACTTAAGGCTAATTGCATCAAATTAAGCCAAAGCGAATAATTTTATGACATACACAAGAACTGGAAGTCATCTTCCTCGAAGGACTTTCCTCAATATAAAAGGGGCTTTCCTAATATTCCTGGCTTTTCTCGGCGGGCCTGCCGCACTGGACGCCCAACCCCAATACACTTATACTGCAAACGCGGACGGAACCTCTATTACTTTGAATCATTATGGTGGTCTGGGGGGCAGTGTAATCATTCCGACCAATATTAATGGGTTTACCGTCACTGCCCTTGGATATGCGTTCTATGGGATTCCACTCGGATCCAGTGTTGACGTAACGAGCGTCGTCGTTCCCGACAGTGTTACAAGCATAGGGGACGAAGCATTCTATTACTCTTCCGCGACCTCGGTTACACTTCCCGAAAGCCTCACCAACTTTGGCGCCTCCGTTTTTGCCTTTTCCAGCCTGAGAAGCGTTGCCATCCCAAACGGCATAACGACCCTCGGGGATGGTATGTTTGCAGAATGCGCCAACCTGACCAATGTCGTCATTGCCAACAGCGTCACAGACCTCGGCGGTGCTGCATTCAGTGGCTGCGCTAAACTGACGAGCGTCATACTGCCAGACAACATTGTCATCATTCCGCGTTGGACGTTCGCAAATTGCGGTTTAACCAACATGACGTTTTCCAGCAACGTCACCAGCATCGGGGATTCTGCGTTTGTTGGATGTCAATTTACAAATATCGCCATTTCCCGTGCCATCACAAACATTGGACCCGGCGCCTTTTCGTCCTGCACCAACCTTGTCGCCATAACGGTGGATGAACAAAACCCTGTTTATCGCTCGATCAACGGTGTGCTGTTTGACAAGGCGCAAACAACGCTGGTCCAGTATCCAACAGGCCTCGGGGGAAGCTACACCATTCCTGCGGGTGTCGGCAATATCGGAGATTCCAGCTTTAATGGATGTGTAAACATGAATCTCACGATTCCCACCAGCGTTACCAACATCCAGGACTTTGCGTTTGAAAATAGTTACCTGTCGAACATTGTGATTCCCGGGAGCGTAACCACCATTGGGGACGGCGCATTTGAGCTCTGCTTCAACCTTATCGACTTGACCATTCCCGCCAGCGTTACCTCGATGTACCTTAGCGCCGTCAATTACGAGCCTAGTTTGCTCGGCATCCATTTCATGGGCAATGCCCCGCTTTTCGTACCGGAAATCTTTAGCCCCGAGGGTACTCCGTTTTTTTATCTGCCTGGCACAACCGGATGGTCCACTTACATCAATAATTATGCTGTTCCGGCCGTCCTATGGAACCCGCAAATTCAGACCAGCGACGGGGGTTTCGGCATTAGCAATGGGCAATTTGGCTTTAATATCACGGGTCCGCAAATTCGCTCGCTGAGGGTGGAAACATGTACTAATCTGAGCAACCCCGTTTGGACTCCGTTGACGAACCTAATCTCCTCCTACCTCTCAACCGGTTCATTTTATTTTAGCGATCCTCAGTGGACAAATAACCCTAACCGCTTTTACCGCCTCAGCATCCCCTGAACCCCGAACAGCCATGACTGACGCACCGAAACGTGTGTATTGTTAAGGATTGACGCCAAAATGTGGGGGCGCAAAAACCTGGAAAAATTAAGGATGTTTGCTGGTTTGAGGGCCGCTGCACCCGCAGTTGGAAGTCAGTCCGGATCCGGCGCAAGCCTCCCAATCGGGTCAAACAGAATTATTGCTGTTGCGTTCTACCGGTTGCGGCGTATCAATTCAGAACAATAACCAACCAAACCATTATGAAATTTAAAATCGAAAATATTATCTCCGTCCTGGCGGTTCTTGCCGGGATCAATCAGGCTGCCGCCCAAACCTGGACGGGTACCAGCGCGCGCACGGATGTCAACTGGCTTTCTGTCGCCTCTTCGTCGGATGGAACGAAACTGGTGGCCGCCGGCAATTACCCTACTTGGTCGGCCTATGTCTCGACCAACTCAGGAGGCACTTGGATCGAGTGCCTGACCAATATCGGCTTTAGCAGCGTCGCCTCTTCATCGGATGGAACGAAACTAGCCGGCGGGCAAGAATACAGTGGTTTCATTTTCACCTCCACAAACTCGGGAGGGACTTGGACGCAAACCAGCGCGCCTCAACGATTTTGGGAGTATCTGGTCTGCTCGGCGGATGGCACGAAATTGTTGGCGGTGGGACAGGCAGGTCAGCCCGGCCCTGTTCAGCTTTATGCCTCGCGGGATTCGGGAAACACATGGACGGTGACGAGCGCGCCGGCGACCAATTGGAGTGGAATCGCCACTTCGGCCGATGGCGTCAAGCTGGTCGCGTCAATCGGCGGCAACGGCGTTTTTTATACCTCGACCGATTCCGGCACAAATTGGACGGCCCAAACCAACGAGCCCACCATCTGGTGGGGCGCGATGGCTTCGTCGGCCGACGGCACAAAGCTGGTGGCAACAACGGTCGGGACCGGCATTTATACTTCAACCAATTCGGGGACTAACTGGACGCAACAAACCAACGCGCCTGATCAAGACTGGACCGCCGTCGCTTGCTCGGCGGATGGGACAAAATTGATCGCGGCTGTCCGAAGCGGATTTGGCGACGGCGCTCCCGGCCCCATTTATACTTCGTCCGACTCGGGGGTGACTTGGACCTCGAACAATCTAGCGCCCGAATTTTGGACGTCGGTCGCCTCGTCAGCCAATGGAAGCAACTTCGTGGCCTGCTCGTCTCGAACAACACCCACCACCAACGGGTACAGCGTCCTTGACCAGATTGTCACCTCGACGCCGCACCTATGGATGCCGCCCCCGATGCCTTCCGGTACGAACGTCGTTATAACATGGCCGTGGCCTGCGGATGGTTTTCAATTACAGCAAAAATCAAACGCCATGGCCGCCACCTGGACAACAATAACAAACTCGCCCCTCATAACAAACTTTCAGAACTCAGTCACTTTACCTTTGGCGAGCATTCAGAGCTTGTTCCAGCTCAAAAAATAGTGCGCAGAAGTGACAACGGTGACTGAGCGGGTCCTGGTTTCAAATGCGGATTTTGCGAGGATATTGTTCGTTGGCTTCGTAGTAGGTTTTCTTTAACTTGATGAGGGGATCGTCGGCGGAGGGCTGGATGGTTCCCTTGGCATCGGTGGCCCGGGATACAAGGGTGTGTTCCCCTGCGGAAGGATTTTGCCACTCGTAATTCCAGAATGACCACGCGTATTGGGAGTGTTGGCTGTGGTCAATCCGGGCGGGCAGCCAAGGACCCTCGTCGATCTTCAGCTCCACGCTGCGCAGCGGGGTGCCGTCGGACCAGGCCATGCCGCTGATGGTTACAGTTCCGTTGGGGCGGCGCATCGCGGCGGCGACGATCGATTTCACATTCAGGCGCGTCACACTGGTTTCGCGCCAGACCATGCCGTCGGGCCGCTCTTCGCCGCGGATGGTGACATAATCCCGAGCCATAAACCGGCCCATGAAGCGGCGGTCCCGGATTTCGATGCGTTTGAGCCATTTGACCCACGCGATCCCGTACCAGCCAGGCACGATCAATCGCAAAGGGAACCCATGCTTTGGCTCGAGCGGTTTCCCATTCATTTCATAGGCCAGCAGAATTTTATCCCGCAACGCATCCGTCACCGAAAGGCTGCGGCCAAAATTTTGCAAATAGTCATGGCCCTTGATCTTTTCGGTCTTTTCGTCCGCGCCAAAGAACACCACCTCGATGCCCTGGGATTTGAGGCCGCATTCTTTGAGCAACCGCCCCAACGGCGCGCCGCCCCAGCGGGCGTTGCCTACGGCGCCCATGAACGTCTTGGCCGACCCATTCCCCGAACACTCCAGCGTTGCCGTAATCTCCGCATGATGCCGCGACTTGAGATCCTCCAACGAAAATGATTTGGGCCGCTTGACCAATCCCGTGACCTCCAATCGCCACTGGGCCGCATCTATCGTTGCGGCGCCATAATGGTTGACCGCAAAAAAATCCGGCAGCGGCGTCGTCCAGGCCGGAAGCTGATCCAACGAAAGCATCGGACGGTCGGCCGGCACGGGCAGTGGATCGAGAAAAGGAACCGGAATGCCGGGCGCCGCACTGCCGCCCGCCAGCGAAAAGTTTGCCCAAGCCAGCGCCATGGCAGCCGCACTCCCCTTAATCATATCGCGACGGTTGACGGCCAATGGCATGAGCGAAGGTATAGCGGTCTTAAGACCCAAACACAAATCCGAATTTGCCGGCGCTAAACCGCGGGTCAATGGGTCATTGGTTGATCAGAACCATGGCGATGGCGTTTTCGACCGCTTGCACCGGTTTGGCGGGTTTGGGGAGGGCTTGAGCGGCCGCAAGCAAAGGTTCCAGACCCGCAGTGCTCTCGACCAGACGCAGCGCATACTCGGATTTGACGGCGTAATTAACGTTTTGCGGCACGACCCCCGAGACGCGCATCACGGCCATATCATTCAGCCGCGCGACGACGATGCCGACGACTTCGCCGTTGACATCGCAGAGCGGGCCGCCCGAATTGCCGGGCTGGACCGGCACGCTGATTTGGTATTCGGTGGGATCATCCTGCATCCCGGCAAGGCTGCTGATTTTGCCGTCAGTGTACTTGGGTTCCACTCCTTGCATCTCGATGTTGGGGAAACCGATGGTGAAGACTTCATCTCCCAAATCCGCGCTGCTCTTGTGGGAAAGGGCCAGGGGCAGGAATTTGCCTCCGTCCACTTTGAGGAGGGCCACGTCATTTACTCGGTCCACGTCAATGACTTTGGCGGGATAGTACTGTTTCTTGTAATAAACCTTAATTTTTCCGGCCTCCTTGACCACATGATAGTTGGTCAGCAGATAGCCATTTTGCGTTACGAAAAATCCAGAGCCGATGCCGCGCAAGCCCCGGCGGTCGGGAATGGCCGCTTCCTGGCCTCCCGAGGGCTCGGAAGAAGGCCCGACCCGAGCCGCAGTGTGGCCTTCCTTGATGATGGCGCTTGGGATTTCGTTTCTCGCGCAAATGTGTCCAACATCATAGGCGCGAATGGTCTGTTCGTAGCCGAACCGATTGATGTAGCTGAAGTTGCCAGTCAACTTTGCCATGAACGACGCGCTTTGATTATCGGTGAAGATATGGGGCAGATTGCGCACGAAAACGGTGGCTGGCACACCTTGGCCTGGCGCAGGGTCGATGAGTGCGCCATTTTCCACGATCTGCAGAATCTTCGCCCCGGCGAACCGAATCCACCCGGCTTGGGGTTTTCGCAAGTCATAGATCACGCCATCGACCTCCCGGAAAAAGCCGCCGCGAATGGCTTGTTCGAGCGACTGTTCGGTTTGGAGGTCTGTCGTCCGTTTTGACTCGGCGACGGCTTGCGCCGTGATGCCCCATGAATCCAAAAAATCCCGCGGAAGCTGGTCCGCAGTCACCGTCGTGCCGCCACTGGCATACAGCAGGACGATCCGTCCTCCGCTGACGATGTGGACATCCTGGATTTGAACGTAAGAGGCGCCGGCGATCGTGACGGCGGTCATTTTATTGCTGGCCAAGGCAGGCAGGGCAAGAAGAGCAAGCAGTATCCCGACCAGAAGGTTCATGCGGCCAGTATCCCATGAAATCTGCGGTCTTTCAAGTGGCCATGCCAGCGGGCAGGTGATTAGGTCACGGCACCACACGCACGCGATAAAAACGACTCGCATTGGTGGCGGCGCCAGGATCGGTAAGTTGGAGAACGCTGTTGCTTAGAATCTGGTTGGTGGCGAGATCAGTCGATGGCTGGCGATTGCGCGCGTCTTGCCTGATTCCACGGACAATGCAATCAGGACCTTGGCCACCGGCGATCGGGAGTATCCTTCGCTTGGTTGGGTCGCCGCGCTGGTCGATGGATCGCCCGCCGCCCGAAAGTCCGCCACTCGCACGAGCGCGCGATGGTTAAATTATTATTGTCAGCCGGACACCTTGCGCGCCGTCAATCGCCGCCCGCCTATCCGGGGCGGGACATGAAACCCACCCGATGACGGAAAAGTTCAATTCTTTTCTGCAAAGTCTCAGTGACAGGGAATTTACGTATGCGTACATTCGCCCGCATGATCCGTTGGAGAAGTTTTTGTCCAACAGGAGCGCGCATGGCGGCCCTGTTCCTGGTGGCCGTTCAGGCGTTGGCGGCGGATTCCTCTTCGCGCCGCCTGGATTCTGGCTGGGAATATTATAAGGGCGGTCTGGGCGGCATTTGGGAGGTTTGGCGCGGCAGCAAGGCCAGTGATAATGTCGCTTGGACTCCTGTCCAGTTGCCTCATTGCTTTAACGCGTTCGACGCGGTGGACCCCGATGTTCATTATTATCAAGGTCCCGGTTGGTATCGCAGCCGCGTGGCGGTGGCCAATCCTTTTGCGGGTGGACGCACCCTGCTGCATTTCGAGGGCGCGGGGCAGAAGACGCAGGTTTATGTGGGTCTTGAAAAAGTCGGCGCGGAGCATGTCGGCGGTTATGATGAGTTCACGGTGGATATCACGGACGCGGCCAAGGGCAATACTGTGCCTGTCGCGGTGATGTGCGACAATTCGCGCGACTTGGAAATGATTCCGTCCAACTTGAGCGATTTCACTTTGTATGGCGGCCTTTATCGTCATGTCGATCTGGTCTATGTCCCGGCGATTTCGCTCGAAAGGGTGCATGTGGAACCGGCGCTGACCAGCGCAGACGATGCGACGGTTAAGGTTCGGGGCCGGCTTTATAATCCCGCTTCGCTGGCTGACGAAGTGACGGTGTCGGTCGAAGTCCGTGACCCGGATGGCGCGGTGGTTCTGAGCGCCACCCAAAAATTGACGCCGTGGACTGGCGAGAAAGAAATCGCCGCCGGCGCCATACCCAAAGCACGGCTCTGGTCGCCGTCGAGTCCTGCGCTTTACGTTTGCGCGGTGACGATGAAGTCGGCTCACGGCGGGCAAACGACGACGACGCATTTCGGTTTGCGATCCTATCAATTTGTCGAGCACGGGCCGTTCAAGCTCAATGGGGAACGCCTCCTTTTGCGCGGCACGCAATATCACCAGGATCACGCCGGGGTGGGCGCGGCGGTCAGCGACGGCGACACGCGGCAGGCCTTGCGCATGATTAAGGAGATGGGCGCGAATTTTGTCCGGCTCGGTCACTACCAGCAATCGCCGCTGGTGCTGGATTTGTGCGATCAGTTGGGGCTGCTGGTTTGGGAGGAAATTCCCTGGTGCCGCGGCGGCGTGGGAGGCGGGCGTTACCGCCAGCAAGCGCGCGACATGCTGGCCGACTTGATCGACCAGCATTACAACCATCCGGCGGTTATCCTTTGGGGCTTGGGCAACGAAGACGATTGGCCGGGTGACTTCGAGCATATCAATAAGGAGGACATCCGCGCCTTCATGTCCGAGTTGAACGCGGAGGCCCATCGGCTGGACCCGTCGCGGCTGACCTGCATTCGGCGCTGCGAATTCTGCAAGGATATTCCCGACGTGTATTCGCCCAGTATCTGGGCCGGGTGGTATTCGGGCCGTTACGCCGAATATCGCGCCGCGACGGAAAAAGCGATCAAGGACGTCCCCCGCTTCTTCCACGCCGAATGGGGCGGCGACAGTCATCCGGACCGGCACTCCGAAGATCCGGAAAAAGTGCTGGGCAACGTCGCCACCGGCAAAGGCACCGTCGAAACCGGACTGGCTTACAAACGCGGGGGCGGCAACGTCCGCGTTTCCAGCGACGGCGACTGGTCGGAAACCTACATCTGCAATCTTTTTGACTGGTGCCTCAAGGAACAGGAAACCATGCCGGACCTGACCGGCAGCGCCCAATGGATTTTCGAGGATTTTGCCACGCCGCTGCGGCCCGAGAACCCCATCCCGCGTGTCAACGAGAAAGGCTTGACCGAACGCGACCTGACGCCCAAGGAAGGCTATTACGTGTTCCAATCCTATTGGGCGGAGAAGCCGATGGTTCATCTTTATGGCCACACCTGGCCGGTTCGTTGGGGAGAGCCGGGCGAACAGAAGTTGGTGCGCGTTTACTCCAATTGCGGCGAGGTGGAGTTGTTCGTCAACGGCCAATCGGACGGTGTCAAGCATCGCGACAGCGCGGATTTCCCCTGCGCCGGCCTTCGCTGGATGACACCCTTGCCCGAGGGAACCAATACGTTGAAAGCGATCGGACACCAGAATGGCGTCGAGACGTCCGATGAAATCACCTTCGAGTATCAGACAACCAAATGGTCCGCGCCGGCGCTGCTGACCCTCAAGGAAGTGGCGCGGGAGGGCGATGTGTTCACTCTCGAAGTTCGCGCTTATGACAAGTCGAACGTCTGGTGTCTGGATGCGACGAATGTGGTGCGCTTCAGTTTGGCCGGAGATGGTGTGTTGTTGGATGACTTGGGCACGGTGCGGGGTTCGCGCGTGGTGCAACTGGCCAACGGGCGCGCCTGGATTTCCGCGCGGCTGACCGGACTGGCCGTGGCGGGTGTGGCCACCGAAGGACTGCCGCCGGTTTTCGCCAACATCGGCCCTCCTGTCAAGGTGAATGTCGGGGCCATTGATCACGCCCGCATCCTCAAGGAGGCGGATGAGGCGATGGCGGCGGCTCCGGTGACCATCACCTCTTCGCGGGCGAAGTTGAGCGAAGGCGGGCCGAACGATTATTATTCCAATGGCGATTATTGGTGGCCCGATCCGTCCAAGCCCGACGGCCTCCCTTATATTCAGCGCGACGGCCAATCCAATCCGAATAATTTCAACGATCACCGCACCGCCCGGCGGACTTTGCGCGACAACGTGGCCGCCCTCGGCGCGGCTTACAAGCTGACGGGTGACGACCGTTACGTGGCCAAGGCGGTCGAGTTCCTGCACATTTTTTTTCTGGATCCGAAAACGCGCATGAACCCCAATTTCCAATTTGCCCAGGCCGTGCCCGGTCGCAGTCCGGGGCGCGGCATTGGTATTATTGACGGGTTGCATATTATCGAGGTGCCGCTGGCCATTGAGGCGATGGAAAATTCGGCGGCCTTCCCGCCCGAAGTTCTCGCCGGTTTGAAGAAGTGGTTTGGCGATATGGCGCATTGGATGGAGACGAGCAAAAATGGCCACGAGGAAGCCGCCGCCAAGAACAACCACGCCGTCGCCTTTTACCTGCAACTGGCCATCTTCTCCCAATTCGCGGGTGACGAGGCGCGCCTTGAGGCCTGCCGGCGGCAGTTCAAAACGGTTTTCGTCGCGAAGCAAATGGCGCCGGATGGGAGCTTCCCGCGCGAGCTGGCCCGCACCAAGCCGTACGGCTATTCGATCTTTCAATTGGATAACATGGCCTCGCTCTGCCAGGTGCTTTCGACGCCGGATGACAACCTGTGGACCTTCACCCTGCCGGACGGGCGCGGCATGCGCAAGGCGATGGAATTTCTTTACCCATTCCTGGCGGACAAATCGAAGTGGCCGCACAAACCCGATGTGCAGGCGTGGAACGCGTGGCCGAGCCGCCAGCCTTCGCTTCTCCTGGCGGGGCTGGCCTTGGGCGATCCAAAATGGGTTGGCCTTTGGAAGAAAATGACTCCCGAAATTTCCGATGAAGAGGTCCGGCGCAACATCGCCATCACCCAACCTCTGCTCTGGCTGAAAAATGAAAATTAAAATTCGCCCCCTGTTGTTCGCCGTTTTGGTTTCTGTCCTCGCGTCCGCGCGCGGCGAGGAAATGCCGGAAAGTCTCACCCCCGCTCCGCCGCCCACGCCGCGCATCCATGGCCCGTCTATTTTCGGCGTCCGGCCCGGCTCGCCTTTTTTGTATCGCATCCCCGCCACCGGCGAAAGGCCCATGGAATTTTCGGTCAAGAAGCTGCCCGCCGGCCTGCAAGTTGATTCCGCCACCGGCGAAATTACCGGCACGCTGACGAGCGCAGGAAAATACGAAATCGTGCTGCGCGCCCAAAATGCCTTGGGCAAAAGCGAAAAGAAATTCCGCATCGTCGTCGGCGACAACATCTCACTCACGCCCGCCATGGGGTGGAACAGTTGGAATTGCTGGGGCAGCCATGTCACCGCCGAAAAAGTGCTGCAAAGCGCCCGAGGCATGGCTTCCAATTTGATCGATCATGGCTGGACCTACATCAACATCGACGACGCCTGGCAGGGAGTGCGCGGCGGCCCGTTCAATGGCATCCAAGGCAACACCAATTTTTCGGACATGAAGGGCCTGTGCGACCAAATTCACGGCATGGGACTCAAGGCGGGAATTTATTCCACGCCGTGGACGACTTCCTACGCCACTCACATTGGCGGCAGCGCCGAAAACCCCGAAGGAACATGGTCCAAACCCACGGTGCAAAAGAAAGGCCGAGTCAATAAAAAGATTTTGCCGTGGGCCATCGGACGCTATTCCTTCGCCAGCAACGACGCCCAACAATGGGCGGCGTGGGGCATTGATTACCTCAAGTATGACTGGAACCCCAACGAAGTCCCGGAAACCCGGGAGATGGCCGGCGCATTGCGAGCGGCCGGGCGCGACGTCGTCTTCAGTCTATCCAACTCCTCGCCTTACACCAACATGCCCGGGCTTTCCCACTACGCCAATTCGTGGCGCACCACCGGCGACATTCGCGACACTTGGGCCTCAATGAGCGCGAAGGGTTTTTCCCAGGATAAATGGGCGCGCTACTCCGGTCCCGGACATTGGAACGACCCCGACATGCTGGTCGTCGGGCAAGTCGGCTGGGGTTCGCCGCACCCCACTCACTTGACCGCCGACGAGCAATACACCCACATCAGCCTATGGTGCCTATTATCCGCGCCGCTGCTCATCGGCTGTGATTTAGGCAAGGTCGATGCTTTCACCCTGGGCGTGCTATCCAACGACGAAGTCCTCGCGCTCGACCAGGACGCCTTGGGTCAGCAAGCCCGCTGCATCGCCACCAACGGCGACATCAAAATCTACGCCAAAGACCTCGAAGACGGCTCCAAGGCCGTCGGTCTCTTCAACGTAGGCACCAACAATACCACCGCAACCCTCCAGTGGTCGGACTTAAAATTGCACGGCAAACGGATGGTGCGCGATCTCTGGCGTCAAAAAGACCTCGGCCGTTTCGCCAGCCAATTCGAAACCCCAGTGCCGCCCCACGGCGTGGTCCTGATCCGCCTCGACAAACGCAGGGAGTAAATAATAAAAACTCGCCTTATCCCCGAGCTGGATTACAAACATCTTATTGAAGCTACGATTTTTTGCGTTAAGATAATCTCAATGCAACGTCAAATTCGCATTCAGTAAAACGAAAGTTATCCGTGTTTAATAGAGCAAATGTACGGTTTGACCCCTTTGATGTTTAATATTCTAATAACTGTCCGCCGGAGTTCTGGACGAATTGAAGGATTCCTCTCAGGCGGGCGCCACCGGGCTTGATTGGATTCAAGCTTGACAGAGGGTTAAATGAAAGTCATCTTGCCGTGCATTGAGAGCCCTTAGAATTCGACATTTTTGGCGGATCGTTAATTGCGGCGTAATCGGGCTCGGAATGTGGGTGATACACGTCGATGGCCAACCCGAAATATTGCGGCGGACTAACCCGGACGTAATTTGCTGGTCGATTTATTTTGATTGTGATGCCGCTGTTCCCGTTGCGCAGTGTCGCTTACTCCCTAAGACAACCCCGACTGCACCAGCGCGGACCATAACAAAGCTGTAACCAAAAATATGAAAATTCTTGAGCATATTACTATCCTCCTCGATTCTGTTTGCAGCCCGCGAGAAATGCTCGCAATTGTCCTAATCGTTGCTGCCGGTTGCGCAAGCCCTGTAAGGCCCGTGCAAACCCAAGTAAACGAAACGAGTGCCAAGTCTCCTGAACCGCGACTCGAAGTTAGATGGTCAACCAACAATTACAGACTGCCACATGACAAATACCCCAATGTGGGCCTCGGTGTAGCCATCGACGCCCCCGCAGATGTAACGCCGAATAACTTCATGGCTGTTATAAACTACATGAATAATAAAGGAAAAGTCTTTAAAATTACCACTTTACCTGGACGCGGGCTGCATGACGCCGGGACAACAATTAGCCAAATAGTGGCTATCGACGTCAACCGTCGGCTGGTCGGAGTTCATGATGACGAACACGGATTCAAATGGGAGCTTTTAGATCAATAGGCCCTTGCCTTTAGACTGAACTGGAACTGAGTCAGTCAATGGTATCAATTCCACTGAAAAAACCCCCGTCGCCGGGGTCAAACCGTACATCTGCTCTATTTCGTGCTTGAGGCCGCGACTTTTTGCGTTCAAATGATCTTCAATGCAACGTCAATTCGCACCCAGTAAGACGAAAGTTATCCGTGTTAATAGAGCAAATGTACGGTTTGACCCTTTATGACCCCTTTACGAAAGGCAATTTATGACGGCGCAGCAACTTTTGGCGGATATTCATGCACTTGAATCCGAGCTTCTTGGATTCGAGCGCAAATATGGAATTCGTTCAGAAATATTTTATCCGGCGTATAGTGCCGGCGATGAGCCAGAAAATGATGCGTGGGCCCTGGACTTCGGCGAATGGGCCAGCGTCTATCGAACCTGGCTGACACGGCAGGCACATGATTTCTGACATCCTTCCTTCCGTAGCCGGGCGGCGAATTTGAGGTTGTTTTAAACAATAGTGCGCACGGTGCGCGTCTCTTCTTGACAGATCCCCTCGTAAACCTTCCGAAAATAGCGCGCATGGTGAGCGGCAGAGAGATTCGGTTTTGTGGTAGGATGGAAGCGATGATCGGGGTCAGGGGTCAAACCGTACATTTGCACTATTAATCATGGATGCCTTTCGTCGGGTGCAGCGTTGCTTGAATCCAGTTCTCCCCTAGCCCTCGGACGCCTGAGGACATTATAGATGGCACCAGGACCCGTTTGAACCTAAAGAATGCCCATTAGAAATGAGCGAATCAAACGGGTCTGGTAAATGTTGAACCGGGCGATGGCTATATGCAAATTGGCATTAAGTTTCACACTGGCCAAATAATCTCCATATTGCAAAGCATCATAGCTACATTGTAAAATTGCGGCGTTTAAGGGCCAATATAGAAGAACCTCGTCGTATGTTTCACCAGTCCTGTCGCGACGCCGTAAACGATGAACCCGATTCCAAGAAGCACGAACAAATTCCAACAGGGCTTTCGCTTTTTTTTTATGGAATAGCCATATACCACAAAGCAAATGCCGAAGATGAGAGGCAGCATAGCACCCGCAGTATGGCCTCACTTTTAAGCCCGTCAAGGCGTGACTTTTAAAAACGGGCGATAACGCTATAAGCCTAATTTTAGTTAGAATTATTACGACCCTCCCACTGAAATAAATCGCCTGATGGTCCGACGCCGCGCACAGATAATCGATAAATTTATCTGCCTCTTCCATGGTGGCATGACGAGGCCCCGCCACCCTCGACCGGATTGTTACAAGCCGGACAGTTTACAAATTGGCATAAACCCAGATTTCCGAGCCAACAACCCATTCTCAAACCTCGATGAAGCAGAAGTTGCCGTCCATGATGAGGAAGCTGCCGGCCGGCGGCATCCGAAAGTTGTGAATTAGCCGGAGTGCCGGGCGGTTCTTATTCGTCCGCGGGTGGGACGATTGAGTCGTTCCTGAGGTTAACGTGGTTTCTTAGCGAAGGCCGCGCGGTCATCGGCCTCCAGCCAGTCGAAGGTCGAACTTTTGGCGGGGTCGATTCCTAATTTCCGGCATTCGCCGTCGAAGTATTCGCCTTTCTGGGGATTGCCGTGCATAGTGGACTTTTCCACACTGTCCGACCAGGCTTTGATTTCCTCCGCCGTCTTTTTCGTGCCATGGCCATCCAAGTGTTTGGCAATTTCCTCGTCGGTCGCGCCGGCCTCAAGCGCTTTGCGCACGCCTGCATATTCGACGCCCTTCCAGTCAAGGAGCACGTGATCGACAGGGCAATCGGTGTGGTACTCGTCAAAGGGGTCAAACCGTACATTTGCACTATTATTCATGGATGCCTCTGAGCTCTTGAAGCCTGATTCTTAAATCATGACAATTCCCATCATCCAGGAAAATGGCTTTTCGACGATTTCCCAGCCTGAGCACATGATAAATTGCGCCAGGATACTCAATGCGAATTTGACGTGGCATTAAAATTGTGGCATTAAAAACCGTCCTAAACGCAAAAATCCGTGGCCGCAAAACAAAATAAAGCAAATGTACGGTTTGACCCCTTATTACGGTTTGACCTCTTTATATGTGTGATTTTATTAAACTCAAAAACGACTGGGAGTCAATTTCAACACTTCTCGATTCGGATATTTTGGGATTTCGAGAGGCGCCGGAGTTTGCGGAGGTGCGCGAATGCTCCGCAATTGCGGGGGTGGTTTGTGCGGCATTTGCGAAGTATGTCGCAAGGCTATATGAGCAGCGGCAAAACGGAGATCATTCGATAGAAAATGCGATTGGAGTCGCACATGATGTAATTGAAAGAATGGCATCGTCTAAACAGACGTTTGCACGAGGATTGCTTACAGACGAAGTCTATGAGAGTCTAATCGGTCAGCCGATGTTATCTGCTATTGTTTCCGATTTAAAGCCGCACGCCCTTCAAGTGTTCAATCGATGGAAGGCGGGTAGAAGCTAATTCTAGCTATATTACTAAGCAGTCAGCGGTGTCAAATTTGTTTTATTTTGAGTGTGCGGCCAAGGATGGTTTCGAGTGATGAAGTTCTTTAGCCCCACTTCAAAATTGGTAAGAGGCAAATGTACGGTGACCCCCTTGTGTGGTCTCGTGGCTGACAAAGCGTTACGAAGGGTTCTTCCAGAATATCCCTGCGGCTATTTTCCAAACGTTGTGCTTTGCGCTCCTGGACTTTCAAATGTCCGATCAGGGATGAAAAAGGGGATACAATGACCGGGTGGTTCGTTCTTGCATTTCTGGGGCGCGGGAGCATTTATTTCCAGGAAAGGCAATTTATGGCGGCTCAGCAACTTTTGGCGGATATTCATGCTCTTGAGTCCGAGCTTTTCGGATTCGAGCGCAAATATGGAATTCGTTCAGAAATATTTTATCCGGCGTACATTGCCGGCGACGAGGCAGAAAATGACGCGTGGGCCCTGGACTTCAGCGAATGGGCCAGCGTGTATCGAACCTGGCTGACACGGCAGGCACATGATTTCTGATATCCTTCCTTCGGCAGCCGGGCGGCGAGTTTCGCTGCTTGAAAAAATAGCGCGCACGGTGCGCGGCTCTTTTTGACCGCCTCCTCGTAAAACTTCCAAAAATAACGCGCACGGTGAGCGGCAGAGAGTTTCGGTTTTGGGGTAGAGTGGGTGTAATGATCGGACAAGATTACAGGGCCTCTGTTGACGGTCGCCATGGATTCTCCGCCTATCATGCCTTTGGGCTGCGGCGAGGGATTTGTGTTGTTGAGCCACCCCCCTTCGCTAAAGCTACGGCGGGCACGGAGGCTCAACTCTACATCCGTTTCTATGTCGTGGGATGTAAGCGCTGTGGAGGGGATTTGAGTGAATTGAAGCAAATTAAGGTGAATCCGGATGCGTCGTCTGGCTCTGGCAATGTCGTGGGGATTGCAATGACGCGGGCAGGTGATAAGGTTGCCCCGCATGATTTGGCGCGTCAATAATATGAAAGGAAGCTTGTCGTTTGGTAAAATTAAAACGTCCCTCGTTCTGTTGCTGGCGGTTTTCGTCCTGGCCAGGGAGGGGTGGGCGGAATCGGTGGTGGTCACGGTCGATCCAAATGCGGCGGGCGCGGAAATCTCGCCGGACTTTATTGGCGTGAGTTATGAAATGTCGGCCATTCTGCCCGATCGGAATGGCCGCTACTTTTTCAGCGCGGACAATAAACCGTTGCTCGAAACCTTTCGCGCGCTCGGGATTAAAAGCCTTCGCGTGGGCGGCAACACGGCGGACCGCCCTTCCATCAAGGTGCCGGGCGAAGCGGACATCGACAGCTTGTTCGCTTTCGCCAGGGCCGCCGGCGTGAAGGTGCTTTATACGCTGCGCCTGAACGAGGGGGAGCCGAAAACGATTGCGCCCGGCCCCT
>Ga0209483_1001545_pt1 | contig 17284 bp, 20 predicted proteins | sample NGEPerA_FD_184508 | JGI IMG/M metagenome (GOLD analysis project Ga0209483, IMG submission 184508) | Arctic peat soil microbial communities from the Barrow Environmental Observatory site, Barrow, Alaska, USA - NGEE PermafrostL2-A... | ecosystem: Environmental > Terrestrial > Soil > Wetlands >... | reverse complement strand
GAAGATCTCGAGTCGCGGTCGGGTGTCGATCTCGGCGTGGTCGGAGAGCAGCAGGTTCTTATTGGTCTGGCTGGCGTCCGTACCCTCAGCACCTGGCCACACGATGATGTGTCCGTTGAAGACTCCATGGCCGCGCTCGTCGGCGATGCCCTTGTAGAGCTGTCGGCTGGTGCACCGGGGCGCGGCGTGTTCGATCAGGATCGGATTGTCGTGGTGCTGGTCGCCTCGTGGCAGGTACAGGCCGTCAATGGCGGCCTCCGCCCCCTCGCCCTCGAGGCGCACCCGCACCTCGTTGCGGGCGACCTTCGACCCAAGTGCTACTGATCCCGATGAGAACCGGCTGTCGGGCCCCTGGCGGACGTCGAGTAGCGCAAGGTGGAACCCGGTGTCGAGTTCGTCCTGGATCTTGTAGTGCTCGATGTGTGCTCCCTCGCCGAGAACCAGCTGGGTCACCGCGTTGGTGCACGTGATGGCGCCTGTGGTCCCGGCATACGTCTCGACGACGGCCACACGACTGCCCGGGCCGGCCAAGATCAGGGAATGCGGGTTGGCCATGATGGGAACCCCATGGGGTTCCGAGAGGAACACCAACTCAATGGGAGCATCCACACTGGCGCCGGCAGGAAGATGGATGAACGCCCCGTCCTCGAAGAGGCAGGTATTGAGTGCAGTGAAGGAGTGGTCGAACTCGGAGAAGGGGTGCGCGAAGAACGGTTCGAGCACCGCTCCTCCCTCAGCCAGAACTGAGGCCAGGTTCGTCACCGTGACACCCTCCGGCAGCTCGGTGATCGATGACAGCTCTGGGGCGAAGAAGCCGTTGACGAAGACCAACCGAGTGCTCGCCGCATCGATGGTCAACGCGTCGACGGTGGCTGGCGAGATCCGGTGGCCAGCTCCGGCCTCCGCACGCTCGAACGGCACGTCCAACAGGGGCCCGAGTCGCGTGTACTTCCAGTCCTCGTCCTTGAGCGTCGGGAATCCGCGCATTATCGCCCACTCGGCGGACTCGTGACGGGCCTGGGCCAGCCAGGAAGGAGCAGGGCGACTGGATGGGAGCCCCAGGCGGGAGAGCAGCTCGGCGACGGTCGAGACAGCCCGAGCTCTCCCCATGGACATCGACGTGGCTGTGGAGGTGACGGTGGTCACGGCGTTGCTCCCACCGATGCCGACCGGTCCGCCGCCGTCTCTTGGCTGAGATCGGCGTAGCCGTGCTCTTCGAGTTCGAGTGCCAGGCGCTTGTCACCCGAGCGGACAATCCGACCCGCGGCCATGACATGGACCCGATCGGGGACGAGGTAGTCGAGGAGCCGCTGATGATGGGTGATGACGATCATGGCCCGATCGGGACGTCGAAGCGCGTTCACCCCACCGGCGACGATCCGGAGGGCATCGATGTCGAGGCCGGAGTCGGTCTCGTCCAAGATGGCGAGCTTCGGCTCGAGAATCGTCATCTGCAGGATCTCGTTGCGCTTCTTCTCACCCCCGGAGAAACCCTCGTTGACCGACCGGCTCATGAAGCTCTCGTCCATCTCAACGAGCTTCATCCGCTCCCGAGACAAGGCGAGGAATCCCATGACATCGAGCTCCTCGAGCCCGCGTCGCCGGCGCACCGAATTGAGCGCCATGCGCAAGAAGTACAGGTTGCCCACCCCGGGGATCTCCACCGGGTGCTGGAAGGCGAGGAAGAGGCCGGCCGCGGCACGGTCCTCGGGCGACAGGGCGAGCAGGTCCTCGTCCTCGAACCGGACCGTGCCGGTGATGTCGTAGGCCTCGCGGCCGGCAAGCACGTTGGCGAGGGTGCTCTTGCCCGAGCCGTTCGGGCCCATGATGGCGTGTACTTCGCCCGCTGCAACTTCGAGGTTGACTCCCCGGAGGATCTCGTTGTCACCGATCTGGGCGTGGAGGTTCTCGATCTGCAGCATCATCCGACGCTTCCTTCCAGACTGACACTCAGGAGCCTTTGGGCCTCGACCGCGAATTCCATGGGCAACTCCTTGAAGACTTCGCGGCAGAAGCCGTTCACGATCATGGAAACGGCGTCCTCCTCGGAGATCCCCCGCTGGCGGCAGTAGAAGAGCTGGTCTTCGCTGATCTTGGAGGTGGAGGCCTCGTGTTCGACCTGCGCGCTCGGATGCTTCACCTCGATATACGGAAACGTGTGGGCACCGCTATCGCTGCCCAGGAGCAACGAGTCGCACCGCGTGTGGTTCCTGGCCCCTTCCGCCGAACGCAGCGTCTTCACCAGGCCCCGGTAGGTGTTCTGGCCGTGACCGGCGGAGATCGCCTTCGAGACGATGGTGCTGTGTGTGTTCTTGCCGATGTGGATCATCTTGGTGCCGGTGTCCGCCTGTTGGTGGTTGGCGGTGAGGGCGACCGAATAGAACTCCCCGACCGAGTTGTCACCTTGGAGGATGACCCCGGGGTACTTCCACGTGATGGCCGAGCCCGTCTCGACCTGCGTCCACGAGATCTTGGAGTTCGCACCGGCGCACTTGCCCCGCTTGGTGACGAAGTTGTAGATGCCGCCGCGCCCATCGGCGTCGCCCGGGTACCAGTTCTGGACAGTGGAGTACTTGATCCGTGCCCCTTCGAGGGCCACGAGCTCGACGACTGCTGCATGGAGTTGGTTCTTGTCCCGCATCGGAGCGGTGCAACCCTCGAGGTAGCTCACCTCCGCACCCTCTTCGGCGACGATGAGGGTGCGTTCGAACTGGCCGGTGTCGGCGGCGTTGATGCGGAAGTAGGTGGAGAGCTCCATGGGGCAGTGCACGCCCTTGGGGATGAAGCAGAACGAGCCGTCGGTGAAGACGGCGGAATTGAGCGTGGCAAAGTAGTTGTCCCGATAGGGGACCACCGAGCCGAGGTAGGGACGCACCAGCTCCGGGTGGTTCTGCACCGCTTCGGAGAACGAGCAGAAGATGACGCCCACATCGGCCAGCTTCTGCTTGAACGTCGTGGCCACTGATACCGAGTCGACGATGGCATCCACCGCCACGCCGCTGAGCCGCTCCTGCTCGGCGAGTGAGATCCCGAGTTTGTCGAACATGGTCCGCAGTTCAGGGTCCACCTCGTCGAGGCTCGCCAGTTGCGGCTTCGGCTTGGGGGCGGCGTAGTAGATGATGTCCTGGTAGTCGATGGGCCCGTAGTGGACGTTCTGCCAATGAGGTTCCTCCAACGTGATCCAGTGCCGGTACGCCCGCAGGCGCCACTCGAGGAGCCAGTCCGGCTCGTGCTTCTTGGCCGAGATCAGCCGGATGACGTCCTCGCTCAGACCCTTGGGCACCACGTCGGTGTCGAGGTCGGTGGAGAACCCGTACTGGTACTCCTGGCCAACCAGCTCCCGGACGTCGTCCGACACGCCGGTCATGGCGTTGCCTTCCAACCGGGGCACTCCTCATTGCCGGGGGATGGCGGATGCATCGGTGAGCTTGTTCTGCCGTTAGAAACGACGCGTGGCGGACACCGGGGAGGCCGCGGGACTCGGACCGAACTCCGCTGTCCCTTCTCGGCCTCATCCATCGAGCTGTGCCGGGTGGCCATGAGGAAGCTCATCGTTGTCTCCTTGCCGACCGGCGGCCGTTCCCGCTGGCGGGTCGTTGCCGGTAACCGGAAGTCGTAATGTGATGCCACTTATGCAAGTATAGCCTTGTAAAACTAATGATAGAGCGCCTCGGAGGAGTAGCCTTTTCGCATGGACAGCGTTTCTGTGGACTCAGTCGAACTGTCGCCGGCCCAGCTGCACGTCCTCGTCGCCGTGAAGCGTCGTGGCGAGGCGTCAGCCGACGCGGTGGCGGAGGCGGTGGGCACTACCCCGAGCGCTGTCCGCCAGCATTTGGCCGCGCTCAAGTCCGGCGGGTTCGTCGCCTCGCGTCAAGAACGAGGACGGTCGGGACGGCCGGTCGATCTCTACCACGGCACCGAGTTGGGCGAATCCCTGTTTGCCGGGCGGTCGGCTGTTGACCTCTCGGTCGAGCTTCTCGGCCACCTCCAGGACGAGGACCCCGAGTTGGTCTCGCGCGTCTTCGAGCGACGCCGGCAACGGCGGGTCGAGCAGTGCCAGGATCAGTTGATAGGCAAGACGCTCGACGAGAAGGTGGCCGGCCTGGACGAGATCCTCGACAGCGAGGGATACATGGCCGGCGTCGACAAGTTGCCCGACGACAGCTATCGACTCACGCTCCACAGCTGTGCCATCTGGGGGGTGGCCTCCCGCTTCGGTCCGGCGTGCGCCACCGAGCTCGAATTCATGCAGGAGCTTCTCCCGGAGGCGGAAGTGACTCGGGTCGCTCACAAAGTAGCGGGCGCCTATGTCTGCGCGTTCGAGATCCGGCCACGTGGGACCAAGCCTCGATCCTCTCATCCAAAGGCTCTGCGCCACCTGACATCGGCGTGAACCCGCCGTGGTCTCCTGCGAGCCGTAGGAGGTCGTGGACGGAGCGGAAGGGGAGCCGATCGCGACATCGACGTGCTCTCGTTGCCACGACGGGGTGGACGACGGACAAGTTGGCCGCCTCCTGTCACAGCGTTCCGACCCCAGGTTGCGGCGGGCCATGTTCAGTCGTACTTCTCGACCCGGACTTGGTCCGGATCGACGCCAAGTTCGGTCAGCCACCCCTGCGCGTCCTCGACCATCGCCGGCGGGCCGCAGATGTAGGTGCGCCTTGGGAACTGTCCCGCCACAGCCTCGGCCACCATGGCCCTGTCGATGCGGCGATGATGCCTCGCCCGGGGATCGTCCGAATCCCGGGTGAAGGTGTGGACGACCTCCAGCCACGAGTACCGGGCGGCCAGATCAGCCAGGTCACGGTGGTAGAACGCGTAGTCGAAGTTGCTCGACGAGCACACCAGACGCATGGGAACGGCGAGATCCGCAACCGCTCCGTAGCGGATCATGCTCATGAGCGGGACGACTCCGCTGCCCGCTCCGATCAACAGGACCGGTCCGCCGTCATCGGCCGTCCAGGTGAAACGCCCGACTGGGCCCCGCACTTCGATCCGGTCGCCTGGGGATAGATCCCGGACCAGACGTGGCGAGATCAGCCCGTCGGAGACTTCGCGCACTCCGAGATCGATGATCGAGGGATCCGGTACCGGTGGAGAGGCAATCGAGTAGGCACGCTGAACGAGGCCGGGTCGGCCGGGTACCGCCAGACGTACGTTGAAGTACTGGCCGGGGAGAAAACCGGCGGACTCCTCGAGTCGGAGCCGCAGGGTCACGGCATCCGGCGCCTCTTCGATGATCTCGGCCACCTGAGCGTTCTCCCAGCGTGCAGGCTTACGCTTCGGGATGTCGCGGGCCTTCCGGCCGGACGTTGTCGGAGTGGCGAGCGATCTGGTGTCGATGTCGAGCGAGCGATCCACGATCCAAGTATTTCACTAGTAGGAGCTAGAAGAAAGGGATTTCTGGATTTGCCGGGATCGGTCGGAGCTACCGGTGGACACATTGCTCGACGAGGGTGCAGGAGACCGATATGTATCTGTGGCGTGACGGAAGATCAGATGGGACGTCGGGCCCGAAGGTCCGGGTGTCCCGTCCGGCACGTCGGGCGAGGACCCGCACTCGTGCTATCCCTTGGTCCTCACCGCGCATTCCGCACGCTGCAGAACGATCGACTCGCAACAGTCGTAGACGTAGCCCGGGTCGGCAGCGACCAAGCGGTTAGTCAATCAACGTCAGCATTCGCGTTTCGGCTGCGACAACTGTCTGTTCCAAGAGAAGGGCAATCGTCATTGGTCCGACGCCCCCGGGTACCGGGGTGATGAAGCTGGCGATGGGAAGGGCTTCTCTGAAGTTCACATCACCGGCGGCACCCTGGTAGTAACCAGCGTCGATGACCACAGCACCGGGCTTCAACCAGCTTCCCTTCACGAGGTTCGGATGGCCAGCGGCCGCTACAACGAGGTCCGCAGTCCTGACGATCGTTGGCAGTCCGCTGGAGTGAGAATGGCAATAGGTCACGGTCGCATCTCGGGCGAGGAGAAGCATCCCAACGGGTTTACCAAGGATCGGGCTGCGACCGATGACCACAGCATGCATTCCTTGTGGGTCGATGTCGTATTCGTCCAAGAGTCGGATGATTCCGGCTGGAGTACAGGGCGCAAATCCCGGAAGCCCCAGTGCCATCGCCGCGAATGAATGAGCAGTCACTCCGTCGACGTCCTTCTCCGGCACGATCGCCTCGAACGCTGCCCGCTCGTCTACTTGAGAAGGAACCGGATGCTGCAGGAGGATCCCGTCGACCGTGGTGTCAGCGGACAAGTCCCTAACGGCACCGACAACTTGCGCTGTGGTGGATGTCGTCGGTAGTTGGATCAGCCTCGAGTCAAGTCCGGCATCCTCGCATCGGGACCTTTTCATCCTCGCGTACGTCATCGACGCTGGGTCCTGACCGACCTGGACAGCGACCAGGCAAGGAGGACGCCCGATCCGAGCAACGAACCGGTGAGAACGTTCGGATGTGCCCTTCAGGAGCTTCCGGGCGAGTGAGGTTCCGTCCATGATCTGAGCATTGGTTGTGTCGCGCATGACCTTTCCTTCCTCAAATCGATGGAGTCGACTAGGCGAATCGCATCTTGCTAGTGGCTTCCGTTGCCAGGTCGATCCCCGGTGACTCCACCCCAGCGCCAGCAACCACTGACCGAGAGCGTATTCGTTTGGGTGTCCGTGGCCCCGCCAAGTCTCCGCTGGTGGCCACGAAAGTCCCCACCTGTGGCCACGAGAAGTCCCCACCCCTCACTGAACCATCCACCTGAGGTGCCCCCTGGCCGGTGACGGTTGCGGTGCTAGCCAGCATCAGCTCCGGACCAAGGGACGTCTCTATGAAATCAGTGACGGAACACATGGACATGCATGCCGCCTATCTGGAGGTCGGCTCCTACCGGGGCGCCGTCGGGATCTGCGGGACGACGCCGAAGACCGTGAAGCGTTCGATCGAAGCAGCCAGAGCCACCGAGGATGGGCCCGCTCCGGGCGAGGTCCGCCACAACTTCGACGGGGTGGCCGACGTCGTCGCCGAGACGGTCGCCCGCGCCAAGGGCCGGATCACACACGGCCAAGCGACTGCTGCCGGTGGCGGTGGCCGCCGGCTACCAAGGGTCAGCCCACAACTTCCGCCGATTGGTGGCCGAGGGGAAGGTGGCCTGGCGGTCGACGAACCACCGGGGACGACGACCGGGCATCTGGTCCCCGGGTGACACGGTGGTCTTCGACAAGGGGCAACCCGTGATCCGCGCCAAGCGATCCTCAGGTGGTTCGTTGGATGTCGTCGCTCTGAGCAGCGGCGCCAGGGACCAGCTCTACCTGTCGCTGCGTGTCGCTGCGTGTCGCTGCGTGTCGCTGCGCTCGAACATTACGCCGTCGGCACCCGAAATCTGCCGCTGCTACTTGACGATTCGTTCGTTCACTTCGACGACGACCGCACTAGGGCAGGCCTCCGCTTGCTGGAGCAACTGTCCTCCAAAATGCAAGTGCTGCTGTTCACCCACCACGAGCGAGTCGCGGCCTAGGCCACCGATGCGATTTCCAGCGACAAGCTCCGGGTGCAGGTCTTGATGAGCTGAGCCGATACGACCTGAACTGCCGCTCTTCTCCGATCATGGGCGTGCGACCGAGGATGCAGCGGTCATGATCTCGCAGACCTTGCCGCCTTCACGGCTCAAAGGCTGCAACCGGCCAGCATCACCGCTCCCGCTTGGAAATCCGAACAGCCCTTCGCTGGAGGTAGCTGTGGAACTTCGGAGCCGTGTACTCGTATTGGCCTTTCTGGACCCGGAAGACTACGCCCTGATCGGCGAGGCGTCCCATGAGGACGTTTACGTTGCCCTCGCTCTTGCCGACCTTGCCGCGGATGTCGGCGGTTTTGAGCGGCGGGTACGGGCACTCTGCCGTCGACATCAGAAGGTCCTGCTCCGCTGGAGTGAGAGATTCGACTCGGCCGTCGTAGAAATCAATGTCTAGACGCCTGTAGATATCCTGCTCGATTGAGTCGAGGAGCTCGACGTTGAAGCGGTCGACATCTGCGAGCTGGGCGGCCTCCCAGAGCTCCGCGCCCCATAGCTGAATGAAGAAGGGATATCCCTCGACTTCGTCGATGACCCGCTCGACAAGAGCATCCGTGACGGTCACTCCGGTTCCGTCGAGCGGCCGGACCAACGCCTCAACCGCCTCGCTACGGGCCAGACGACCGATCTCTTCACCACGGAACATGCGTTCGGAGTAGGTCCTGGCCTTCAACAAGTTGGCACGCAAGGTGGGTAGGCCGCATAGCGTCAGGCCGATCGGGATCTCCTTCTCCTGGAGGCTGTTGATGGCGGCGATGAGTAGGGAAAGCGGGTGCTCACCATCTCGCTCCCGATCGTCGCGAATGACCTGTGCTTCGTCCAGCATTAGCAGGTAGCCGCTGTAGCCGTGGTGATCGGCTGTGAGGGCGACATCGAAGAGGGCTCTCGCGATGCTGTGATCGCGGTCAGATCCGGCCACAGGCCCGAGAGACAGTTCGATGTCCTGCCAGGTCACGCGGATCAGCCCCCGGGCGGACGCGGTAACGCCCTTCATGGTCTCCCGAATGCGGGCTGTTCTCGAGACTTGGAGCTCGGCGTTGTGGCAAAGGCTCAGGATGAGCTCGGACAGGTCAGTTTCGGTGTTGTGGCGTGGCTCGACCTGGATCCGGCTGGTGAGCCAGCCCTCATCATCGGTGGCAATCTCTTCCAGGCGTTTCAACAGCACGCTCTTGCCTACGCCGCGGAGTCCGGTCAGTCGGACGTTGGCGGGCAGCTCAGGCGCCCCACGAAGCGACGCTCCGAAGCGGCGTATCTCTTGGTCGCGGCCGGCGAGGAACAGCGGGCTGACAGCGGCGCCTGGCCGGTATGGGTTGCGAGGTCTCGGATGCTCAAACATTACAGACGAGATGTTATAACAGTGCTTTATAATAGTCAATCTGTCATGTGACGCATTCCGGGAGCAACGGCATCCGGGTGTCGCCACCTCCAGCCCGGTGTTGGCCGAAGCAACGGCGACTGATGAATCACTCTGGTCCCGATAGGGAAGCCGACCAATCACAATGCGGTCCCCGCGTCCTGTAACGATCCGTCGGCCCGTAACCACGCAGCCAGGTCTTCGTCGGGGATTCGGACGCAACGGCCAATGCGACGAGCTCGAAGGTTGCCATTCTTGGTCTCCTTGCGAAGTGTCCACTGACGAAATCGCGGCTTGCGTTGCTGCCTCGGGCACGGTGAGGACTCCAGGGAGCCGGGCGACGCTCATGACCGCAGCTCGTGATCCCGCTCGGCGGCAACGACGATCATGAGCGGGCTGGGGCCCGTCGACGGCGACGACCCGTGTTACTGATCGGCGACAGACCCCGGTCTCCCCCTGAACGCGCGAGCGGGCCCAAGGTGGGCTGACCCACGGGGCGGCGGCAGTGGCCGGAGCGGTGCACGCCGGCTTGACCAATCCGTCACTCCAAGGGTCACGCTGAACGCCGGTTCGGCATGCGTCGTGAGCCGGGGAGTCGGCCGAGCGGGGCGTCATTATGCCTGGTGAAGTGCGCTCTGTCGACGGGGCGTTTGATACAGGGGCTCAGCCTGCGGGTGAGCTCAGCGGCCCACCCAAACACCGAGGCTTCCGGGAAACCCCGGATGTCGGTTCAAAGTGCAAGTGTCACCGTGCAGTCACCAGTTACTGCTTCATCCCGCCCCGGGGCTATTGACCTGCGCTTCGAAGAGGATCGCACCGGTGTCTGTATCGCGAATCAAGAATAGAAATGGGTGGTCAATCGCCAGAGTAGCTGAAGCAGGTCTCGCCGAGTTTGCCACGGCGATTCCGGTGGCGGCGGTCGCCTCGGTCCCCCATGGGGTGACGTCGAGGGTGGCCTTCTGCACCACATCTGTCACAACGAGCGGCGTCGGACTCAAGCCCGACAGGTCGGCGTTGCTAGCGAACGCGGCCCGCGTTCCGAGTGTCTTCAGTGTCGGGATCAGTTCGTGAGTGTCACTCAGAGAGAGAGTGGGCATGGCCAGATCGAGAGATGTCGGTTTCATGCTGGACACGATCCGATCCAGACCGGCGGCGGTCAGCGAACCTGTCAGAGTCGACAAGGACTCCGCTGTAGGCATGATCACCAGTGCCGCCATCCGCCCACCCACATAGGGGAGTTGTACGACGTCCAGCCCTGATGCCGTCGAGACCGGCACGTCGAGCGGACCCCCCGCAGGCGTACGCATGAATGGAACCGGGGAGGTCGTTCCTCCAGGCAAGTGGAACGTGTCGTCGACGGTACCTGCACTGAACGGCTGCTCCCACGCCGCCTTGAAATACACGGCGTTGGCGAGAACAAGTGCCGTCTGGTTCGTGATCGCCCCTGGGGCGAAGAGGGAGGTGATGTGGCCATGGGTCTCCCGTGCCACCCAGGCATTGAGGGCAACTACCGCCGCCGACGGATCGGCGGCGAAGTCGACCTGCCACACCCCAGAGGCGAAGTAGCTACTCAGATCCGTCATGAAAGTTGGTTCCATGGCCAACCCCTTCTGTAGCCACAGGCTGTTGGCCGACTGCAATGCGATTCCGGCCGATGTTCCGGCGGCCGCAAGTTCGGCGCTGAGTGCCGACCAACCGGCGGCCTGTTGCTCGGCGGTCAGCGCACTCGTGCCGAGCGTGTGGGCGAGCTGTGTCTCTGTTGACCCTTTGGCTCCGAGCTCCAACATGGCCAGGGCTGTGGCCAGGCTCAGTGGCGATACCACGATGTTCGACGAACCCGAGTTGAATGCCGAAATCTGCTTCAAGAGAGACAGCGAGAATTGCTGCTCAGACCGGGCCACAGCGCGAGAAGACGTGCCGGCCAATATTGGTCCCGCAGTCCCGTTGGCAGATACGAGTTGTATGGCCGGACCAGACCTGGCGGCGACGTGAAAATTGCCATTGGGATTCCCCCGACCGCCGAATCCAATCGGGATGAGGGTGGCGAGCAGAACTACGACAACAAGTGCCGCTCCGACAACTCCACCCCGCCGACGAAGGCGTCGATTCCTTCCCTTGCGCCGGAGCTCTTCAGGCTCCAGCCACGGACGAGTGCCTGTTGAGACATTCTCCAGCATGGCCAGTTCTCTAACCACCACTACTTCATCATCGCTTCCCATGGCCTACCTCCTCTGTGTCGTCGAGTTCGGTGGCAAGACGTGCCCGACCGCGGGACAGCCACGACTTGACTGTGCCGCTTGGTGCGGAAAGCTCCGCAGCGGTCTCCTCCACCGACAGGCCACAGACGTGGTGAAGCACGATTGCTCGTCGCTCCATGGATGGGAGGCGTTGCAGCGCTTCGATGACTCCGGCCTGCTCTCCGGGCATCTCGACCCGTTCCTGATGGACGTCAGCTCGAAGAAGCAGTTTCCGACCTCGGCGCCATCGCCCGACGGCCAGGCGATAGGCAACCCGGCGGATCCAGCCCTCGGGGTCGTCATAGGTGGATATCTGGTCCCACTTCGTCCATGCACGGATGAACGCCTCCTGTACAAAATCCCTGGCCTCGGAAGGATCGCCCGTGATGGCAGCTATCTGGACGACGAGCCGGTCCCGGCTTGTCCGATACAGCTCGTCGAATTCGTCTTCCGCCTGCAATCGGCCTCCTTCACAACAAGACACGCGTGGAGGATCTCTCAGGTTGCATCCACTCCAAGAATCTTCATAGTCCCAGCATGGCCACCGGATGATCTTCTCCGGCGCGCAGAGTGATCCCCGGATAACGCAGGGGCCAGTTCCGGCGACGGATGCTGTCGACCGGGTCCGAGTTGGCGAACTCGCTCCTCCGACAGAGCACAGATCAACGCGCCAGAACCACGACTTCGCCCTCGCCAGAAAGGCGCAGAGCGGCACGTCCGGCGCACTCGCGGACGGCAAGCACGTTCGGCGTTGGGTGGCTTGGGCTACGCCGCGAACCTGTTCGGGGGCAACCCGATCAGATCCCGCCAGCACCATTCAATAGTGGGCCAACCAGGAAGGTATCCCCGCACAACTTGGGGTATCCCGTGCTGATGGGAGTGGCGATCTGAACCTCCGTCGTCTCACTTGGTGGGATGAGGTGGAGCGCCCCGACCGTGGTCGAGCACTCTGTCCCGCCCGCAACTTCATTCACGTCGGGGAGGCCGACGACGAAATGCACGGTTGCGCCCGGTGCGACCGTGATAGTGGGAGGCGAAGTCGTGCCCATCGCGTCGCGAGTTCCTGAAGCAGCGATGACGTGGCCGGGCGGGTCATAGGTCGAGACACCGACGTAGCCTCCCGTGACGCAGGTGGAAGGGGACGAGTTCACCAGATTGACCACGTAGAAGAGATTCCCCGAAGCTCCGTTGCCCTGTCCGGTCCAAGACGGGTGCATCTGGCCAGCCGTGCACTGGTCGTTGGTTAGAGAAGCCGGAACTGTCGAGATGGTCGACGCGGGCGGGTTGCTGACCTTCGTGGAGGTGGCTGGAGCTGTGGTCGCAGGCGATGTGGTCTTCGGCTTCGTCGCGGCCACGGAGGAACCGCATCCGAGCGCCGCCATCCCGGCCATCGGGATCAGAGCAGCTACAGCGATTCGCTTCATTGACCCCATGTCACCCTCCAGTCCTTGGAGACGTGGTGACCGAAAGCCTTCCAGAAGAACGCGTTCTCCACACGTCCCGATGTGCCTGGGCGCAGCAACAGGAGCAAGCGCAGGCCGCCAGCGCTGGCCGCGCAGCACACGGAACAACTCTCGGCAGCCGATGCTGTCGGTGCGGCTGATCGGGCACCGTCGGGCCCCTAACATTGCGCCATAACGACCATATGCCCAGCTCAAGTACGAATTGAGTTGACTCGGCTTCACGGCCTCAAGGGAGGTGGACGGCTCGGATGGGGCTCATAACCCGAAGGTACCCTCAGATCCTCAACCGACTATGTCCGTGAAGTTGTCGAAGCAAGGCGGTGGGTATAAGTGTTCTTGTAAATTGTGGGTAGAACACTTATACTACGAGCATGACGGTGATGGCGACGCAGCCCAGGGTGCGAAGATGGGGTCCAGCCACGTCGCAACTCGTGCGCCGTCTGGCGGTAGATGCCGAGCCCATCAACCAAGTTGCCCTGGCACGAGACCTCCAGGTGAGCCAGCCCCGGATCTCCCAGATCTTCCGGCTCCTCGCTAAACACGACATCGACATCGAGCACCTCGATGACCCGGAACAGCGCCGTCGGTTGGTTGATCTCTATGTGCGATACCACCGTCCCTACGCGGTGTCGGAGTCGCTCTTCTACGGACTCGATCCCGTCTACGAGCAGGTTCGCCAGGTGATCGACGCTGCTTACCGACAAGATGTCCGCATGACGGTGAGCGCCGACCTGGCGCCTGACCTCATCGCTCCGTGGCGGACACCGACGCTCACAGTCGTCTATGCGGAGGCCTCACTCGACTTCGAGCCCAGCCTGTTCGTGCCAGCGACGGCCCGGGGCGAGGCCACGTTTCTCATCCGCCACGTCTCGGACGATTCGCTGCTCGCCCCTTGGCCGACCAGTCGGCCAGACATCCCAATTGTTCATCCGGTCCAGCAAGTGTGGGATCTCCACGACCTAGGCGGTGAAGACCGGCTCGAAGCAGCAGAGCGGCTCATCGACAGGACACTGGGCCAGTGAAGCGACAGGACGCCCATCACGACTGACTTCAAGGAGGAGAAGCGCCAGAGCGAGAGCCATCTGGATCGCCAAGAGTCCGCACCACCGGTTCCGCACGGGTGCGTTCCAGCCCCACCTCTCGGGCGAAAGTCTCCAGTGCGGCAGCCTCGCTACGTGCGCCGCGGTCCCGCTGGGCCACATGGACGACCTTGGTCCGCTGTCCGGTTTCGCCGGGGACACGAACCCTGAGACGTGCCCGTCGTGGTCCCAACTACGTGATGCCGCCGGTGCCGTGCGTGCGCTTGGCGGAGTCAGTCAAAACGCAAACCCCAGCAGAAATTGAGTCATGTTTGAGTCACGATTACCCCTTGTCGGGGTAAAAGTCCTGGTGGTGACGGTGAGCCGGCTTATAGGCGGGATAGAGAAACCGCCAGATTCGTGACCTGCACGAATGACCAGAAAGTACCTGTGACCTGCGGACATGGGTAACCGGGCCTGACCTCGGGTTACCCCTGTTTGCCTGGGTCCCGTGTCAGATTTGTGTCAGATTCCCAGCCCTGGTCGAAGGGGTCGACCGGTTGCTAACCGAACACATGTTCGATACCGTCGCCACCATGGTCTACGAGGTTGATGTCATTGTCCAGCACCCCCTCGATGGTCAGGCCGAGCGGTCCTCTTCTCGAAGCTCATCGAGGGCATCGACGGCGCCAGCTGACTGTGGTTCGATGGTCCCGAGTCCAGCGCCCGTGGATCACCCGTGTAACAACACATCGGGGATGGTGAAGGGAGGGCTCCTATCGCCATGGATGTGGTACCAGTTGCGATGGCCCTCCCTCTCCTTCGTGACATAGCCACCCGAGATCAGGTGGTCGACAATCACATTTGAGCCTCGTTCCTCGGCGGCCTAGATAGTTTTCGTTCGCTACGGCGACCAAGACATCGTGCGTTCAGAGATAGCCGTACGCCCAACAGCGGTTGGCTGTGCTCTTGCAAAGCGGGCGGCTACTCGGTCACCAGCCCCGTCACCCAATTGCGTAGACCGGGCCGCCCAACAACGCTCCTACGCAGGCGATCAAGATCCATTTTTCAAAGCGCATCCAAATCCTCGGACTCAGTAGTAGTGCTTGCGTCCCCCGACAGCGCGACCCATGGCCCCGAGGATCAAAAGAATCAGACCGATCACGAGCACGACGATGCCAATGCCCCACAAGATCGGGATTTTGGCGATGAAGCCGATCACCATAAGGACAATGCCGAGGACAATCACAGGGGTCTCCTTTGGTCGTTGCCGGTTGGTCAGCCTTCGGGACCGGGCGGTGCTGGGATGTCCGTATGCCCGCCTGGGTGCCGCCACCTTCAGGTTTACACCCATTTCGGTACCCGCTCGACCGAGCCCTCGCTCGCCTGCACCTGACCTCCCTCCCGGGCAACCCTGGCAGCAACTCATGAGTGCCTCGTTCCAAACCCGATCCAGGTGTGGCTCTACAGCCGGGGTCGAGTGAGTCTCGATTCCTTGTGGGTGCAGAAACCGAGGACCTGGGGATCAGCTCCAGTTCGGCCGCCGATGGTGGAACCTTTGCCTTCGGAGGCGCCGAATGGATCGGTTGGTCGACCTGACGGGTGACTTGCCCTCCGAGCACCTCGGCGATGGCCTCGATCTCTGATCGCTCAATCGTGGAGCCAGTGAGTTGCCTGACCCAGGCGTTCTGGCGACCTTCGCAAACGAGTACACCATCAACGATCGTCCACCCAAGTTCGAGATGTGGAGCACCTGGCCCCCAAATAACCACCGCTGGACGGACTTCCACATCCAATCGTCGGGCGCCGTACCGCAGCAGCTTCTCAATCTTCCGAGTTCCGTCCCTAACTTGGGAGATCGGCTCTCGGCCCATCAGCCCGACAACTCGGTCATCCTCGACGTGGCAGGGATTGGAAGTCCACTTCGATTCGATGACGAACACGCCGCCGGGACCAACGAGGACATGGTCTACGTCGCCGTGCCCTGCGAGGTAGATCCCGTTGACCAGCCGCCAGCCCTTCCGACACTGTCTCCAACTCAGCACAGCATCCGCCGTCGCCTCTTCCCCGAGCTTGCCGAGACTTCGACCATGAGTTGCCGACAGGGATTCAACCATCCAGGCGAAGGCAGCAAGGGTGGCTGCCACGGCGAATCCAATCCAGAAGGCCCGCCACGTACTGGACATCGGCAAGACCGTGAAGAGCCCGAGGCAATACGCCAAGATCAGCACCAGGCCCACCCACAGGAGAGCGTTCCTCCGTACAGTCCGAAGCCAGGCTGCTCGAATATTGCGTCGAGCACGCTCTCCTGGACGATTCTTCATTGCAACTTCCATCGGCACTGTTGTGGAGATGCTGAAGGCAATGGAGAGGCTATTGAAGACTTGCCACTGGTCAGGGCCTATTTGCGGGCCAGCATTTGGTGTGCGACTTGGGAAGGTCAGATTCCTGATTTCAAGGCGTTGACCTTCGCCTCCCTTCGGCGTACGGTGCCCCTATCGGTGACGGCGTGGCGCAGGCCCGACGTCCATGTCCCTAGGAGGTGGAGCCATGATCCGTCGAGTGCTGGTAGGGGTCTGCTCGTTCATCGGAGCGACGGCCCTCATGACAGCAAGTGCCGGTGCGGTCATCCCGCCCCAAGGAGCAGTCGGTCCACACCAGGTCTTCGGTGGCCTGGTCAATGGTCAGAGCGGGTACTCGGCACCCGCAACCATCAGGATGGCGTGTTTCGGACCGATCAAGCCGGGACAGACGGGCCATCCGTTCTCAGGCCAGACCGTCGAGGTGTTCCGACCCGAAGTCATCGTCGGACACTTTGGCTACACCGGGTCGAGCGCCACGAGCATCGTTGCCTTCTTCGGCCCCCCCCGCCTACTCCAGTGACAACTCCTCCTGCGGCCAGCACGGTGACATTTGGCCACTACGGCGTCGTCAAGGCGATCCCGACCTCACTTCTCCTACCGTGCGCAGGAACGGGCAACGTCTACTTCGTGCCCCTACCCATGAGTCCACCGACCTCGAAGCCTGCGGTAGTGCCGGTCACCTACGTCGGTCAGCCGTAGCGCCAACCTCCAGCTCAGGGTGCGAGAGCCAAGCGAGATGGGAGATTCTCCACGGCGGGATTAGCGTTCGACCATGGGAGAACAACTGGCGAAAGGATTCGCACTCTCCACAGCGTGGGTCGACGGGGACATGGAGTCATGGGCCGAGCTGGCTGCGATGTGGATCGAGCAGGATGCTCTTGATCTCGTAGGGGAACTAAGTCACATCGTTGGGCAGATGGCTGAGGCACTGGCCTTGATCGAGGGGCCTGACTGCTCCCCGGAGATCATCCTCCAGCAGCTTGCTCTCGATGCGGGGCGCCCTCCGTCCGACGGCTAGGGCGAGTCAGCCATGGTTGAGGCCATCGCCAAGTCGTAGGGGGCCAGCCGGAAGGCGAACGACGGGCACTTGGAGCCAGCCACTCGCTGAGTGCTGGGTTAGTCGGCATCTGCCTGAGTCCCGTGGCGTTGCCGGTTCGGTGATGATGGGGGTCGATCGGACCTGGGTCTACTTCACTCGGTGAGCGGCTGCGATTGCGGCATCAAGAGCAGCGACGATCCTAAGCCCTCGCCGTCGGTACCCGAGAGCCTGAATCGCAGCTTCCCTAAG